>ERZ650304.329-NODE-329-length-27167-cov-5.366590_pt1 | contig 27167 bp, 47 predicted proteins | sample MGYA00376240_ERZ650304 | MGnify/ENA primary metagenome ERZ650304 (study PRJEB26733, sample SAMN07839271) | wastewater metagenome | biome: small river; feature: stream; material: water | place: USA: North Carolina | collected 2016-03-01 ... | reverse complement strand
CTTGCTTCATTCCGCTTTCGATTTCCGCTTGATATTCGTCACTCACATTCCACCCCGCAGACGTTGAAGTTGTGCCGCCACGATGCCAGAAACGAAAGCCTTGTTCAGGGCTTGTGGCCCTTTGCTGCCTTCGCCCGCTTTGTTTTTCGGTGTCGGTAATAGACTGCCAAGATTGCCACCAATTCCGCTATCAGGTCCGCCATTATCGTCGGTGTCGGCATTGGCTGGCCCTCCGGGTTGCCCTGGCACTGGTTGCGGTGCGCGTTTTTGGTTGAATTCGGCTAGCGTTACATCACCATCGGCAAGCGGTGGTAGGTTTTGAGACGCGCGGTATTCATTCACCGTCACAGCGCCGCCGGGGTTGCCTGTCATGAACCCTTGCAAAAGCGACGGGTCTTTGAGGTGCGGTAGCTTAATCTCAACAATCAAGTCATCGCCGTACTTCGGACCAATCAGGAACTTTTGCAGGAACGCGCCGTATCGCTTCAATCGTGGCAATAGGTTGGTTTCGCGGAGTTGTTGCAGCGAAGAATACAACACGGCGTAACTCGAATCTTTCCCCATTACAAGCGCGTCCGGCACGTTAAACAGCGCCAAGCAAAACGAAACCATGTCACGCCACGATGTTGGATAATCCATATCTTTTGCAGGTGTCCCCATCGACGAAACCGAAATTCGACCGCCATCGTACGCCAGCACAGTACGGGAATTGTTCGCCCCGCTATGGCCGGAGAGCATTTTTGCTTTCACATCGTCCAATTGCTGTTGATTAGCCCCATCGATCGAAATGGCCACGTCGAGGTTAACACCCTTGTCCATAGCCGCTTTCCGGCTGATATCGATCGAGTTCAATAGATCGAGTTGCGTAGCGCCACCCGTGAGCGGAGAAAACCCATCCCATCGCCAAAGCGGGTGCACCATTTTGCAAATCAACATCTGTTCCGGTGGGATATCAACCAGTCCCGGCCATCCTTGCGACGCAAACCCCCACCCGCCAACCTGATTCCAGTTCACTCGGAAGTAACCATCCGGGTAGTACGCTGTCGAGGGCAGGTATTGCACGATCGCGGACGGCAACGGCCACAATTCGACCGGGTCACCGAACACGTTTGGGTTTGCCCAAATGTAAAACAAACCGGTCAAACACTCTTGCAATACCCAATGCGCGAGAAAATCGGCCTGCGTGTCCTGGCCGTTGATATGCTTCAAAAGTTTTTGGGCGGGGTGATCGTCGGGAACTGGTACGTATTCGCTTTCCGTGCCAGTATTACCGACGTAGGCACTATCCAGCAATGCGGAACCTTCTTCCGTTTCTCGCTTCTGGCAAACCGTGATAGTAGCGCCGACAAGTGAGTCGATGATTACGCGAATAGTTTCATACACGATGCCCGTGTAATGCCGCGATTGCTCGAAACGGTCTTGTGTCTGCTGCCCTGACTTTGTTTTGTTCAGGAGTCGCGAAAAGATTTCAAGCGCACGCTCGGCCGTTTGCGTGTGGATGAAATCATTTGCTATTGGTTGTGGGTATGGTGTGCTCATACCCACAGTTAGGAAGAATTGCGAGAATCACGAGAATCACTTACGTGGTTTTTTAGCTTCGGCTTCCGCCATCAAATGAAGTACGATTTTGCGCAGTCCGCCGTTCACGCTGCCATATGTTTCCGTCAAAAACTGTTTTTCGGCCGGACACAGAAACACAGTGCACGATTGCTGTCGGCCGGATGGATCGCGAGGAGTCGAACCGGGTAGCCGTTTGGCAAATGGCTTTTCGCATCCTCGCTTGCTGATCTTTTTCATACGCTCAACTCCTCACTGTAAACGATACCGTTTTCGCTCCAACTCATCAGCCGCTTGACGGTTTTAATCGGGGTGCCATCCGTCGGCGTGTACGTTTCAATTTGAACGCCACTTGTGTAACTGTCAACATAGATGCGGTTCAAAACGTGTTGGTTTTCCCACTCAATCTGAACTTGATCGCCGTGGCGTGCTATTCGGCATGGTGGCGCGGTTTGGTCATACGACAACAGCAAAAGCAACAATCGAGCGCCGGCAACTGCGGCGTTTTGTGCCTGTGCGGTTACCCGCCGAAAATCCTGGAACTGCTCTTCGATGTTTTCCAGTTCCGTAAAACGTTGTTTGTACGCTTCCGATCGTGTCATGATTGCATAATCCGTTTCCAGGATGGTCTACCGAGGCATTCACCGATTTCGTCAATCTCGCTGGTTGTGAAATATCCCGCACTCCCAACGATGCCCCACACTTTCGCGACGCCAAAAAACTCGCCTACTTTCCACTGGTCGCCGATCCGAACCCGGTAAATAGCCGGTTCAGGATCGGCGTATTTTCGCGGTTCAACGTTTTCGATTTTCCACAACACCTTGTGAATATCCCGCACGTCAACCACTTGTGACGTACCCGCAACCGTTACTTCATAATTCGCATTCAATAGGGCTGGTTCTTGACATATCAGCCCCCTGAATTCGAATTTCATGATGTACCATCCTGGCTTATTTGCGTGCAACTCTTCGCGCGTCATTGCTTCCCCATTGCAATCATTTTGGTAAATTTCAGTTTGTTCTCTGACCAGTCGAGCGCCATAAACATGCAAGGTATGCCGCCCGGAAAACTCCTCATACACTCGCCGCGTGTTTGGCCTTCAATCCAAATGCGATCTATTCGACCGTCCGGATACTGCCACTCGAATAGGATGGCATCATCGTCGATGTAAAGATCGGTGAGCGGTAACCGGCCTTCGTTCATCAAGATCGGAACTAGTCGCTTTGCGCCGCGTATAACCTCGGCGCGGTTCTGCGGAATGGTGCCATCGTATCGGGAACGTTCGCCCTCCCAAATCCTGACCACCTTATCAATTTGGTTGATTGCTTCGTTGTATCCAAGATTCCCGATTTGACAGATTTCAGGATTCATGATTTCGCCTTGTCGCAAATTGGGGAAAGGATGTAAACCTCGCATTTCTGGGTGGCAATCAAACCTTTCAATTATTCCCACAGTTGCATATTGCACGCGTCACAGAAGCTACCAGACTGCGGAATGGTAACAGTCCAATCGCATTTAACCGTCGCTTGCTTGCCACAACCGGCTATGTCGCACATGGTCATAACTGGCCCTCGTTAGTGGCCGTAGCTTTCATTGATTCAATCTCCTTACGAATCGCCGCGATTGAATCGCTTATCTCAGTGTCTCTTTGAAGCAGAGTGCCATTCAGATCGGCAAGGGCTTTCAGTGTCGCGTAATTGGTGCGGTCGCGGTTATCTGGCTGAGTGCGACTGTCGATTTTATTCAAACGCTCTCGCAATGCGTCTGCACGCTTATCGTGCTCTTTGAACGTGTCGCTGTGGGTTTGCAGTTTGCCCACAACTTTATTATGCTCCCCGGTTCGTTCATTGCACGCTGTTACCACTTGCTTCATCTGCTCTTCAATTTTCGTCACTCTGGCCACTAATATATCAATCATCCGTAAGTGATCGCCTTGCTTATGCTCAATAGCTTTAATCCGCTCGCATAGTTGATTGGTGCCACTGTCGGTTTGTTTGGCCGTTAGTAGTGCCTGCGTTGCCTTCAGTGCTACCCTTTCGAGTTGCTTTTGACTTTCGGTTTTTCGCTTTTTGGTAGTGGCTGGCTTTGGTCCGCTTGCTTTCCTGCGATTTGCTGGAACAATTTTTTGTGACGTTCTAGCATTTCTAGCGGTGACTGACGGCCGGTTTTTCTGGTGTGCGGTTTTGGTTTTCGCTTTTGCTTTTTTGGCTGGCATCGTTGTTTTTCTCTGGTTTCCAACTCAATAAGTATTTCCAAAGTGTGGATTGCTTTCAACAGATCGGGGATTCCGCCCTTGTCTCTCCAACGCGTAATGTAGGCGATCGCCGTTCCTTCTTCGAACGGGATTTTGTTCGCGTGGATGTACTCAACCGGTTGGATTTTCAGTTTGGTGTAATGAGTCCCGCCCACTTGTCGTGATAGTGCTGGCCTCGGTTTGCCTTTGTTCATTTTGTTCATTTTGTTCATTTTGTTCCTTGCGATCCTTTTCGAGTACAACCGCGATAAGTGTCATGAGGTAGGATATTGCGGCTTGCCTGCGATATATGCAGGTTTCGCCGCGATCATCCAAGTGTTGCGGTTGGTTGTCGATAAACTCAGAAACCAGCCCCAAGGTTTCCCGATGTAACTCGTGAGAGTAAACCGATTCACTCATGACTGGCTCTCAGTGATCGCGTTAACTCGCAAGTCTGAAAACTCCGCAATCGTGGTTGTGAGCATCTTTCGGAACGTGTCGATGTGCTTTACCTGAATAGTCGGCTCGCCGTTCTGTGAAGCAATCGGTTGCGTCGCCACTTCAATCAAGATATCAGCCGATTGCGCGGCCAGACTCAACACCTCTTGGCAGGTCGGCGCGGTGGTTTTTTCGTTTCGCATGATGATACGATCGAGAGCAACGGCCGTGCGAAGTGTCGCGAACAGTGCAACCACAAATTCGGCAGGGTCGTGTACGGTTATCACCGATCTGCCTTCATGCGGTTTTTGCATTTCGAGAATAGCCTCATGTGCCAAAACCGCTAGCGTCTGGTTGCACTTCGGCCCGAGGTTGTTCTCAATCCGCTTGATTGCGTCCAATGCCAATTGGATTTGCTCGACGCTTGGTATTTGTGCTAGATACGCGTCACGGTTTTGCTTTTTCTCCTGCAACATGTGCATCAACTTTTCCTTGTCGGCTTCCCGTTCGGCTGGCGTCATTTCGTTTGCTGTGGTCATTGCCGTTTCCTCTTGCGTGGTTTCGAAACTGGTTTAACTGGCTTGGTCGGTTTGGCTGGCTCGTCGCCTTCTTCGAACTCATGGTCACAATCACTACAGTACCGTTCATCCGTGAAATCTGTGCTAGATAGGTCGCACTCCTCGACCACTTCGCAACCGCTGTTTGCCCAAAACGCGGCCACTTTTTTCATAACGCGAACACTGCCACACTTTGGACACTGCTCGCCGTTCCACTCCTCGCCGTGGCTTACTGGCATCATCGCCCCCGGAGTAAATCCCAAACGCGGCTTACGTAATAGAAGCAACGTTCGATGACAACAACGATCACAATCAACACGGTTAAAATCACGTTTTTCATAAAATCGGGTTTTCAATATCTGGGAAATAATTCAGTTTGATACTTGGGGTTTGCTCATCCAGCCGTTCCACGGTGATCACGATGTATCGACCAATGGTTCGAACTATCACGGTCTCATTCTTCTTGCGAATCGTTCGGCAGTATTTCACGAGTTCAATACTCAACTCGGTTTGTTTTTTTTCGTACCTTTCGACCATTGAAGTTTGTAATCCAAATTCGTTTTCTAGCTGAGCAATCAAATCCCTTGATTGCCTGCAAATGGCGTCAGTGCTTGCCATATCAACCGTCTTGCTAGTTTTTTCGAGTAGCTTTTTCATGTTGATTTTCAGGATCGAAGCAACAGCATACTCGCCGAATAGCACTTCACCCATCGTTACACCAATTTGCAAGAGTGACTAGAAACAATCACGGTAGTCGTTTCGCCGATACCGCAGACACTGACACGCAAACCGCAAATATCTCGCACAATGTTGATTTCGTCGGGCTGGCGATTGCGGACACAGTAATTAATCAAGCGGCTTCGGGATTCTTTAACGGATTGCTCAGCCGCAACGAGTTCCTTTTTTGCCCCATCAACTTTGTTTTTGATTGCCAGCTTCCAATCACGCGGGAGCGAACGGCAATGATGATCCGTTTCTATCGCTGCCAGCGTTTGTTGCAGCTTCGCCAAATGTGAAGTGGCTTGGCGAAACAAGATGTGAGCAATCGCAAACTGTGCAAACTTTTCATCCATGCTATTCGCTCCTGTAAAGAAACAAAGCGGGGTTGATCCCGCTTTGTAGTTTATCATATATGTGTTACACGTCAACCGGTTTTGCGTCGGCTTCCGAAATATTCTCGGCATGCTTCGGCGACGCCCTTGGCGTAGTCTTCATTTCCGCTTGTGGAATGGTGCTGAAACTCCAATTGAATATGGCGATCAATCAGACCAGCAACAACGCCCGCATCGGTCAAGTAGCACACAAGACCGATAATCCTGTCCACCCCCTTCAGGTATTCAGGTGTTAACTGTTGATCGGCTGGAATTCCGCTCGTCTGGCTGGTTTGGGTCGGATTGCCCATCTTTCGCTCCTTTAGGTTGATTCCTTGGGTTTGATGACACTAGCGGGCTTTGTCAAGTGCAGCAAGCACGCACGACGAACGCCAAGCGAAAACCTATTCATGCTATTTTCGCAGTGGTGTTTATTCATTTGTTTAACATTCTCGTTTATCTGCTCGGTATCTAGTCCAGCTTCTGTCATGCGACGGATAAATCTACTTACATGAAGCATACCGGCAACGTATTGGTTTTGAATCATTTTGAATCTTTCCGCCTTGTGGGTTTGTTTTCGATAACTTGCTCGGGTATGATCTGATTTTTTCTTACGTAACAGCCTTCGGTTCCTCCGATGCCCTCGCCTGGGTCGAGTGTGATCAATACAGTAGATCCAGCGCCTTGCCAAAGTTGATCGTATTTCACAAACGTACCATGTCGCGGGAAATGTGGGTGAATGCGGTCAATGATCTGAACACGATCGCCTTTCTTGAACTCAGACACAGAATTGACAACGGTTTTAGCTGGCTGTTCAGCTTCAACCGTCCTGCCCCTTGCTTTGGCAATCGCCCGATGCGCTTCCATGTGAGCGCAAACTGTGCCGTCTTCGGCAATCCCGCATTCACAACTGTCGATGTCAGTCTCAAACGGGTTTTCCTCGTCGAGCAGTCTTTCGATTGCTGCCAATAGATCGGGCGCCGCTGCAAACAGTGCTGCCACCCTGCGGTTATCGAGTTGCGGCCACTGTTGCAACGTAGCAATCCGAACGTGTCGGCCGTTGTTCAAGTCGCCCCACAGTTCGCAACCGTTTTCAATCGTCAACACGGTGGGAATCGTTTTCATCGTCTGCCCCTGGAAAAGCCCCGTGTTACCGGGGCGGTGTTGGTATGGTTTACTCTTGCGTGCAAAAAGTCTCGTCGGCTTCTTCCGTCATTGTCCAGATTCCGCCCTCGGCATAGATGCTATCCATGTGCCAGAAACCGGCCGGTGTTCCCATTTCGATCGTTGACAGGATTTGGCGAACCGCTTTGGCATCACCTGGCATCGCCCAAACCTGGCCAAACCAATCGAAATATCGAATCACCATAATCCGCTTGTAACCGGCTTCGATCGCTTCGGCTTCGGTCTTAATCTCGGTTGCAATCGCGTTCATTGTCATCTCCTGGGTTTGTGTCCGTCGTCTGTACACTTATAATATACGTGGCATCCCAGAAGTGTCAAGCGTGCAAAGTTGGTTTTGTGGAACTTTTTTTGATATTAAAAATGAGGGGGTCCGGTGCTAGCGGACCCCCTCATTTTGGCTTAAACCAAGCAACCGCCGTATCTTGTGTGTCGGTGAATCCGGATCGGACCAAGCCACAATCGCCAGCCTGCATGAGACGGGTCTAGCCTGAAACGTGGTAAGCCGATCGCCAGCGAAAAAAACGCGTCATAGTTGTACGGGAAACCGTGTCCAGGTCCGCGCCCGCGTCGCCAGATGATCCGGCCAACGCGAAACAGTTTTTCATACTTCGAGTACCGACAAACAAGCTTGATTTTCATAGCGTCGCCTCCGAGGGGTGAAGGGTGCGAACTATTCGGCAGTTCCGAATAGTTCGCTTTGCGGGCTGGTGTGCCGCTGGTCAGATGTTTTTGTCGTACTGAGCGCCGGCCGTGTACAGCGCGTCGGTTATCGCGGTTTGCATCTGGTAGCTAACCTGCGCGATTTGCTTGCCGTCCTGGAATCGAGACATTTGTTGACCAAGATTGTAAACAGCAACGGCCGACGATGTTCGTGTCGAAAGGTAGCATGCCAGCAAGTTAGCGCCGTCAAGATTGGCACAGTTGCCGATTACCCTATCTTCGATCACGTTGATTACTTTAAACATGGTCCGCGTCTCCTGGATTGTGAAAGTGAGTTATCCGGGAATTCCGGATAACTCAAAAGTCGTTGGTTACTTCGATGATTTACTTCGCAGCATGCAGTAAACCCGCATGCCCCGGAATTGCTCTTTGATGGCCTCAACAATCATCTGCAACCGATCGGTGTGCATCACATCGTAAAGGTAAACTACATATTCGCGGTTCGTTGAAGCTTTCACAGTTGCATCTACACCAGCCGTATCCAGCCGGTTTTGAATGATTTCACGAACGATTTGTTTGTTCTTTGGGCTGTTAGCTTTAACTGCGTTCATCATCGCCCCCCCCGTGTAGTGTTCGTCGTCTGTACACTTATAATATACCTGTCCTGAATGTCATGTCAAGCGGGCAAGTTGTTTTTTGTCCAAAATCCGGATTGAAGCCGAAGTGCTCGCGCTAGTTCCGGCTCGTTCAGTTCGTCAAACATGTCTGCCGCTTGCTCTGGTGCCAACTCAGAAACGCGATGATTGAAGGGGAGGTCAGATTCTTCCAGGACGCTTTTTGTGATCCCTCGCCAGCCACGGGAAGGGGTGCCAATGACGTAATTGGCTTCCAGCGATACCGGGTAACTGGAAGTAGGTGATACCGGGTAGCCGGAGACGGGAAACCATTCCTGTCGAGACGGCCACACTGTAAACGGCTCGATCCGGTAGCGGTCCCAAACCCACTCAACTCTCATCATCGCTTCGGGGTCATCAAACCCGTTCCGCCGATACAAGTTCGTGAACGTTGTTTGTAATGCAGGAAGGTTTACCGGTGTGTTCTGCGGATGGTAGGCGAGGCCGATGTTCTTCACCCGCTCGACCCAATTGACATCGATCACGAGTTGCAGCGTGTGTTGGTTGCTGTGACTCACCACTTCGGCTTTCGGCTTCGTTCCGTGTTCGGCACACTCGAAACCGTGGTTGAACCGCAAATCCCGCGTCTCGCGCTCGATTCTGGCCGTGTTGAGGATCTCGATTCTGGCCGTGTTGAGGATTCGGCAATGTTCACGAAATCCGTCCCATTTGTCGCAATAAACTTTCAGGGGAGTGTTCAGGATCATTCTTGTAAACGTCTCTATTACATTGAGCATATCTAATGCTTGCAAACCCGTGTCGAATTCGGCATATCCGCTTGCTGGATCTCGTATTATTTCGGCTTTTGTGTTTACTGAATACGCATTTTTCACGCTTTCGCCGATCGAATAATCGATAACAACTTGATTCTGTTGCCGAAGTTCGACTCCCGTGCATCGGTGTCGCTCAACTGGGTGATCGTGTCGCATTGTGTCCCCTGGAAATGAAGTGAGGCCGAAGGTTACATACTTCGGCCTCACGTTTGAAGTTTTGTTCGGTGTGTTACTCTTCACGAACCAAACTGTTGTCGTACCACCGTTCCCCGGCGTTGTACATATCACACAATTTTTGCATCAATTCGAGTGAGTAACCGAATGCGATTCCTTCAGGCGCTGCGTCAAATGCGGGCTTGAACGGGTGCATTTGGCCGGTTGCGTGGTCGATGCGTGCCACAAGTCCGCAAAGGCGATAGATCGACGATTTTCCTTCGGGTGCAATCGCGTATTTGCGCGGTTCGTATTGCTGGCGAAGTAGTAGCGGACGCTTTTTGTTCGCTTTGGCTTTCTGGTAACTGTTCATGGTTCGCTCCTGGATTGTGGCCGGTGCCGGCCGGCAATAGTTACCGGCGATATATATAACATAGTCGATACCGCGAATCTGTCAAGCGTGAATTGTGGATTCATCAAAACATGTTCGTTTTCTCAATTTTGGGAATCGGTTACATCATCCGCCTGGATGAACGGTCGCGCGGATGGCGGCGTCCTTGGCTTCGAGCAACTTGCGAAGTGCAACCGTCCGTTCTGGGCCGGGTGCCACGGTTTTGCAAATCGATGTCGCGATTGCGTGGAACTGTGCGGAAACCGCTTGCAAGTGCTGCGGTAAGTGGCTGAATTCGAACCATCGCATCATCCGGTCAGGTTGTGGAATGGATGACAAAGCTTCGTTCCAGGAGTTTTCAATCGGTGGCATCGTTTCAATCCTCGGTGTGGTAGTAATGGGTTAGGAAACGTATCCCGTCCCATCGCAGTACGGACATGATCTACGATAAAAGATGTCGCCAGCGTCGCCGGTTCCATCGCAGTCGCTACATGTTCGTTTATCGTCCGGGTCGGCTTCATACGCGTCTATCGATCGTTGAACGCAATCGTCGCACGTTCCGCAGTCCAGGCAATCGGGTAGGCTACTCTCGCTTCCCGAATCGTCGTAATCCCATGGCCGGAACGGTCCGCTTTCGTCGTCATCACCATTTGCAAACGTGACCGGCATTGTGTCACCTTGACTGTTTTGGTTCAAACCGTTTGTTAAACAATCCTAACGGCTCGCCGGTTGGAGTGATTGCAAACGCAACCGCGCCGGCGATCCGTTTACAATCACTTGCCACTTTAACAGCGGCTTCCCAATCAGATGCCTCTTCTTCCAACCACCAACCGGCGCCGGTGAAGTAAAGCCAAACGTCATACTCTTTCACTTTTGGCATTTCATTGATACCGGTTCAAGTTGCGAAGCCGCGCGAAGTTCGTCCACGATCCACTCATGACGGATTTTCATAACAACGGTCTCGCCGAGGTCGTACCCCTGATCTTTCAGCCATGCTTTCAACTTGCTTAACGCCAACGATTCCGGCCGTTGCTCTCGTGGAAACCGTTCGCACATCTGGCGAATAAACGCGGTTGTATCCACTGGCGACACAAGACCGGTTGCGATAGCTGCCGATGGCATATGTTTACACACTGCGCCGATGATCGTCGATTTGATTTCCGCGTTGTTCATAATCATCTCCTGATTGGTTTCACCTGATATCAGTATAGTCCGGTTTGTGAATTGCGTCAACCGTCAACTTGATATTTTTCAAACTTCAATCGTCGCCAGTGTTCCCGCTCGTAAAACGTCCGCTAATTACTGTTGACTTGGTTTGATGTGGTGCGTACTATCTTTTCATGGCGGGCGGGCTGGCGCTCACTCGGGTCTCATAAGCCTGACGGTTAGGTTCGATCCCTTGGTCCGCCACTTTCCTGGAAGCTTTTGTTGGGTATTACCCGAAAGGGTTTTCGGGAATCCTACGCCACTCTGGTAGCCGGTCGAACCGGCAGCCAACGAACAAGGCCAGAGAGTTAAACTCTCTGGCCTTGTGCTATTTCACCCGTTCGCCTATAACGTGAATCAATGTTTCCGGTATCACTGTGCGATTGAAGAACACAAGCGGGTTTCGTTTCATCTGCTTTTTGCAAGCAGTCGTATCAATTTTCTCTTTTCGTTTCAGCCAGTATCGGCCGGATTCCGATAACCTGATAGTGTCCAGGTGTTCGCCGGGAACGTGCTCGATCAATCCGAATCCTTCCAGTTGGTCTAGCGTCTCCTCTTTCAACCGTTGCTTGGTGATAAAATCCAAGCCGGTAACCGTATCCCTTATCTGGACGTGCAACATACCCTCGGAAAACGCTACAACGTCTTCACACTCCAAAGCAATCAGAACCGCCCATGATTCGTGCGTCAATTCGTTTAAAACCGCCTTCATGATGATTTACCATTGTTGAGGGATATGAGGAAATCGTATTCGCTTTTGACCGCGTTGATTTCAAATTCCGTTCGCGCTGCAACCGCCTGCAAAACCAGTTTTTGATACCGCTTAATTTGAAGCGTCATCGATTTGTTTTCCCAGTGCTGGGAATTATACTCTTTGCCGATTCGACCGAGTTCGGCTTGCAGTCGTTTGTTATCCTCAGCCAGTAACGCGTTACGCTTGTCCGACAATTGCAACGCGTTGTAGCATGCAATCAGAAGGAACACGGCCACACCCAAACCCAGAGAAACAAAGTCGAATGAAGTTACCATATTCACCCATGGAAAGAACACGGCCGGAACGTTCCGGCCGTGTTTGGTGATCACTTGGCAATCAGTGCCAACGTTATCGCTCGATCGGAAACGTATTGCACGTTTTCGGCTTCCATACCAGAGTCAAGATACCAAATAAACCGTTCACGTTTGCCCGATTTCGATCTGAGATGATTCCAGACCGCTCCAAACACTGCCGAGGACAACTCTCGCTTTTTGGCTCGCATAGCATCGTCGGCTTTGTCGAACAGATCGCAAACGGAATTGTGTTCCTTGGTTAGTTGCGGTCCGTCCGGAGTTTGCACCCAAATATCTGGGTTTGAATTCATTTCGTTATACACGAAATCACATTGAAACCGCAAGTTCATAACGGTTTCCGCTGTTTCAATCAACACGCGCTCGGCTTCATCATCCGTTTGGGTTTGCTTGTCGATTTTCAAATCCTCGCAGATTTGAACAATGCGGGATAGCTGAACTTTCAATTCTTCCGCAGCAGACCGAATGATTTCGAGCGGTAATAGAAGCGATTCGATCGCCTTGTTATGTTGCTGGTATCGGAGAAGTCCGAACCCGTACGTGATCTGAAAAGCGTCAACGCGAAACAGTGTGATAGTCGATTCGTTCATCTGGCAATCTCCTGGAAAGCAACCGAAGCCGATCGAACTGTTCAATCGGCTTCGGTTGCGAATTAGAATCCAATTTTGAAATCAATCACGCGATCGTCTGACATCATCAAATTGTGAAGTTCGGAAACGCAATCCGGATCACTTTTGACAACCATTCTTGTCACGGTTTTCCCATGGCAAAAGTCGGGTTTTGCCTGAATATCGATCGCGACAACGTACGGCAACTTCATCAACATTTGCGAAACATGGCGTTCGTCAAACGTCCAACGTGGAACAAAAACCTCAGTGAAAACAAGGCGGGTCAGTTTTGGCTTGGTTGCGGTTGCGGTTGCGGTTGCGGTTGCGTTCATGTTCATCTCCTGTATGGTTTTCGTCGCTGGCTTGACACTTACACTATATCTGACCGGTTGCAGGTGTCAAGCTTGCAACCGGTATTTTCCAGACTATTTTGCGGCTCGCTGGATTTGTTCCAGGTACATAACCGCCATGTCTTCAACCACTTCGGCATCGAAACCGCCTGCGAATGGCAGGGCGATCATTGCCATGCACTCGGGGAAAGGGATACCCGATTTGGTTTTCGAATCGGCAAACTTCAGGTTGCCGTTATGGATCATTGCAAAGCGGTCGGTGCGGTTAGCGTCAAGCAGAACCGACTTGATTTTGTTTTTCATTTTCGTGTCTCTCGTGTTTGTTTGTCGTTCGTTTCCGTCACACTTTTATCTTAACTCACTCGCCAACCGTGTCAAGCGTGCATTTTGGATTTTACGAAAATAAATCTCGCGCTGCCCTATCTCGCAAATTCGCGTCTATCGGGTCATCGTAGACAATGCCCTGCCTAGCCCAGTGAATAAGAGCGGCTGATAGTTCGTCCTCGCAGTCCTGCGCGTGTGGCTTTCCCGTGCGTGGCGTTGGCTTATGGCGTTGTGGTGTGCTGTGAAGTTGTGCATACGACAAATCGTTTTTCCATCTGGCATTCCATCGTCCTGCGTCGTATTTGAAAGGCGATGGGTAAGTTGTGTGATACCTTTGCGTGAACAGTTCGACGTATTGAACCGGGTTTTCGTGGCACCATTTTTTTCCGTGCAGCATCCACTCACGATAGGTTGTTGCTAGCGTGTGGATCATCGAATCGCGGATATAGAAAACGTTTGTGACGTAATATCCTTCACTGTTAGCTAATTGATGTTCCATTAATTCGCTGGCCGATCTCGGGTTGATGTGGGACACACCAAACGGATAGCCAGGAACGCGAAAATAAGCTTGTGTCTGCGATTGAACGAAACCGCTATTTCACGGTCGTTTGTCGAGCGATACCGCTAGATTGCAATTGCGGCCGGTCCGCGTGCAAGTTTGTTGTATGCACCGCTCAAGCTATCCACTTGATCCAGGTAAGTACCGCGCGGGAATAAGCAGAGTTCAGACAAAAACTTTGCGTTCCAGTGCGCGACAAGGATTTGAATCATTCCACCCCGGCACGCCGTAGCAACTGGCTCCGCGCGTGTCACTTTGTCGCCGGTCACCCGATCGGCTTCAACTGGAAAACCCCGCAAGTACCGAATCAGGTTTTCAGAAGTCTCAACACCTGCGGCGCCGGGTTGCTCTTCGAAGTACGTCCGGTAAAATCCTGGCCGCGCGGCGTCTTGCTCGCAAACTTGTCGCATTCGTTCGTTTCGTTCGGCTGGCCCTTCTCGAAACCGTTCAATATCCTCAATCATGAAGTTGCGACCATCGAACGCTAACAGAACGCCGGAAGTCCATTTACTCGTTTCTTTCTTTGTTGCTGCCAAATCCCAGTAACGAACCCGACGCGCACGGTCACCGAGTCGCGTTTCCTTCATCACGTGTTTGAACCATTCATCCTTGAACATCGAACCACCGCGCGGAACCGGGTTTTGTTGGTAAAGCGCTTCGAATGTTTCCGGGCTGGCTTCTTGGTTTTCAACAAGCGTAGCCAAACTGAAACGCGCGGTGCAAAGCGGCTCGCCGGGTTTACGGCCTAGTGGGTCGTTCTCCTCGGCGATTGCCGAGAGTTTTAGATATCGCCAGAGTTTTGATTCTCGATCCAGCCATCGCCCGCCGAGGTCATCGGTATGCCATCGGGTATTATGACTGACTAACCCGTTGGCAATAAAGTTTTCCGTGTTGTCAACTTGAATGTCAAAAACTTCTTCATAACCTGTTTCAACTATCGACGTTATCACATCGCAAGTGACTTTGTAGGTACTCAGCGCCACGCGTGAGCAAATCAGGTGTTTTGCCGTATCCGACCATGAGGTTACAATCGTTGCAGAGCAGCCCGCGTATTTTTCCGGTCTCGTGATCGTGGTCAACGCACAACTTGTTTCCCCAGTGTGCGCGTGTGTTTTGATTGTTCGGCAATTGTTTACAAATTGCACATCGGCCATCTTGTTTGGCGAGTAACTCTTCAAATCCTTCCGGTGTAATCCCGTAGCGATGCAACATTCTTGCACGTCGCCTGGCTTGTGGTGTGTCCGCAGCTGTTCGGTATCCGTTCGCGCGTCGCCATTTGCTATAATGCGAGTTGCAAAATCCTTTACATTTTGCTGGCTGTCCGCATTCCGCAATTGAGCAGTAAACGCCTTTCCATTTGCCCCAATCTTTTCCACAGTTACTATCTGATCCCCGGTTCGCAAGTTCTTCAGTCGTACCCATTCTGTTTTTCCGTTTTCTCGCAGGACTAAAAAAGGATGCCTTTCGTTTGCCCTGGCAAGTTTACCGGAACTCGTCGCAATCTCATAGGTCAGGTCCGAACCTTGGTTGATCCAATTACTAACTAAAGACGGTACAATATTCCCGTCCGAATACGATGCCACAGTATCGCCCGGCTTGATGTCTTTTAGTAGACGTTCTGTTCCGTCGGCCATCAAAACGCGCGTGCTGCCAACCATGCACATAATCGCGATTGCCGGCGATCCTTCTTGCAGGCGAGGCTTGACATCATCCGCCCACCAATCCCAGGCTTTTTGCCTTACAGCTTCGCTATCCGCATCCTCACGGTTCTTTACTGGGTCATCGATAATCACCATGTCCAACGGCCGACCGGTCACACCCTTGCCGATGCCAAACGCGTACAGACTGGAACCGTTTTCAAGTTCCCATTCGGATGATGCTTTTTTCCCCTTCAGTTTGAAGCCAGCCGATTCCGCGCACTTTTGAACGTGCCGAGATAGGTACTCGCCGTATTCCGTGTTGTAGCTACCAACACCAACACGAAAACCGCGTCGTTGCGACATTAGATACAACGGCAAACGGTGCGTGATCCCCGTTGACTTGCCGTGTTGCGGTGGCATTGAAACTAGCAGACGCTTATACCGACCGTTCAAAATGTCTTCGATGTGCTCGCCGATCAATCGCAGGTGCGGCCAGTTCCAAGCCATATCGGGCCACTTTTCGGCGCACCACTCCAAATAGGGTTGCCGAGGCGGAGGCGGGGGAACCGGCGCCGAAAGTAACTCAATCGCCTTCGCGCTTAATAATTGGCTCAAGTTCCGCCCAAACACGGGCGCGGAGTTCTGGCGATAGGTGTGCGAGGAGTTGTTCAAGAGGTTTCACCGGTTTGTCCCAGCCCATTTGACGCGCTAGGCTATCGCGGGCTTTCAGCGGGTCAACCATTTTGTAAGTGATTTTCACGAGTTCATAAAGGACATCCGGCTTCTGGTCTTTTGGTTGCCCCCGTGGTCGTATCTCATGTTGTTCAACGGCCACTTCACGAACACAGTTTCGAAGTTCGGCCGGTAACTCATGAGGCAGCAAACAACGGGTTTTGCCGTCCGGAGTTGCTGTAAAAAAATCAGCGATATCCACAAACCCGGCTTGAATGTTTGCCCTTGCGACATCTTCAGCTTTGATTGTCAAAGCAGATTTAGCCGTTTCCTGGATCGCCTGGATTTCCCGCTGTATTTTCGGCTTCTTCATCAGACGTTTCGAAGCAATCAAAATACCGGCCTGCGATCGCTTCACGCCGTTGCGGTTCAACTCTCCGTACGCGCGACGAAACGCGCTTGTGGCAACGCCGAGGTGTACGTACTCTTGGCAGAAAAGCTTTTGCCGTGCGGTTAGAAGTGTCTTGTGATCGTCGAACGTAGCCAATTCATCCGACGGTTTTTCAGGTGGTTTATCGTTCGGTTCCATGCTGGAAGTATGGCCGAACAAAGGGAATCAAACAAATTCAATCCGGTTAATCTCGTCGATCCATCGACAATTGCCAGCGTGCTCACAATCAACAATGATCGCGTTGATACGTTCCATCAGTTCATAGTTCCAGTTCTCGAAATTAATCGGCTTCGAACCGTTCAACGCCACAGTGTGAGAGTCGAAATCAATCACGTAGTGAAATTTACAAAACGGACTAGCTGCGAAGTCTGTTCGGTCAATCAATTTGCATGGCCCTGATTGCGTCACAATATCGATAATTTTCATTCCAGTCGAGTGTGATAACTCACGATGGTGCAATTCCCAATCGTCGATATGGTCACCAACTAATTCGCCGAATTGCGATTGATGGTGCAACGTGGTATCGGCAATCCTGGACAATGCTAAATCGTTCGGAACGTCGCACTCAGCTAACCATCTGGCCAGTTCCACGCCAGCATAGAGCGGACCACCATCAAACCGGCCGTATTGTGCGATCTTCGTGGTTCCCTGATAAATCACTTGCGTCAGGTATCGTGTTTCCATTTTTCACCATGTGCACAAAAAAACCTGCAAGCGGGTTTTAAATCCGCTCGCAGGCCCAGGAGACGCCAACGCAGCGCCAGACAGAAGTATGGACTATTTTCCTGTTACTGTCAATGGCTTTTGAGGATCGCGGATTTCCGAGGTTTGCAGTTTGGCGATTTGTGTTGCAAGTGTTTGATAATCACGCAGTTGTTGCGTTGTGATCCCGTATCTACTGCCGAATTTTTGGCAGTAGCTGGCTAACGATGACATAGCCGAAACGATGCCGGTCAGGTTTTCAACATTGACGCTAGCACACCTAACGATTGACGCAACTGCATAGCGGAATTCGTCGGGAAAAGATAAGGTGAGTTCCGTCAACATCTTCTCGTCTCGTTCGCGCCTCGCCTTGTCTGACATCACTCGTGAAGTTGCTTCGTTTGGCAGTGTGACCAGATCGGGTTTGGGCGGTGAAATCCGGTCGATCACTTCGGTAAGCTTGTAAATCGCCGATGCGCCTGTAAAATCCTGTAGGACGACAAACCAATCATCAACACTACCACCAAGATAGTATGGATAACTGTCCACTAAACACGGAACCGCAGTCAGTTGGTTGCCATCCAATTTTGTGATTAGAACTTGATCACCCGGAATCAAATCCCGCTTCCAAGCTTCAAAATCGACGCCATTCCATGGCAGGCGGTATCCGTTGCCGGTGTAAAGCTTCAACGGGTCGGGCTTTTTGTTTGCTTCGGTTTGTTTACTGTCTTGTTTTGGCGTGTCAGATACCGAATTAGAACGCTGGCATTCTGGACAGTTGCAAATGATTTTCATGGCTTCACCTGTTGTTGCGAAGTAACGCCCGCATTTTACAAAATGCGGCTGCTCGAATAGATCGTATCCGTTCCGGTTGCTTTAGCAATATCCTTGACACTTCTTTGATACTTTTTTGTTTACAATCGATACCGAAGAGCATTACGACAACTTCGCGTTCTTCTTTTGTTAACAAATCTAGTGCGGGTTTGAGTTCGTCCTGCGCGGCCAGTTCTTCCGTCTCAAAACCGGATTCCAGGAATTCAACGTTGATCGTCGGCGGCTTCTTTTTCAACTCTCCGATCAGTGCAAAATAGATAGCCTGATTGACGTAATTCACATAGTGATCGGTAGCGTTTTCGTCGATCGGTCCAAATTTGGTTACAAAATCCGCTGTGGCTTGGCAAACAGCAACCGCAACGATTCCGTCTGTATCATCGCGGTTTTCCATGCACCAACGAAACAAGGAACCGGACCGCGAACCGATGAACGCCCACGGTAGCGGATTCCGTTGGTAAAACCATTCGACGGGCTTGGCTAGCATCATTCACCGATTTTGTTTTTGGAACTCGGTGATAGTACCAAAAAAACGTTATCCTTGCGGAGTGCTGGCCAGCCGTTTTGCAATTTGCTCGCAGTATTGCGGTGAGATTTCGCTACCTGCAAACCGTCGGCCCAGCTTCTTCGCAGCAACGGCCGTTGTACCGCTTCCCATGAACGGGTCATAAACCAATTCGCCGGGGTTTGTAGCTACCCGAATGATGCGATCGAGTATCGCGACTGGCATCTGACACGGGTGCCCGGTTCTTTCTTTGGAGTTCCCTGGAATTCGTGGGAACTGCCAAACGTCGCCAGGAACCCGCCCTCGTGGGTCGGCTCTCTTGTCGCCTAACTTCTGACGGATAGAAGGGATGCGGATATCATCAGCGTTAAACGTGAACCGTTTCGAATCGCGGACATAGTACAAAATGTGAGCATGATCACGCCCGAATTTCTTTTTTTGGTGTGGTCCGAAAGTGTAGTGCCAGATGATCCAGTTGCGGAAAGTAAAGAGTCCGGTACTCTCAATCGCAGTTTTCACGGTACAAACGCGTTCATCGTTGATCGCAACGAACAGCGAACCAGTCTCGCAAAGGATGTCACCGATTCCGCTCACCCATTGATCGGTGAAGGATCGATAGGCGGAATCGGTCATCTTGTCATCGTGAACGTCATACTTGAAATCGATGCCGAACGGTGGATCTGAAAAAACAAGCGAGGCCTTTAACCTCGCTTGTTTCATGATCGCGTAACCGTCGGCACTAGTTCCGCAGTGAATCATACAGTATCGAGTTTTTGCCCGATCTCCTGGAAGAATTCATCCTCGCGATAGTGCGCATCACCGCATGTCAACCAAGCGTAGTCGGGATACTCTGGATCACCTACCGGACCATACCACGCCACGGACGGCACACCGCACTTCAGGATAACACGATAGAAACCAGAATCACGCAGTTTTTTGTTCATAGATCACCGGTTGTTGATTCAAACGACACGCGTGCATTTTAGCGTTTCGGTTGATGTAATCAATCTTTTTTCACGATTGGGTATTGCAAACCGTCTTGGTTTTGGTACTTCCCTTTCTTGTCGTTGTACGTCTGGCGAGGTCTGGAATTACCAGACAGGAAAATAGCCTGCCCGATACCCTCACCGCAATACAACCAAACCGGCCACGGCGACGCGTTGAAAATCTCCAAGGTTAATCGTCCGCTCCAACTTGGTTCGCCCGGTGTCACGTTCAGCACCACACCACACCGGGCATAAGTTGATTTTGCCAGGACAATCGTTAGCGTGTCGTCTGGTATGTGAAACCGCTCGATCTGCTCAGCCAGGACGTACCCGAAGGCTGGCAGCAAAAACCGCACAGGTTCACCGGTGTCGATCATGCCTGTGAGGTCGAATTCCTCAACCAAACTGCGATCGAAATTTTTCGGATCAAGAATTTTAGGCTTGGACATACACTCTTGCCGTTCATGCGATAGTGCATGCGGCGTCTTGAAAATTGCAAACCGGTAGCCAAGACGGAAATCGTAACCAAAACCAGAATCGCCCCAACTGATTTCGCCCGGACGATACTGGCCGCGAATGTGAGGCCAAACGATTCCGTGTTCTTCAATCTCCCAATCCGCTAGCAGTCGGGGTAGGTTGTTTTTTGCTTTGACGTTTGTACCGCTTGGCAACAGCCAAGAGAGTTTTGTTATCACCCGCGAATGTGTCGATTTCAGTTTGCAACCGATCGATTTCATAAGTTTGAAAACAGTCTGTAACATCATGACTTTCCTTTGAGTAAGCGATTTCGTCATTTGGCATATCACCCAGTAGATAAAGCCTCATCAGCTTACCCGGCGTTCGATCCTTCAATGAGTTGTAGAACTGCTGAGTCAGTTGGCGAGCAATAGCGGCGTCTGCGATTACAACAATTTTATGCGAGATTGTGAGCGGGTCGAATTCGTTGTAACAACGAAAGAAATCCGCATAGTGATATGCTTTACCCTTGGCTGGCATCGTAACCGGTGGATTGCAACCGATCGTGATAACAGCAATCGAGACATGTTCCACGTACCCAATCAAGGGGATATTGTACTCTCTGCAAAAGTCCAGGTAATTTTGCAGAGATATCCGCCGATCCTCGGACCCTGGAATCCGCCACCCTTTCAAGATGCCGGAATCAAACCATTTCGATACCGTTCGCGGTGCAACTTTGGCAAGCTTCGCGATTTGTCCAGTTGTGAAAACTTGGCGTTCTTGGCCCATTTCATCGAGCCATATCTCAGCGTGCACCGATGTCGGTTTGTTAATAATTCCGGTTTTCATTGCTTTATTATCCTGCTGGTTTTTCGAACACGGTGTTGATATCACGCGCAAGGTTAACGATTTGCTGCTTTATCAAACACCACTTTTTCCAGTTCTCAGTGATCCGCATAATGTCCTGCGCCGGTTGGTCAGGATAGACCATGTACGGCACAAAGTTCGGCGTTGCTTTGTGATCCATTCGCAAACCAGCTATCAGTAAATCGGCTTCATGTGGCCGTTGCTCAGCCAGATCGTAAGCGCCGTAGTGCTGCCCAACGTGTGGCTTTCGTATCCAGAACCGTAAAAAAAGCGGCGTTCTGAACACTTCGATCGGCAACGCAAATAGATTGTGTGATAGCTGGATCATGCGCCGGTTTACTGTATTTTCTTTTTGTCGCATTGGAATTCCACCATGAATTCGGCCGGCGCAACTTCATCTCGCCAGATTTTGATTTCATCAGGGCATTCGATCCCAATTTTTACTTTACCACTTTCGATGCCGATTACAGTAAATCGGATTCCGCCAGACAAAAGTACAGATTGTTGCCGCTTTCGTGTCACGACTAGCATACCATTCACTCCATTGGTTACACTTCAATACCGCGATCTTCGAACATCGTGTAGGGACGATGATAAAGCAAAGGCGATTCGCCGATCGGTCCGTTTCTATTTTTGTTGATTATCAAGTCGTAAAGATGCGTCGGAACATCAGGCGAACTATCAAGGCGATGCAACATCATCACGGCGTCCGCGTCTTGCTCAATCGATCCCGATTCCCGTAAGTGTGATAGCTTCGGTTTTTCGTTATCACCCTCGCGATTTAATTGCGCCAAGCAAAGGATAGCAACTTTTGATTCTTTTGCAAGCTGTTTCAGTGTTTGGCATGTCATTGCTATTTGCAAGTGTCGCTGATCACGTTGGTTTTCGGCTCGAATCAATTGAAGGTAATCGATTACAACCAGCCTAACGCCATGCTTTCGGACCATTCGACGCGCACGCGTCGCGATAGTGGAAGCCGTTAGATTTGCTTTGTCAGTTACCCAAAGCGGAATACGGATATTCTCATCTCGTGAGAAGTAGTATTCCGTCATCCGGTCAGAGTCTACCCGTTTGATTCCACCCTCGCGCCGCATCTGTGAAAGCGGGACACGCGTTGAAAACGATATCGCCCGCTCGATCAATTCACGTTCGAGCATTTCCAGGGAGAATACAAGCGATCCTATTCCCTGCCTCGCGACGTTAACCGCTATTTGCATTGCCAGTGCTGTTTTTCCGATCCCCGGACGCGCTGCGAGGATCACCAATTGTCCAGGACAAAAACCACCCAAACCGTTATCAATCGCCGCAAAACCAGTGTTCGCAAAATACCTTGGCTTCGATCCGTTTTGAACGTCCTGGATTTGCGAGAATGTGTCAATGATCGATTTTGAAAACAATGTCGGCTCAGCGTCGCCGCGCGTGTCTTCGGTTGCGGCTGCCATCGCTTGCTCGTATCGAGTAACCGTCTCTTCGGCTGGCTCGATATTGTCAACCAAATCGCGTGTGAGTTGCGAACACAAGTTTGTAACTGTCCGCCTGATTGAAGCGTCCCGAACCGATGCCGCTGCGAATTGCAGGTTTGCGGCTGTTGCGGTGGCTTCGTAAAGTTCTGCGAGGTACAAACCTGGATTTTCTGGAAGATCGGCAAACCGGTTGTTCGACTTCATCCAGATGTAAACCGAATCGACGGAAATCACTTTTCCAAGATTTCGCATATCACCGATCGATTCGAAAATCTGGCGAAGTGGAATTTGATAGAAATCACTTGCGTTGAGAAGTTCGAGCGCGTCATCTGCCGAATCGGTCCCGTGAAGCATCCCAGAAACAACTACCCGTTCCAGTTCGTCGGCCCGAAGTGGATTTTTTGCGGAGGTTTTTTCATTGTTCGACAAGTGGGAAACTCCATTCTGTATTCCGACCATCCAGGAAGGATACCGACTACTCAACTGCAAACCCAGAGCGGAGGCGCACCGACCCCGCGAACGGAGCCGGTAACAGTCTGCAACGCCCTTGAGGGAGCCTCGACCGCCCGCAATGGTTTTGATCACGCTGTTTTGCGGGTCACACCCTCACAGCGCCGCAAGCTATCCAACTCGATGGACAACACCCCCGCCGTACGTCTTCACCTTACGGGGTGCGCGGAGTCCGTTTCCTTCGGCAACGGTAGCCGTACCCAATCAACCGCAGTTATTCCGGGTAAAGAATTTTGCCAAATTTGGGGCTTTAGATCAGGTTTGAACTTGCCGAAGTGATACGAGTGTGGGATATTACTCCCATCAGCACCTCAGCGTCGCAAGGAACTTTAGCGGGAACCTTGCGACGTTTCTTTTTGTACCCGATCCTAACCATCTAAGCAACGGTAAACATCAAAAATCGGCGCCGTCCGGTTGGAAACCATCATCGGCCGGAATCGGTTCGTCATCCGCAAATGGATCAACTGCAATATCTTCCGTCTGCTCACGATCGTCATCCAGTGGTAAATCCGCTTCGGTAAAATCAGGGTCGGGAACGCGTACCGTCTCTTTTGGCTTGTATGGCGTTTTTGGGCCATCAATATCGAAGTAGCCGTATTTGGTCGGCTCGGCGGGTTTCGGCTGAACCTCGATCGGTTTTGGCTTCTGAGTGCGCATCGCGCGTGCGAACCACGAGTTGATAAACTTCATCATGCCACGCGGCGTTTTTTGCTGGCTCGGGTTTGCCAAGCACCACGCCCGCGATTCTCGCAATTCTCGCATGCAATCCAGCCCAGGATATGCCGCCTGCATTTCGAGCAGCGAGGCGCCAGTGAAAGCCCATTCTTTGCCACCCTTGACCGGGAATAGCATCACAACTTCGGTTTCAGGGAACGCGACGGCCGGAACCGTGACGGATTTCAACGCGTTGCCAACCGACTGAAATGCAGCTTTGATCGACTGGTTTCCTTGTGCTGGCTGATCGTTTTCAACCTGGAAATCCTTGTGGATTGCTTCCTGATCTCGCATCCGATCGGCAATTGCCGCGACGTGGTTCGTCACCAATATCGCATCGGGCGATACATTAAACGCGCACGCCACGCGTTCAACAACCGACAAAGAAGCCGACCGCCGAACGCTCGGGTTAATCAGGTGACTGAGTTCCGTTGTTGTAATGTTCGCCATCCCAATTAGTTGGGATTGCGTGACTTTGTTCAACTTCATCAGCGAAGTGACACGATTAGCGACAATTTCCGAAAGCGGTTTTTGTGGATTCAGAGACATGTAAAAACCTCATTTGCCTAAATACTGGAACTCCAGATCCCAGATATTAAACATACGAGGTTTTTAAGTAATTGTCAACTTTGATTACATTGATCTAGAAAAGTGATGGTTGTTGATCTTCAGGTTTTTGTTTTTGCGGTTTTTTTGGCTTTCGAATTCCGTCGGTTTGTTCCAGGAATTCCGCGTTGCTGATCTGATCCGGTGGCGGTTCTGGCCTTGGGTCGGACGTATTTTGTAAGTCGCACAGATGACACTGACCGCAATCGCACAAGCTCTTGTGAAAAACCGGATTGGAATTCCTCATCTGGTTCGACATATGGGGTTATCCTTACGAAAAGGGAAGCCGGTTCACCCTTACCTTTCAGGGTCATAAACTCGGTGGTAACTCGCCGAACAATGCCGCAAGTATCGTTCGGTATACGTTCGGATTTTACAAGCATGTCGATTGTCGGCTTGATGATGTTGTCGATGTCGCGATCCCATCGCCAGCCATTGCCACTGAGTACCACGATTACAATTTCGACGGCGCCCGTGAACTTGTCGAGTTGTTGGCGAGAGTAACAACTACATTCCTCGGTCCAGGTTGTGTATTCCGATGAAGAAAAAACCCCCTTCCGCGAATGTTTCCACATGGCGTTCGCGGAAGGGGGGATAGGGAAAATTGCGTGTGTTTTCATACTCGCTTCTCGATTTCGATTTTCATTCTCAATTGCTTTGCGGCCTCGGCCAGCCTGTTTTGCGGTATATCCTTCACGGCTTTGATTCCAGGACAGAAGGCGCCAGCGAATAAGTTAAACATGGAAGCCGGATCGATTTTGCGAAGTGTCGCCAGTTCCACCAACAATGATCGAACTTCATCAACAGCCGCGTTGCCGGGTGCAGGCTGTTTGGTTTGCTGTTGTTTGGTTTTCGCCCTGGCAGCGTCTTCGGCTTCTTTGGCAATAGCCGCTTCGCGATCCTCGGCGTTCATAAAGGCGATCGGTATTTTGGGCGTCTCGCTGATTGCCCGCTTTGCCGGGTCGTAATTCACCCACTCTTTAGGGAATGCGTACAGATAGCGACCGATTCCAAACTTGACAGCCGCGCGTTTTAGTGCATCACTCACGGCGGCTTTCAGTTTGTCACCGTCGTCGGATTGATCTGATTCGCTTCCTACGTCAGACTTTGAAATCCATTGCTGACCGTCGAAAACTCTGAGTGTGCATAGAACCGAACCGTTTGGCAATAACGTGTATTCATCCTGCCAGCCGCTCACGCCCACAACCAAATCAAGGCGATCCATCACAATTCGAGCAGTGATGTATGGGACAGCAAAGCAACGGGCGCCCTTAACACTTTGCGGTTTCCATTTTATTTCAGATGCTGGAAAAAAATCTGCCAACTTGCCCCATTCGATGGCCATTGCGGTAACTCCTGGATTTTTTTGCTATCAACTAGCAAGTGTCGGACATCAAACAACGTCCGACACTTGCCGACGGTCGTGATTGAACGCGTTACGCTTTCCCGTTGCTTGCTACGTATGGACCACTACCGCGATAGATCGCGAACAGTGTTGGAGATGCGACCATTTCGCGTTGAAGTTCTGATACGTCACTGCTTTCTGTCGGTTGGTCAGCCGGTGGGTCACCAGCGACCGCGACGATTTCAGCAACCGCTACAGAAGGATCGTAGGTGTCAACTTGCGCCGCAATCCGGCTGTGAATGACGATCGCCGCCTTTTCGATTGCGGCGTCGATCTGGTTTGGCAGAACGTACAGCTTGAATCGTTGCGATTCGGCATCCACAATCAAGGCGATCATAACGCTTGCTTTGATATCGGCAAAGCAACCGCGATAAATCGGGATGTCAAACGTGATCACTTCAGGAATAACAATCCCGTTCGAACTCACTTCGGCCATCAGCTTTCGGCTAACGCTGGTCTTTTGGGATTGCATTTCAACGCGGGCTTGCTGGTTCGCCGAGAAGTCCAGCGTCTTGATGATGTCAGTGAGTTGTACCGATTCAGCAGACAGGCAACCAAAAAACACGGTTCGCAAATGGGTGTAAAGCTCCGCTTGTGTCAACACTTTCCCGTTTTTATCGGCTGCCCAGGCTTGCAACGTTAGGAACTGATCGGAGTGTGGAACTTTCTGGGTAACTGTGTTGTCGCCGATAACCGAGTAGATCACTACGCCATTCGATGGCGTCATGGCGTTTTGCGTGTTGTTTCCAGGTGTGTAATAGACTTTGACTTGATCGACTTCTTCCGCAGTTGCCAGAGTCAAAGATTGGTCGATAACACTGGCGATTGTTTCCGCCGAGGTATTCGAAAACAACTTCGCTACTTTGCGATCGTATTCCTTCGTGTGCGGGTTGTAAACATAGAAAACGTTACCCGGCTCTCGGCTCGGGTAAATCACTGGCTCCTGGACACCCTCCCGGCAGGTTTCAACTAACGCTTTCACCGCTTCTTCTGTAAACATTCGATTCGCTCCTCATGAAAATCGCCGGGCGAAATTACCCGGCGAATTTGGTTTAGTGATTCTCGATCATCTGCCTACCGCTTACTCTTTATCGAGAGTATCGGCAAACGTCTTTTGGTCTGGGTTGTGCGCAGTCTCGGGTGAGAACGTGAATCCACCCGCTGGCGCGTTAAGTTTGGCGATTGTTCGAGCTGGCTTGTGTGCAGGCAGTTTAGAGTCAATCTTTGAAGTGATTTCGAGTTGATCCTTCCCCACAAGTTTAAAACTCAATTCAAGCTTCAAAGTGCGGGATAAACCATCCGTACCGCGATCGGTGATATCCTCATAAATCTTGCCTAGTGCGGCATCAATTGCCGCTCCTACGTAACCCTCGCTAATCTCGCCAAGATTAGCGGCGTCCAGAATTTTCTTCGCCATCAAAAAACCCCTTGTGGAAATCCCTGGAATCAAACCCGTTCGATCAGAACGGTATCGATCCAGACGTAACGGTTAAACTGGTCTATGCAATACGTCCTGGCCGGTCCCGGTTCTACAA
>ERZ650304.328-NODE-328-length-27212-cov-7.624185_pt1 | contig 27212 bp, 34 predicted proteins | sample MGYA00376240_ERZ650304 | MGnify/ENA primary metagenome ERZ650304 (study PRJEB26733, sample SAMN07839271) | wastewater metagenome | biome: small river; feature: stream; material: water | place: USA: North Carolina | collected 2016-03-01 ... | reverse complement strand
CCTGCTCGATCCGCTGCGTTTCGGCAATCTCTTTGCGCCGCTCGCGCTGCTCCTGACGGACCCGGGCCTTCCGCTTCCGCTCCTGCCGATCATAAAACGCATCAGTGGACCGTTCCTGGACCTGCTGTTGTTGTTCCCGCAGCCGCTGCATTTCCGTATCGTGGTCGCGCTGCTGCTTCTCTTCTCGCTTCTGAGCCTGCTGGCGAAGCTCCAGAACCCGCGAATTGAACTTCACGAGCTTGATGTATTCCGCATACGCCTGGTCTTCGGATTTCTTATCCTTGGCCGTCTGCAGTTCGAGGATCTTCGAGTTGAACTTGACCTGTCGGATGTACTCCGCGTGAGCCAAGTCTTCCTTCCGCTGCTGGATCCGCTGGTCATTCTCCAGCACGGCACTGTTGATGCGAATCCGCTGATGCTGTGCGTTCTCAGCATCGCGTTGCTCACGGGCCACCAGCTTGCTGGCATTCTCCCGCTGCTGAGAGAGGAAGCCCTGCAGGCCTCGATTCATCCCCTCGATCCAGCCGCGGTGTTTGTCCTTGGCCTTCTGCTCCTGCTGGAGCGTCTTTTGCTCATGCTCCAGAACGGCAGAATTGATGCGGATCTTCTGATGCTGAGCGTTCTCCGCGTCACGCTGATCCCGGGCAGCCTGCTTGCGAGCTTCCTCACGCTGTTGTGAGAGAAAGCCTTGCAGCCCCCGATTCATCCCTTCGACCCAGCCCCGATGTCGTTCCTTGGACTGTCGCTCTTTGTCCAGGTTCTTTTGCTCATGCTCCAGCACGGCACTGTTGATACGAATCCGCTGATGCCAGGCGTTCTCTTCGTCACGCTGATCTCGCGCGACCTGCTTGCGGGCATCTTCACGCTGCTTGGTGAGGAACCCTTGCAGGCCCCGATTCATCCCCTCAATCCAGGTCCGCTTTCGCTCCTGCTGCTTGAACTCCTGCTGTTCCGCCTTGGCCTCTTCTTGGGCCCGGCGCTGGACCATGCCCACCCGCCACGACGTATACGCATTCTCCTGACGGCGTTCTTCCTGGAACCGACGCTGGAACAGGCCGACCCGCCAGCGCAGATAGGCCTCATCCGAACGCCTCATCTGAGCATGCGTCCGGTTCACATCATCAGCGGCTTCCTTGTTCCCCTGCTTCGCCTCATCGTTTTTGACGAAATAACGCAGGTACGCTTCACCGGCCAGAATCGCGCTCAGATTATTCGCCACCCTGACCTCCTGTCTTTCCGGCTTTCACCCGCGGACCACGCCATTCCCGGATCATCTGCCCGATCGACATCTTGGGTGGGAACGGATCCCACTGAATCGTTTCGGCGTCTGCACCGAGGGCGACCATCAGTTCCCGGCTGTATCGATGCTCATGTCTGACGGCCGCCATAAACCGCGATTGCAGCTCGGCAAATGTCAGGTCGTCAGCGTCACTGCCAAGGCGGAGGACTCCGGCATACTCTTGCCAGCGGGCATCAAATTCCGCCGCAAGTGAGCCGCCAGTTCCGGACGCACTTTTTCCGCGAACTCGACGACGAAACGGTCGATCTCCTCCAAGCCCATCGTCCCCACCGGCCCCGTAAAAAAACTGCGGGCCTGCACCTCCAGCTCAGTGATCGCCGCATTCACGAATTCGGGCGTCAGCAGGTCGTCAAATTCGTCGCGGGTCATCTTCGGAACCCATTGAGGCCACAGCCACGCGGCTACCACCTCAAACTTGTCCGAGATCTCCAGCGACAGTTCAGCGAGCGACGCGATGTTCGTCACATCCACGCCGAGATCGCGGCTCGTCACAATTTCCTTGCGATTCCCCGCTTCATCGGGAGGACTGAGTTGGATCGAGGCGACCTTCCAGGCGGCAATCGCCTTGATCATCCGATAACTCAGTCGCGTCTCCCACTGATTGCCTTTGATGTCCGTGATCATCCATTCCACCCTCTGGCCCGACTTCGAAATTACTCACTCTGCACTGATCAGGCTGGATCGACCATCACAGCCAAGGCACAGCTTTCCGATCGCCGCAGCTGGAACTCGATCATGTTCGACTTGCCCGGGCTGCCGCTTCGCTTTCCGCCGAAGACGCGATATTCACCCTTGATATAGGACGCATCGTCGGGCGGAGTGTGGGCTTGCTTGAGGTGCGGACAGAACGCCACGACGATCTTCGTCTTGTTCTTCTCTGCATCCTTCAGCAGCTGCAGAGTCGAGTCTTCGTCGTCGTTCTCGCAGGTGATGTCGACTGCCGTGGCATACTGCCCCTGCCCGTCGAAGAAGATGTCACCATCCCGAGCCCGGCGAGACTCACTCTTGGTCGGTGAGACTGCCCAAGGCACATCGAGTGCCCCAGTCAGCAGGTCGAGTTCTGCCCACGTCAGCGGGGTTGCAAAAGTCCCGGTCAACTTGACCAGGAGCGCCGAGTAAAATCCATCTTTGAGCATCGCCACCGTCTCCTGGTTAGGTCCTCATCCAGCCAATGCTGGAAGTCGGTCGAGTCTGAGATTGCCGTGATAAACTGCCCTCCAGCATCCGCCGGAGGAGTGAAGATTCGAGGACCTCTGCACCAGCCGGACGCATGTACGGCCGGGCTTCAATCCGAACCATTCTCCCTTTGTGATTCCTGGACCAGCCGCCCCACTCCAGAGCATGGGGAGCCATTCCATCCGTGAATGACCAGTGTTTGCTACTGGGCAGGGTCACGGCCCCGACAAACGCTTCCTGCATCCCGTCCGTCCCGAACACGGTTTGACTGCTCCCGGGCATCGAGAGTGCCCGGCTGTAGTCGCCGACAGGTGTGTTCGAGCCGCGAAACGCGTACTTGATCGAGTTCTTGAGGATGCCCCGTTGATTCGTCGGCGACTGCCCAGGTTGCGACGGCAGGTACAGGCGGTACCGCTTCCCCTTGCGATCGATCCCGTACCGAATCTGCCGGACTCGTCGGAACCGATACTTGCCACTCTTCTTGAAGTCGAACCGTTCCACCGGCAGCAGCTGACGCCGCTCAATCCGTTTCTTGGCAGCCACCATCGTTTCATAGGCCAGCGCTCGCAGAGCCACGGAAACCGTCTTGGCAAAGCTGGCGTAGATGTAGTCCCCGCGCCACCAGGCATGGAGAAAGTCTGCCAACCGGGCCATGAGTGACTCCTAGGACGATCGCAACTCATGGAACAACGTCCCCGGAGCCACAATCGACAACACCTTGTCCTGCCGGAGTGCCTCCAGGTCGATGCCCGCCATCCCGTGAAACCAGTGCAGCGTCCCCGCTTCGCCGCAGTCGAATCCCTGCCGGCGTTGCACTACGGCAACGAGCTCGTCCCACGCCTCACACTTCGTCCGAGCGAAGTCTGTGGCAGGCCCTTTTCCCAACTTCACCCGCAGGCGAATCCCAATCGACACCTCGCCCTGTACAGCCCGCCGTGATCCTTCGGGCCGAACCTCTTCATTGGTGAACGGGGCCAGATGCACTTCGACGGGATCTCCATCCGTGGGGAGTTCGCCGATGTCCCGTTCCGCGTCCAGGACGACTTCCACCACCCATGTAGGTTTCGCCGCCTGAATGGCCGCCTTTACCGCATCACACAGAGACCAGGGCACACGCATCAGCATCAGAGGGCTCCATGCTGCGCTGTGGTGAACCGAATGACGTGCCCTTCATGGTCTTCGGGCACCCAGTAGGTTTTGCGATCGCCGCGTGATGCCCGCCACAGATATCCGTCATGCTCGATCGCGGAGTTCTCATCCGGCATGAGGAAATTGCCCCTGTCATCCTGCGTGAAGTATTTGCGGTCAATCAGGAAGGCACAGAACTGGCGTGAGTTCTCGGACACGATCTTTCCAGCTCGGGAGAGATCCGCCTCAGAAGAGTTCCGTTCGATCGTGGCTGATATTTTGAGCCACACGGGGGACGCGGCCGAGTAGTCGTAACAGAACCGCACGGGAACCGCGTGCATGGCCAGCAGAAGCGGCCTCGCGGACTCGAACAGTTGCTGAAACTCAGACACAGCCATCAGCTTCTCCAGTCACGGGTGGGGCAAATGCCCCACCCGTCAACCCTCTTCGGTGAACCCACCACCAGCCAGCGAACTAGCTGATGTCACACTTCAGAGCCGAGCCCGCATCGACCACGAACAGGCCGTACGCATCGCGGTACCGCAGCTTGTCCGCATCGGTATCCCAGTCGTACGACTGCTGCCAGCCGGTGATTCCCTTCCGCCACTTGAGCGTGTTCGCCCAGCGATGCGCGTTGTCCTTGCGGGCACTCGCGATGCAGAGGAACGCCGTGTTCTTCGACCACTGCAGCGCGTAGGTGACTTCGTCTTCGGGGGTTCCCTGAGAGCTTTGGTTCTCCCAGCTGTTCCCCACGAGGATCTTGCCCACTCCCAGGGCCCGGGCGATCAGGCTCTCATCCAACTGATCCGGGAGCTTGTCCATCGTGACCGACAGACGATCCTTGATGTCGCTGTTGAGCTTCAGCATCTGCACGACTTCATAGTCGAGCAGCAGCCGCAGATCCGAATCCCGGAACACACGACGTTTGCTGCGGAGTTCCAGCTTCCACGTGATCATGTCCTTGACAGGCGTGGAGGCCGGGTCGAGCCAGCTGGTGGTGGGGTTGTAAGTCGCCGCGACTGCCGCAGCAGCCATCGTGAGGACACGCTTCTCGTAGTTCTTGAGCATGTTCACCATGATCGCCTCAGCGGTCAGGATGTCCTGCTCCAGATAATCCTCATAGATCGCCACTTCCTGACGATCGAGACGCGAGCCCAAGCCGTAGAAGCTGGTGTCGTACGAACCAGTCCGCCAGGTCAGGCTGAGTTCATTGAACCGCCCGGTCGGCAACCGCTCATCCGAAATCAATCGCTGATTGATCTCCTTCTCATCCACGACCGGGAACTTTCCCGACTTGCCACCGACGGTCACGATCGGGCAGAGATCCACCCCGACCAGACCTTCCCGCTGAGCCAGTTCCCGAGTTCCAATCAAAGCCATATCCAGATCGACGCGTTGCAGCGTATTCGGTCCGGAGACACCATAAACACCCATGACTCACTCCTTTGTGAGACGTTTACACTGTGCTGCCGAACCACTCGGCAACCCGAACCGTTACCGCGTCAGAACAGTACGACCGGTGGGCGTACCGTTTGTGGACTTCGTGACACCGTTGGCCTCAACACACTGTCCGAAGACCTGTGAGTTGCCACCGGCGTTCGTCGAACTGACCTTGCCACCGGCTGCCTGGTAGACCGTGGCCCACGCCGCACACGCAATGTCGTATTGCGGCTCAAAGACGCCGCCTTCCGACAAGGGTCGTCCCACACACTTTTCACCGGACGCAGTCGTTGGACGCGTAAGGATGTGAGTGGCTTTGACCGTCGATGCTGGAGCCGTAAAGACTCCCGCAGAGATAATCAGGAGTGTGCCAATCCCATAAGCTGCGGCACACGGAAGTACGGTATCGCCCTGTTCCATGATTCAGACCTCAAGTCCTAATGAATGATCGAATGAAGAGTCGCACCGCGGAGAACGTTCCGAGGTGGCCGCTGGCCTACTCGTCGCCGTCGCCGTCGCTGGAGCTACCTTTCCCGCCGAACTCGGGATTACCGACCAGAGTGGTCGCCCCCCGATTCACCGAGAACAGATACGACTTCCGCAGCTGGGGCTGCTCGCGGTCCAGTTCGATCATGGCTTCGCGATCGCTGATGCCCTTGATCTTGGACCGCTCCTTGACCGCCAGGATGTAGGGATGCAGACCGCCACTCTCGACGTGGCTATCTCCTGCTCCCGACCCCTCCACCTTGTCTTTGGGAGACTTGTTGCCCCCGGGCTTCAGGTCTTCGCGCTGCTTGGCATCGGCCTGCTCGCTGGCCTTCGCATCCTGCAAGGCCTTCAGGTCGTTGGCGGCTTTGGTCCGCGCGTCATTCGCCGCGTCGACCCGCCCCTTGCACTCCGCCGCCCAGGCCCGCATGACCTTGGACTCAGTGAGGTTCTCATCCTTCTGTAACTTGATCAGGAATGCCTGATCAGCCGCGCAGGTGTCGTCAATCCCCTCGCACGCGGCGACGATTTCCTTCAAAGTCATCGTTTTCGCTCCCGTCATCGAGACCGCAGATTTTCCCTTGACATGCGCAAGCAACGCCGCGTGCGCCTCTTCGGGAGTACCAATCGAATCGATCATGCCCATCGCGACTGCCGCGCGAGCGCTGTGTGTTTCGCCATCCGCCCAGGACAAGGCCTTCTCCATCGGGATCGCTCGACCCTTGGAGACCTGCTCCACAAACAGAGCCCCGATGTCGTTCACCGACTTCTGCAGCGAGGCAATCTGTTCGGCGGTGATCTTTGTGCCTTCGACGCCGATTCCCTTGTTGGCTCCGAACTTGACCACGTCGACGCTGTAACCGGCCTTCTCGTAAGCACCGCTCGAATCGACGATGACCTGATACACGCCAATCGAACCGACGCGTCCGTAATCGTTCAGCCAGATCTTGTTCGCACTCGTCGAGGCCAGATAACCGCCGCTGGCCACGATGTCATTGCCTGCGATCCAGACTTCCATGCCGGACTTCCGGATCCGCATCACCTCTTGATTGAGTTCACTTGTCCCCGCCCAGGCTCCGCCGGGCGATTCCACATGGAACAGAATTGCCTTCACGCTCGGATCTTTAGATGCCGAACGCAGGGCGTATCGAGCCGCAACCGTCGAACCGGCCCCCGACAGTGACGACCCCCCCTTCGAGATCACTCCGCTCAGCTGGACATGAGCGATTCCGTCAACAACCTGGTATTCCTTCTGACGGTCCACAGACTCAGCGTGAGCCTTCGTGCGGGCCTCAATCTCCTGCTGCGTGATGGCCCGAACAGAGGCCATGGCAGAGGTCAGGTGCAGTGGTTCAACAGCGATCGGTCCGGCGAACTGATTGAGAGCCAGTGGGGCTTGCAGTTCGAGCGTTTCGAGTTCCATCAAGTGAAGACTCACGCAGCACTCCTTGAACTCGCTGGTTTCGCTGGAGGCATGGAATCCGTTGTGTCGGGATTCGGAGGTTCCACCGTCGACGCCAGTTCGGGCTGACTGTTCTTGGGCATCGGTATCGGTGCGAGGACCGACATCCCCATCGAATACACCTCTTCCTGCAGCCGCTTGTCGGCCTTGACGCACGGCAACTGCAGCAGCTTGAACTTGGCTTCGAAGTACTTCGTGACGGCCCCGACCCGACCATCCACCAGGTTTCCAAACCACTCCTGGAAGTCCTGAGCATGATGCGTACTGCACCACTGCTGATCGGTGATCATGCCCTCAGAGCGTTCCATCGCTTTCGCGGTCACGTCCTTGACGGGCTCGATGTACTCGTACTCGGGCCACGACCACTCACATTTCAGGAGTGATTCAATGCCGAACGTGCTGATGTACTTCCGCAGACGCGAGCCCAGATCATTCGCCAGACTGGCCAGACGGCGCACCACATGCTCATACACCGGCTTGTGCCACTGGGGAATCCACCACTGGCGCACCACTTCGAACCGCATCTTGCTCTGATGCACGACATTGCGGAACTGGCTGAAGTTGGCGTCTTTGGCATTCAGCGTGATCGCCAGTGCGGGACAATCCAGATTGACCGCCAGGGCCATCGTCATGAAGTCGTTAATCGCCTGCCAGTTGGCAGGATTCACCTGAGCGTTGACGGCGACCAGCTTCGTCTCGGGCGGCAGCCGACGCACCGCACCCGGAGCCGCTTTCCAAGTCTTGCGAACTGCATCGAACCACTGCTGCAAAGCCCGAGGATCATCCTTGACCATCGTCTTGAGGATGCCCCAGCCTTCCTTGGTCATCTCCTCAGCGAACATCGCACAGCAGGCCATGTTCTCTCTGACGATTTGCGAGAACTGACCGTCCATCTGCATGTAGAGCAGGTCTGCGACCGGCGCGAGCAACGACAGGCCACGCGACGAAGGCCTCCCCAATGGCAGGGGATGCAGGAAGATCTGATTGCCCTTCTTGTCGAACGCTTCGTACGAATCGACATCGTTGATCTTCACCACGTCGTACGGATCACGCAGTTCCTTGGTCAGCCAGTATTTAACGGCCTTTCCGTCAGTGTTTTTGACAACACCCAGGAAGCCCCAGCGGGGATCCGAGGTATTCGTGTTCGGCGATCGCATCCGCCAGGCTTCGCAGACTTTGATGGCGGAACTGGGCAGGATCGGTGCGCTGACATCGCCGTGAGCCCCATGCAACCAGAACGCACAGGCCGACAGCTCCGCAAAGGTACGCTTCGCCTCCACGTCGCAGTTGGCAGGGTTATTGGCATGGCTGTTCCAGGCGTCCTTGAGTTCCCGGTTCAGGTCCGCATCCTGCGTACGTGGCTCAGGATTGCAATCCATAATCCGCGACAAGGCGACTCGCGTATCCAGAGCCGTGCGAACCAGTGGCGCGTCGACGATCAGCTGGTTGGCAATCGCCCAGACGTTCTCCAGCATGCCCTGGTTGCGAATCGAATAGTCGAGCGAGTAACTCGCTAGCGGACTGGCCGGAGGTCGAAACCGGCTGTCTCGCTGCGCCATTCGTGGGAACGCACCCGAACTAATACGGGCATCCCGCATCAGTTCGCTGATTTGTGCGACTCCCGGAACGGCGATCATTCACAACCCTCTTCAAGATCACAGGTACCTAACGGCGATTGCATAAACCGCAGGTCAGGAGCGAAGTCCCCGAAATAGCCCGCCAACGCCCCTGACCTGCTGGCTATGAATTGTTCCGCCTCTTCAATCAGTCGCTGAATCGCCGGTGGATCCCAGGCGATCGAGAAGCCCGAACCGCGTCCGACTCCTCCTTGCTGCATTTCGGCTGGCCGAACCAGCTGCAACTGCTTGAGGGCGACAACACACTGCTTGGCCATGAACACCGCCTCAGCCCCATCCTCTTCATACGCATACCCCAGCCGTTGCTGAGCAAACCGCTGGAGTTCGGATGCCGATTGATTGGCGGGAACGAGTGTGGCCATGCCGCGAACATTAAACGCATATACACACCACGCAAGCAGTTATCTATGCGGAATATAAACCCCGTATCATTCGATAAATGTCCCATAGAATTATATGGTCATATTTCCGTAGAAACCCGGTTTCATATTTCTCTAATTAGTTCTCAAATACGACTTGCGGCAGATTTACTAACGAATACCGTAGCGGCTGCTCGTCGAGTGCTTCCCGGGTTCCGTGATCCGAGCCAGGACGGTGAAGCGAAGCACTCGACGTTTTTTAACAGCCCTCCCCCGAAGGTCATCGCCATGGACAACCCGCAACTCCGCGATGCGGTCGCCACTGCACTGAACCGTGCCATCGATCTCCCCCTGGTGCCAGAAGAGTACGAGCAGATTCTGTTCGCTCGCCTGGTTGAAACCATCTGGCTCCGCTTGCCGACACAGATCCGCCAGAGCATTTCCAGTGGCGCGGTCTATATCGAACAGGACCAGCTGGAATCTGTCTCCAAGATTCTCGGACGAGTCCTGGACCCCATCATCTCCAAGCTGTTCTGGTGGCGTGATGACGCGAGCCAGATTTCCAAGATGGTGCAGCTGCACCTGCTCGGCATGTCCGCTAAGAACGTGACCGCCGAGTCCTACCTCGCCTAGTGGATGGCGCCAAGATGACGCAAGGATCGCCACCCCCGGCCACAGACCTGAAGTCGAATGTGGTCATGCGAATCGTCGACTGGTTCTTGGGGCTGGACACGGGATCAAAACTGCTGGTCGCGCTCTGCGTCGGCATCGCGTACTACGTCCCGTGGGTCCGTGCGTGCATGAAGGAAGACATCCAGGGCATTCACCAGACGCACCGCGACACGGTCACTGAGATGGTGAAATCTTGGGATTCGCACGTCGACAAAACGATTGAGGCCTTCCGTGAGGATCAGGCTCGCGATCAGGCACTGATTGAGAAGTTTGTCGTTCCGCAACCGCGAGCCGTCGCCGCCCGTCCTCACGACGAGCCACCTCGCCCTTAATCCTGTTTGTCTCTGGGGGAGACACCATGTTCGAACGTTTTCAGGCCGCTACGGCCCTTGGTTTGGGCGCTCTCGGGCTGCTGGGACTGCTGATCGCATTCGCGAAGTCCAAGCTGATTCCCTATCTCAAATCATTTTGGACTCGCCCCAGGGTCATTGACCCGCTGGCCGAGTTCGGCAGCGACGACCTGCCACCACCTCGCACCACACTCTTCAATGAGGCCATCGTCAAAGCCTGCGGAGAAAGCCTCACCGCCGAACAGAAGCTGGAGATGCTGCTGGTCCCCGGCATCACCAAAGCCACCGCCCTGGAGCGGGCACGCGGCATCCTCGAACTCTCCCTGAAATCCCAGGCGAAGTCATGAAACGCACCGTCATCGCATCCATCGTCCTGCTGGTACTGGCGGGAGTGGTCCTGGTCTTACCCGCTGGTGGCCCCCAGTCCCAGCCGGAGGCTGTTCCACTCCCGCCTTCCGAGATCACCATCACGCTGGACGATCCGGGAGACGTGGCGGCCATCAAGTTTGCGGCCCTGTATATGGAGAGTCTGGGACGCGAAGCCGCCTCATTCGCTCCGAGAGTGCGAGCCAATCCGACTTCGGGGGAATTCGCAGGTCCGGGCCCGGCCGCCAACTCGTGGAGAACGATCGCCCAGGACGTGCAGATTGCCGCACAGACAGGCCTGTCGAACAAGATCTTCGACATCCAGGAGAAGGAACAGGGCTGGTCCACCGCAGCGGATTATCTGGAGCAGGCTGGCCAGGGGTGGACCGCAGCCGCCCAGCGTCTCCACGAACTCAGCCGGAAGAGGTAGTCATGCCACGGACATTCGTGCATCAAGATCCGGCCGGATGCCAGCGACTCATCACGAAGCTGGCGAAAGTCTGTGGCACTGTCTCCGCCTCTGACCAGGTCACCAAAGAGCAACTGCGCGATCTGGCCCGCAATCCCGCCAAGGACCCGACACGATTTATCACCAAGAACAACCAGTCTTTTAGCGAGACCTGCTCGGCCAACTCAGCGGATTACTGCCTCGCTGTCTGGACTTGGCAGCATACCGGACTCATCCACGACTACTCGCGGCTCTGGCTCTACCTGCAGGGCAAACTCAAGTGGGACACGCGGACCGGCCGTTTCCCGGACAATGGCTGCAGCATCCCCTCGATCGCGGAAACGCTGTACGAAAAGGGCGTCCCCTTCGAGACATTCTGGCCATTTGATCCCGATGCCAGCCACTGGCCGACCGCTGAACAGTTCCGCCGCGCCCAGACCACTGAACTGACGGCAGCCGCCAACGCGAATCGCTGCCGGTCAATGACTCCGATCTCGGAAGATTTCGATGTCACGATCGCGCGAGTGGCGCTCGGAGACTCCTTCTTCTGGGGGCATGGCTGGCCGTTCCCGAACGGCGGTTCTGGGCATGCGACGTGTGGTGCGTGGATCATCTGGGACGATTCGACCCGCGATTTTGTCCTCAAGATGGGGAACAGCCACAAAGACCGAGAAATCTTTACCTGCACCCGTCGCCAGTACGCATCCGCACTGCGGAGCGGCAACTACGGCGGCTACCACCTCGAAGGCAATCTCGATGTGAGATTCCGACTCAACCAGTTGGTGATGTAATCACCAGCCCTTTCCCGACGGAGAAGACCGTGAAGACTGCGAACCGCTTGCTACTGTTATCACTCTGCCTGACGACCCCGCTCTTACAGCTGGGGTGCGATTCGACCGCAGGGGCAGCCACTTCTGCCCCGGTACCGCCCACCAGTCAAACGCTCTGGTCCTCAGCCGATGTGTCGCGAGTCCTGGATGATCTGCGATCGATCCGTGAGCAACGGCAGTTGCTGGAGGAAGTCCGCAAGATCGCACTGCTCAACCAGACTGCCGCCGAGAAAACGGCCGGGGAAATCGAGACGCTCACCGCCAAAGTCGAAGGTCTCGAGCAGCGACTGGATAACCCGCCCGCTCCAGTGCAGAAGGTGTCGTCCAGTGCGGATGTGCATTGCGTGAACATCAAGGGGGTCGACTACGATCTATCGGAGTTCATCTCTGACAATTATGTGGTCCCCTGGACATGGGACGGCCCCCAGACTTACGAGGGGCTGAAAAGCCATCTGATCGAACACGGCGTCAACGGGATTGAAAATCTCAGCTTTGGCGTCATGAAAAAGTTGCACGCCGCCATTCATGAGAAGGAAGGGCTTGCCGTCGTACAGGCGACGGGGGAGAACGGGACCTTCCAGTTGTTTGGCGACGTGCAACCAAACACCCCGCCCGGACCTGATCTGGCGGTCAATCCCCCGCCTGCTCCGGACAACTGCCCGAACGGGATGTGTCCACTGAGGTCGAAGACTGTCAGTGTGACTCGGACGACTCCCAGTTCCAGCAGTGTGAGTACTCGGAGCAGCGGCTACTACGTGGCCGCCAGTTCGGCGGGAACGAGACATCGAAACAGACCAACCCGCAGCAAACAGGTTGTCTGGCAGCGATGCCGTTAAGCGTACTGGAGGCAGAGATTCAAGCGGCCTCGGTTGACCGTTGGGGACATCCCAGCTGGAGAGACCGAGGCCCTCACTGCGCTCCGACTTACTTTCTCACGTCCGATCACAACGCTTTCTGTCGCTTGTGGCCCGTGAGATCCCAGGCGGTCGATCTGTGGGTCTGGCACTGGTTTGAGCCACTCCGTTACGGACCGCACCAGCCACAACTCATTCAAAGCGTTGAACACTTCCGCGAATTGCTGGCCACACTGTTCAGCCCCGCATTGGTTTAAACCACGGAGGCACGGAGGACACGAAGATGACACATTCACAGGAGGTGTTTAATGCCTACGGAACTTATGTCGCATTGATCTTGGGTGTTGCCATCCCTGTCGCTGTCAGTGTGTATGTGTTTGCCAAGGTCGTTCAGTTTTTCTGTTCGTTCTGGAGATCACGGTGATGGCTCATACCATCCAGGAAACTCCTGCTGAACTACTCAAGTATGCCACGCCACACTCCGCGGCAATGCTTTCAGGTGTCCACTCATCACTAATTCATCACTGGATGGAAACCGGAAAATTGTCATTCGTTCGTTGGCATCGGAGAACGCGACTCGTCCTTCTCGATGAGGTGAAACGTTTGTGTGCTGAGCCGAATCGACGTGGCGGACCCCGTACAAAATCCCTTCCACCCGCCCGCTTGGAGCCCTCCCATGTATGACCTCATCCGCAACACGGTGAATGCACTCGGCAACATGCCCGCTCCACAACCGGGGGCGGTCGGAGCCATCGGGTCATTGCCCATTCCCAACTCCAAGCAGTACATCACGCAGCTGCTGAGCTATGCCGCGTGGGGATCCTACGAGACACCGATGGGAAGGCTCGTCATCTCCGCGGCGGCCCCCACTCCCAGACCCGGTCAGATTCCCCGCATGCTGATCTCCGGGGAACTGAATGGAGACCCGCTCACATACGCCCCCAAGATCCCGGCCGACCTGGTGGACCTCGCGGCCGGACGACCCGCCCAGTTCGGTCAGATCGAACTGACGGGACTGCTGGCTCTCCCGAAGATGCTGTACGACGCCAAGCGCCGCACGGTCGAGCTGCAATTCATCGAGCCGTTCGCGGTCAATCTGCACGTCGACAAGAACTCATCGTTCTTCCGTCGGAAGTTTGGCCGCATGGTCGACGCGGAGCTCTACGGCATTGTGATTGACCAGGACAAAGGTGTCCTGAAGCTCAACCGGGCCGCCAACTGGATCGCCCCCACCCTTCTCTGGAAGTAACGCATGGACCCTGTCGACAACGCTCTGGACTGCATCAACCGCGAAGAAGCGGGCCCCGAACTGAAGGATCTGGCCAAAATCCCGCCCGAGTATGTGGCTGGCAACGCCTTGACAGATGCTCTGGATGTGGCCGAGCAGCGTTTCGGACCCGAGGAGACCGCCCACAAGCTGCGGATCTACCTCCAGCTGGGCAACAACCTGAAGATGAAGAATGTCCACCAGGTCGTCTATGACCTGTACTGGGCACTCGACAAGTTCAAGGAAACTGTCAGTCAGGCCGACTTCGAGGGCCGCATCAACGCTCGCATCGAACGCTTGCTGATAACAGGAAAGGCGTCCTGATGCCGAAAGCCCCCAGCGCAGAAGAGATCCTGAACGCAGTGCGAACACGCAAGCCGAGAGGCTGGAAACGGTTTACGCTCGAACACGCAAAGCGCGTGGAGTCCTCTCTGGGAGATCAGATCGTCGGATTCCCGTCCAGCGACTTAAGAATCCTCGCCAACGCCGTGCCACGTTCGAGTGCGAGGCTGGACAATCAATCAGTTCGAGAGATCGCAGAACGCGTGCGAAAGGGATCGCGCCCAAACGCCGTCGGATTCGGACTCAGCACGATCATTGGCTGGCTGGTTTGGAAAATCATCGAAACCGCCGTCTGGTGGGCTATTCAGTGGGCCTGGAAACGAGAAATGGGACTCGATGACTGACCCCACCTCCATCGACTGCATTCACGCGGGCCAGATTTCTGGCCCCGTGCTGCTTTGCCAGGCTCACGACACTTGGATGGACCCCAAGAATTGTGAGCAATGCCCGATTCGACTTCCGTCCAGGACGCCAGTCTCAGCGCCTGCCGAGCATGTCAGCGTCTCCATCATCATCACCTGCGGCCCCGGCTACGACCGCTGGGTCAATGATGCGATCAAGTCTGCACTCAGCCAGGGCCCCGGTATCGAAGTCATCGTCGTGTACGACAAATGCCATGCTCCACCCGAGAAATGGGACCCCGAGAAGTTTAACACCGTCAAGACGCGGCACATCGATGCGGGAAACGTCCAAGAGGCTCGTCGAGCAGGCCTGTCAGCCGCCCAGGGCGAGGCGATTCTCTTCCTGGATGCCGATGACCTGCTGCCGAATGGATTCGTCCGGGCCAGCCTCAAGTCGCTCACGGAAGAGACCGAAAAGGATCCACGCGTAGCCGGGGTATACCCGAACGCCACCTATATCGATGCGGCTCACCAACACCGCACGACCAGGGCGCCGCTGCGAGCCCCCGATTGGGACCGGGGAGAGTTCGAACGGCGGAACTTCATGGTCATCTCCACGCTGACGTGGGCGGTTGCCCTGCGCGGCAGCTGGCACCAGACATCCAATCATGTCGTGCTGGAAGATCACGCCATGTGGTCACAACTCGTGGCCGATGGCTGGGAGTTCCGACCACAGAGGGACTACAGCCTCATTGTCCGAACGCATGCCGACAGCCTGTCACAGTCTCAAGCCAGCCCCGATTACAGCGTCTCGTTCGATATCGCCCATCAACCCATCACGGTCTTCGTCGCAGTCAGCGGCCGCGATCACTGCCTGGATCGGTTGATCAGCTGGTTGCAAGGCCTGCCGTCGAACTGTCGACTGGTTCTCGCCAACAACAGCGGAGACACCCGCGTCTATAACCGGCTGAGACAGGTCAATTGGCAGAACTACGACGTCCGAATCTACGAGGAACCCGCAACTATAGGCCTCGCTGACCAGGACCGTAAGAACAAGGCAGTCAGCCGCGCCGTCGAACTCAAAGTCTGCTCGATCTACAACCGGGCCGCTCAGGAAACCCGCACGCCGTTCCTGCTCACGATCGAGGATGATGTCATTCCGCTTCTGCCGCCCACAGAAGCGATCGCGGAACTCGCTGCGGGATTCATTGGCCCCCAGGTCGCTGCCGTCGGCGGCCTCTACCGCAGCCGCTACTCGCCTCACAACATCATCGCGTGGCACGCCAACGAGAAGAACTCGACACAGTTGGTGACTGCTCGATCAGCCAGCCGCCACACTCGCATCAAGGGGACCGGCTTCGGCTGCCTGTTGATTCGCACGCCCATCCTGCGCCTCGCCCCTCTGGCTGTCCCTCCCGATGAGTGGTACGACCCCTGGTTCTGGGATCGTATCGCCAATTTGGGATATCACCTCCACCTCGCCAATCGCCTGACGTGCATCCACGTCGATTCCAAACTGGGAGACATCCATGTCTGACGCCCCCGGCCTTGTCCTGGTCCTGTGCTACCACTCGCTGTCGGAAAATGTCACCAGCCCCTGGATCCTACACCCGAATGAGATGGCAGAGCACATTACAGCTCTGCAGGAGATGGGATACACCATCGTACCACTGAAAAGACTCAGTGATCCGATCGAGCACGGAGCAAAACTGGCCGTTCTTACGTTTGATGATGGGAGAGGTGAGTATCCCGCTGTCCAACAGCCAGCCACCTTCTTTGTGTGTCCGCGATTCACCGACGGAAACGCACCCAACGCCCAGAGATACACCGAATTTCTTTCATGGGACGAACTGCAGAAACTCGTCGACGTAGGACAGACGATCGGCTCCCACTCCCTGACCCATACCGAGTTCTCCAAACTCCCGACCGCCAAAATCTGGGAAGAGATTAACGGCAGCCGAAAGATCATTGAGGTCAGCCTGACCCTGCCTGAACCCGGTTGCTTTGCCTTCGCCGCGCCCTTCGGTTCAGACTCGGGTGTCTCGCGCGAGATGGCCCGCACGGCTGGCTACCAGTTCAACCTCACCACGGGCGATCGCATCAACGTGGCCCCGATCGACCCGTACCAGATCTATCGCTATTCGGTCCAGTCGCCCTGCCCTGCCGAGAAGTTCGTCGCGGAGATTCGCCGTCTCGAGAGCGAAGCCCTCACCGCTGCACCCGCCCAGCCAGACACCCCGGAATTCTCGTTCATCATCCCGGCCCGGAACGAAGGCCCTGTCCTGCTGGAGACCCTCAAGAACCTGCGGAGTTTCGGCCCACCCAGTGAAGTCGAAATCATCCTGGTCGATGATGCGTCCGATCCTCCCCTGTTCAAAGCCCACGAGATCCCCGAGGACGTGCATGTCATCCGCCAGGAACGCAGCCAGGGCATGGCCCGCGCACGAAACACCGGGGCCTCCATTGCGAACGGTCGCGTCCTCATCTTCACCGATGGGCATGTCTGTTTCTCGGCCAACTTCCTGGACGAGCTGCGTAAGATGGAGCTCCACAAGAGCTGGGGCATCGCGGGCTGTGCCACATCGCTCGTGCGGACTGAGGAGCAGCTGCAGCAAGCCGCTGCCGGACAAGGTGACCCGCGCGAAACCTACTATGGATGGCGACTCGTCCTCAGCCCGCAGCCTCATGTCGAACCCAACAACGGCCCCGTGCTGCCCCACAATCAGCCCGTTGCCTATGTCGGGGGCGCGGCCCTCGCGATCGGCCATGAATTATTTACTGAGATCGGCGGCTTTGACAAAGACCTGATCGGGATTGGCTGCAGCGAGGACTTGGAAATCGCCATCAACTGCTGGCGTCGGAACCTGTCCGTCATCATGAACCCGAATGCCACCTGCTGGCATCTCACTCAGGACGTGAGCCACGACTCCGCCACGCCGAACGAGTTCGGGGAACTCGACATCCCGCGTTACCCCGGCTCGTTCTCCAATCTCGTCCGCATCCTGTACCAGCACTTTCCGAACGAACTTTTCGAGCAGCTGGCCAAAGGCTTTCGCGATGCGGCTCTCGATGCCGGACTGCCTCAACTCGACGAATACCTCTCGCGAATGGCAGGCCAGAAACGCCGAGACACCTTGCAGACCGTCAGCCAGATCACGCCCCAGGAGCTGCTGCAGAAACTGACTTACAACCCGCAGATGAACGGCGAACTGCCGCCGCTGTCGAAACCTGTCGGTCATTCCCAATGGGCTAACGTCGAACTGCGTCAGACCGCCCAGGTGGAACGCTATCGGGAATGGCTGGAGAAGTACCCGGCCCGTGATTTCGTGTCGCAGCCGAACGAGTCACGTCACTACCAGTTCCCCAACGACTGGATCCCGCTGTCCGATGCCTGGACGACCACGGCCATCGCCAAGGGAACGATTCCTGCCCGTGCCATCATCCTGCAGGGACGCATCGCCGAATGGTCTGGCCTGCTGCTCGATGCCGGATTACCCGCCTCCAGCATCACGGCGATTCACCCCACAGCGACCGACCAGCTGCAGAACCTGCAAGAGAACGCACGGCCGGAGGTCATCGAGTCGGACCTCCAGAACGTCCCCATGTCCACGTTTTACTCACTGGTGTCCGGTGACATGCTGTTCGTCAACTGCCTGCATCGACTCGACACCGACGGTGAAATGGCCTACATGCTGACGCGGATCCTGCCCATTCTCGCCCCGGGCGTGCTGGTCCATTTCCACACGATGTACTTTGATTTTTCCTACCCGGCCAACTGGGACGATCGCGGCTACAACGCGGCTCAGGCGATCGCGGCCATCCTCGCGAACCAGCCCCCTGAGACACCGCGACTCCGGATTGTCGCGTTCAACAGCCTCATGGGCGCCCAGCATCCAGAACTCTTCCAGGAACAGTTCCCGGAGTTCCTGGAGAACATGGGCGGCAGCTTCTGGATTCAGACTTACTAGCAAGGTCAATCATGCCTCTGGACCCCGACATCGAGATCCGCATCGCGAGCCCCGCAGATGCGGCCGGAATCAACCAGCTGTACAACCAGTGCCACGGGGACTCTCGCCCGCTGACCGGATATCACTGGAAGTACGGGGGCTTCCCCGACTGCCGACCGGTTCCGCCAGGTTATCTCGCGATCTTAGACCAGCAGGTCATCGGCTTCTACGGCGTGATGTCGTGGCAGCTGTCGGCGCTTGGCCAGATCGTCGACGTGGTCCAGCCCTGTGATGTCTGTGTCGATGAGCGTTACCGCGGAGGCGAACTCTACCAGGCGATCTACGACGGCTTTCAGCGGAGCCAGAGGGAGTTCGGCCGGCTGGCCTTCGGCTTCCCCAATGCCCAGGCCCTGCACATCGGCACAACCCGCATGGGCTATCAGATCCAATGTGGGACAGGCATGTGGCAGCGCAACGGGGGCCGTCTGACCGGGGATGAATCAATCCCCATCAAGCTGACGGCAACTCCTCCCGACTCCTGGTTCCCGGCTTTGGCCGAGAAGACTGCAGCTCTCGGAATCACCACGCACCGCAGCCGCGAGTTTCTCGAATGGCGATTTCGCAGCTTCCCGGGCCGGCCGTTTCCGTTTGTCTGCTTCACCGCTGGCGAAGGCCCGGATCCCGCTGGCATGATGATCGCGCAGACTGTCCCCCATCAGATTCGCATCTACGACCTGATTACCCAGGATGCGTCCACCCTGCGTGCGATGCTCTCTCATCTGACTCGGGTATTCCCTTACTACCCACTCGTCCACGGAGTCACAGACACAGCCCCCTACCTGAGTGTGCTGCAAGACTGCGGTTTCACTCGCCGTGAATCGGGCACAGTGGTTACCAGTATTTTGAACGATCGAGGTGAATCCACACCGGACGCCATCACAGACCGCATCCGCCAATCCCAAGAGTGGTTCTGCACGCTGACCGATACGGATATGTGACTTAGGCTCTCAGGCCACCGGTAGAGACGCTAACCACGCCTCGATTGCTGTCATCTCTTCGGGGGTGGTCGTTCTCGTTTCCACTTCCCCGGTCGCGTCCGTGGTGGGGCCTTCCAAGATCAGGAGGGGTGGGGTGTGTTCCAAATCCAACATGACCAGGTAATCATGGGGAATGGCTTCATTTACCGCAAAGCGGCGGGTTGCGGGAAAGAACAGGTCATCTGGTGCGTTCACGGTCATACCTAGTTCAGTTTGGTGGCTTTGATGTAAGAACCAAGGCACGTCTTCAACCCACCGGCCCCGTTGTTGTGCGCTATTTGCAGTTTCATGGTGCCTGGTGTTGTCACACTGAGAACAAGTCGGGCTAATTTCGCGGTGTTCGTACTAGCCGCTGATGCGATTCCTACGATCGTAGGCGCCCCCGTCGTTATCGTAGACGGCGTGGCCGCGTTCTGCGTGTTCATCCCAACCACCGTACCCGTGACACCTGCAATTGCCGCTGTTCCCATGACAAGGCGGGGTGTCAGTGTCTGACTTACGGTTGTCGCGTTCATAAGGAACACATCGAATTCCCATAGACCCGCAGACGGGATAGTAATGGCGCTCCACGGCTGGTCGATCAGCGTAGTCGACCAAGCGAAATCCGAGGTACACAATGCCAGGACCGGAACATCCGCTTTCGCGGCCTCCCGCTCGGTCGTGTAGTAGCGATGCGTCGTCCCTTCGGGCAGCGCATCAGAATCCGATCCCGCAAAACTGCCAGTATCACCCTTTGGACCCTGGATACCCTGAGAGCCAGTATCACCCTTTGGACCCTGGATACCCTGAGAGCCAGTGTCACCCTTCGGACCCTGGATACCCTGAGAGCCAGTGTCACCCTTCGGACCCTGAGCCCCAGGCATTCCCGTGGGATTGACCACGAATTCAGGCTCATCGATATTCACAATGAAAGTCGGCTGTTCCTGGTGAATGACAAAAGTAGTCGTCATGCCACCACCGTAACTCGCGGGTCAACAAAAATGTCGAAATCAGCTGGCCGCTGCCGAACCCTCGTTGAGTCCGTTTTCGAGACCAAGAACAGATCCGCCAGATACTGGGCGCCGGTCACCGTGGCTTCCTGATTCTCGAGTAAAGCCGTCTTGTCCGCGTGCAGCTGCACCCTGACTGAATCAACGACTGATTCAACCGCATCCCCGTATTGGATCGCGTTGTCGACGGAGGAATTCGATACCAGAGACAATGCGAAGACAGGTTCCTTGGCGGCCTCAGCCACCGAAGAAGCGAATTGTTTACGAACCTGAAAATACACGTCGTACGCTGTTAGATCGAAGCCTGGCCAGCGCACTGTGAAATACACAGAGGCCCCCTGCTTCACTTCGAGTCGCTGTCGCTCCCGCTCCATCATTCATGCCCTCGACGACCAAGGGCAGTTTACCCAACCGATCCGAGGAAACAATATGTAATCAATACCCGTCCGAGTTCGGCCGCTCCACCGTCTTCCGAAACTTGTTCCGCTTCTTCCAGAGCTCACCCCGGGGCAGCACGATGTCAGAGACAGCCCCCTTCTTGAACGGATTCCCCTTCCGGTCCTCCGAGAATTCAGTCAGAGCCAATTCGTCAGCTACCTTCTTCGCCTCGACCGCATCCGCTTCTGCAAGATCCAGTTCTTTACCCTTCCGCACCATCCGTGCACAAAACACCAGACACAACACAAGTCCCAACGCCGCCAGTGACAATTCTACGGTGAGATCCCAATCCCGAATCTCATTAACCTCTTCCTTCAAATACCCCTTCACATTGCCAAATGAGATCGCATAGGACTGTTTTTCACTGATCGTCAAGTTCGGATCATCCACATAGGCACGCGCTGGAAGTGCCTCCTCAATGATGGCAGTGTCCACCTGCCTCAAATCCGCGTCATACTGAATCGCCCTCACAAGAACGATCAAGAAAGTTACGACAGCGACAAACGCCACGACTTTCGCACCCACCCGAAACGACCAAGTATTCGTGCCTTCCATATCACCACTCCAGACCAAAACTGCCTATCTCGCTGCCCATTCTTGCCACACTCAACCGCATCGTACCGCTGTTAATCAGCACAATGCCAGTTGTTTACGTGCGTTTTTGCATATCCGCAGATCCCCACGCACCAAAGTCAACTATCCTAGTAAGATAGTTCACTTTCGCACTTAACCCCGCACGGAAAACGCCTCCCGCTGAGACGTTTTCCAGCGTCATGAGACACTCTGCCCGACTTCCACCGGGCTGTCAAGCCGCCTTCCCGCTGCCTGTTGTCCATCACCCCCAGTTGCACAGGCCGCGAGAGCCCCAAACGCCCGCCCCTGAACGCCTTTGGAGTTGTGGACATACATCCGCATGGTGTCCCCGGGATTCGCATGACCAAGCCCTCCAGAGACATCCGGAAGCGATTCACCCGCAGTGATCAAATCCGTCGCAGCTGTGTGCCGGAAATGGTGATTCCCGCGATGCTTCACGCCAGCCTCGATCAGCAACGGCTTCCAGACCGCCCGCCAGAAGTAAGTCCGGTTGATCATGCTCCCGCGTTTCGCGGGAAACATCCATGGCACATCACGGAGCTTGTCTGTGTCACAGAGTTCGCGCTGGGCCCGGAAGATCTCCATATGCTCAGGACTCACCGCCAGCGTCCGCATCCCGGCATCCGTTTTCGCCCTCTCCTTGACGATCAGTTTCCCATTCTCCACGACGACCTGACGTTGAATTGTGAGTTGCGACTTCTCTTCGTCGAGATCGCCCCACTGCAATCCGAAGGCCTCTCCCTGCCTCAAGCCAAAAGCAAAAATCGTCTGGAGCAGCGGGTAATAAAAACTACCTCGCGCCGCTGCGAAGATCCGCGACATCTCAGTTGCGTCAAATGGTTCGATCGGCTTTGCCGTGATGCGAGGCGCGACCAGACCACTCTGGGGGTGCGTGGAAATCACCTGGAGAGCGATCGCATGACGCAGCATGCCCGACAGGGCCCCCCATGCGTGTTTCAAAGCGGCCGCCTTGACTCCAGCATCACGCAGGACCTTTCTCCATTGGTCAATCGTTGCAGGATCCAAAGCAATCACTCTGGTTGTCCCCAGGTACGGAACAATGTAGTTCCTCACGCTCGACTCAAGCCGGAGTTGAGTTCCGGTCTGGACCTGCAATTGATCGAGCCATTGCAACGACAGTTGCGAAATGGTCATGGCCGATCCCTGCATCTTGCCTCGCCGAGCCTTTTGTTTCTCCAGAAACTCGCGGGCACTGACCGCTTGCTGACGAGTCGGGAATGTCAGCTGTGGCCGCCTGCGAATTCCCTGCCAATCGATATAACTGACTGTAATGACCCAGCGTTCTCCGAGAGTCTTCGACTTCCTGGGGCGAATCCCACCCATACCTCGCTTACCACGAGCCTTTGTTGTTTCTGACATATCAATCTCCTGACTCACCATGGACCGCCGAGACTGACGGAACCGTGATCGTAATCACTTCTTCCCGACCGCCTAGCCCGGTTCACCCACTCGATTTGCACTTTTGAATGACCGGCCGAGGAATCGACAAAGGCGTTCGCGGGATCTGGCGAACGTCCACATACCGGCGAGTCATGCTCTCCGTCGAGTGCCCGAGGGCCACGCGAGCATGCTCCCAGCCGTGAACAATAACCTGCTGCGTTGCATGCGTCTTCCGCAATCTGTGGAAGCCCACATACCGCCCACCCCTCACTTCTGCGTCGCCGATTATCGCATGAAAGTCGACCCACAACTTTCGATGTGTCCACGGCCAAGGGAACGCCGGTCCTGTTTGATTGCCACTGGCCGCGATCACCTCTTGCATCGACTCGACCGACTCGGGCGACAAGTCAACCACCTGCTCGTAACCCGTCTTCGCATGCTCGCCGCGAAGTGTTGCCGTCCTCATCTGTGGATCGAAGTCATTCACATCCAGCGACAAGGCCGCGTGAATTCGTGAGCCCGAGTCGTACAAAAACAGGATCAGGGCGACCCACCAGACCGAGCGGCGAATCGGCAGGTTTCGCATCCAGCCGTCAAGACTCTGGCATCTCGCGACCATCGCCGAGACTTCGGGGACCGTCCACGCTGTTGGAATCGGCCTTGGCACTGGCACAGGCTCCACGTAAGGCACTGTCATCGGGATCTTGAGCTGTCGAACAGCGAACCGAATCAGCGTGATTACGTCCGACAGATTCCGCGATAGTGTCTTCGGAGACACATGCTTGATCCGCCATCTGGCAAACTCCGCCAGGGCCTCGGAATCAATCTCGTCCACCGTCCTCTTGGTCTCCGACCATTTCTCAAACGCATTCACCGAGTAACCAATCTGGTCAATCGATGATCGTTTAATGTTCGGCTTCAGCTCCTCGTATCGATCCCACACGTCATTCAGAAACATTGCATAACTCCGGCCTCATGAGTGGTGAATCAGTTTCCGCGCCGAAAACCTAGCTCACACTTCACGAGACGTTGACTCACTCTGCCCGCGTTTTTTCTCAGTCGCAGTAACTGTGCCACTTAAACAACTGATGCATCCGGTAACGCACAGACCGCACACCGGAACGCGACAAGAATTCTCGCGGTGGAGTGGTGGATTTTTGAAACCGGCCAACTATCTGGAATTTCCGGAAAGTTCACCCCCATTCCGCACTTGGTTGAGGGCCTAGTGATAGCAATATCGTACAGGTTCAAGTCCTGTCGTGGGCACTCTTTAAGTCGATTTACCTGCGGAGGACTCAGGCATGCAAGACAAGTCCGCATCGGAAGTGTTCGCTGAGAATCTGGCCGCTGTGATCCTCGATCGCGGCCTCACAGTCCAGTCCGTTGCTGACTGTGTTGGCGTCAACCGGACCTTCATTTCACAGATCATCCACAAGCACAACTCACCCACAGTGAAGACTGTGGAGAAGCTGTCGAAGGCTCTCCATGTGCCTTTGACAGAGATGTTCAATCCGAATTTTGACGCTGCTCACTGGCACGTTGAACACGGAGCTTAGCGCGTAAAACCCAGCATTCTTTAACCCCAACTGCGGATGAACTCCGACAGGCTGGGGTTTTTGTTTTTATTTTCTAAAAAACCTAGTGAGACAACTTGACGTTATGGTTTCAGTCCGGCACGATACGACCCGCCGACAACGATGTTTCAAAAAGTGAACATCGCAACCGGGTGCATCCGGTAGACCAGTCACGCTCTCAGAGCGACTCAAGGCCAGCAGCCGCATGCACGTGGTTGTTTGGCCTTTTGCTTTTCTTCCACAGCCACATCTGCGCTACCGTTGCGCTCACACATCGGCGTGAGGTTTCTAATGACTGAGGTCAAGCTCCGAGGACGCAAGAAAGGGTTTCGATGGAATCCGCCTGCCAAACTCGCAGAGAAGTACTACACCCGACGCGAAGCAATGGTCGCACTAGGTGTTAGCGAACGCAAACTCTCGGGGCTGCTGCGGGCCGGTCTGATTCACCGAATCACATACGACGGCTGCCACACACTGATTTTAAAAACCTCAGTCAGCCTCTACATCGCCGAACGAACCGGCGACGGATTGCCACCACCAGCCACCAAGAAGGCCAAGCGGTGCTGATCCCTGCGAGGCCAGACGACTTTCAATTTCACTCTCTTCCTGGAAAGCCAAACCATGCCCCGTGACCACGCACGCGCTCTGGATATTCAGAAGTCAATCGACGAACACGCCGAACGGATCAAGCTGCTGGAGGAGGAACTGGCTGAGGCAGACCCCGCAGTCGCCCACGAATCCGCGCTTCGCAAGAACACGGTTTCCATTCGCGACATTGAGTTTCTGACCACGATGGAGCGTGGTCGACTCAAGCGGGAGTTCGAGCATCAGATGACCCGTGTGTTGAGAGACATCCAGGACCAGCCGTTCTCCCGTGACGCGACGGGCAAGATCAAAACTCAGGCCCGCTCGGTTGAGGTGAAGCTGATCATCAAGCCCGAGACCGAACTCGACAATGACAGCGAGTTTGGAGTGGTCGTCGACAACATCAACATCAAGTTCAAGGTGTCATCGTCACTGCCCAAGTTTGAATCGGCGGGATGTCTGGCTCTCATCGAACACACGCCAGACGGCCTGTTCAAGGACGTGCGAACGAATCCCGACAACCCATTCAACCCCCGTCAGCTGGCCCTGCCCGGTACGACGTGATCGACGCTGCTTTTTGAATCGCCGTCGTCACTCGACCACGGCAATCCCCCACCCCCACCAACAGGTGAACCATGCTGAAAGACCTCTACAACCAGATCCAAAAGTCTGCCAACAAAGCGGACTTCAAGCGATTACCTCTCTCAAACTCCAACAATGCCGTCTTTGTTCTCGCGAACGGCGATTGTGTCCATGAAGACGAAAAGCCGATTCGCAGGCACCGCCTCACCGCGATCGAAGACGTGCAGCCCTACCTGGATCACGCGAAAGACAAACTATCCGCGTTCCCGGTCATCTGGCTCGGAAATGACGCAGTCCACATCACTCTCGATGACGGGAACGATTCTGCAAAGCTCGATGCAGTGAAACTCATGTTCACCCACACGGAAGAGTTCACGCGCCTGTTGAACCTGAATGGTGAAGACAACGCGGGCGGTAAGGTCTATACCCAGACCGATTTCATCCGCTTGTTGCGAGTGACATTCTACGACTGCTTTGCCTCGAACGATGATCGTCTCCGCCTGGTGGCTATGCTCAAAAGTGTTTCCCAGAAGAGCGAGGCATCAAACGGCTCTCGCTCTATGGCCACGGTCAGCGATGCCTGCGAGTGGCCCGACTTCTTTTCACTGCACATGCGAGTGTTCGACGATCCGGCCCTGCAACATGCTCCGCCACGCCCCGTGCGAGTTCACATCGAAGTGAAGGTCGGCGGCATGTTCGAACTCGTTCCAAACTCGAACGACATGAACGCTGCCGTTCAGGATGAGATTGCCCATCTGGCCTCCATCCTGAACAGCAGCTGCAAAGACACGCCGATCTTCCGTGGTTACCACGACACGCCCGAGCCACGCAAGAAGAAGGCTGACGGCCAGTAGTAACGCCTACCCTGTGCGATTGTGACTCCATCGCTGCAGAGATGATTAAAAGTGATCCCCGGAGTGAAGAGTCACCACGCCCGGTTCTTGCGGGGTGGTAGCAGTTGGTAGCTCGCCAGGCTCATAACCTGGAAGTCGCCGGTTCGAGTCCGGCCCCCGCAACTGGAGGCGACAGCCTCGTATTAAAAGTTCTGTCCACCACTGGGGAATCTCGTGACTAAAGCCACTCAAGGAAAGCCGCGTCCTGTCATCGTCTGCACAACACACCGAGGTGTGTTCTACGGGCTTACGGACAAAACGAATGAGCAAATCCTCAAGGACGACATTGTCCATCTTAAGGGATGCATGATGGCGATCTATTGGGGAACTTCGCGAGGAGTGATGCAACTCGCGGCGACTGGGCCGACATCGACGACAAAGGCGAGCCTGAGAGCGGATATCACAGTGAAGTCGATCACTTCAGTGTTCAACGTGACCGACGAAGCGGAACAGAAGTGGAGCTCTGTGCAATGAGCTGGACCACTTTCCGTGACACCGTGACGGTGGTTGACGTGCTTGAAGGTGGAGCTTGCATCGACGGGGTCGTCGAGTACTTGGGCAAGAACCGGTCGATCATTGGGCCCCCAGTCGACGACCGGGTAACCGGCGATCGCTTGAAACAAGCGTCAAACGCGGATGGCTATGGCTCTGGCTCTGGCTATGGCTCTGGCTATGGCTCTGGCTCTGGCTATGGCTCTGGCTATGGCTCTGGCT
>ERZ650304.327-NODE-327-length-27223-cov-15.724345_pt1 | contig 27223 bp, 32 predicted proteins | sample MGYA00376240_ERZ650304 | MGnify/ENA primary metagenome ERZ650304 (study PRJEB26733, sample SAMN07839271) | wastewater metagenome | biome: small river; feature: stream; material: water | place: USA: North Carolina | collected 2016-03-01 ... | reverse complement strand
TTATACCTTTGATTTTAAACTCTTGTCTGAGTACTTTAATAAATTTGTTTTGGTTTTACTTGAAGTGTCCGCTCACTGTTTACTTCGTTCCTCAACCATATTTATATATTATCATTCTACGCTTAGAATGTCAATAGATTAATAAAAGAAATAATAGTTAAATTTATTTTAAGATATTATCTAAACCTTTTCTTATCTCTTGTAACCCTCTGATAACCTAATATTTTGTATATTTTCTTATAATTCAGATTAGTTATTTTTGATATTTCAGGAACTGATACTAAATTATTATATAGATCCAGCACTTGCTCTAAATATTTACTCTCAGAAATTTGTATTAAATTCATTTCAGCTAAATATATTCTGATACAGAAGCTATCTATATCTAAATGAGCAGATATATCTGATATCAGCATTGATTTATAATTATCTAATATAAATAATTTATCTAGTACCTCTATATTATATTTTTTAGTCATTGTACCAACTCCAAAATCAGATAAAAATATTATGATATACAGCTTTGAAGCTGTATATACACTTTTTGTATATGATTGATATTTATTGAATAATCTAATAGAGAATATATAAAATCTATTAAAGTCTGAAACTAAGTGATAGTAAAAAAGTGTATAAAATTTACTGGACTTTTATTTTTTGTAATTGGTTTATATTCACTTTGCTTTTTAGACAAAAAAAAATACAGTCACTGAAAAAATTTGATATAGGATTCTAAAACAAAAATAAATATTGACTGCATAAGTAATAATATCTAATTAATTTCTAATAATCAATGATATTTACATAAATTAATAAATTTAGTCTAATATTTAATAGATTGTGGTAGTTTATCTAATGATTTTATTTATTAAGTATTGTATAATATTAATAGGTGTGATTATACGAGGTTTTCAAGAGTGAATTTAGTTAATATAGATTTAGATAAAGTAAGTTTAAAAGCTGTGCGTTCTTGTCCGAGTCCAGATTATGATTTAAAAGTTAATTTAGAGTTTTCAGATGGCACAGTATTTATTTTACCTCCTTTTGTTCAAATATTTAAGTGTAGTGATAATAACTCAATAAAGGATTTTAACTTTGATGGATTAAGAAAGTATGGGTTAAATTTGTATTATAGTTCACAGTTAAAAGATATAGATATAAACGAGCAAGAATCATTTAATGACGTGTTTAGTGTTTTATCAGATTATATTTATGAAGCGATTGAAATTAATGATAAATTAGAAGTATCGTTTTATATATCAAAAAATGATTTAAACCATGACCGCCCAATAATACAAAAAGCATTTGATAGTTTTGTTTCATATATGAAACTTCATTTAAGACAAGAAGAACGTATTTATAATGTTAAAGCAACTGCTACAGATGATTATAAACATACTTTTGAGATTCCAAAAGATTCAATATTATATAAACTCATAATTAATTATAGAGATAATCCACCTAGTAAAAAAAGTATTGACCCAACATTTGCAAAGGGTGGAATAGTTAATTTAGATAAAGATAAAATAAGAAATATTGTTGGTATAGCTTTAGATCCACCTGAACAAACTATTTCAAATGTTCAATTAAAAAAAAATGCTTGAGAAATCACAAGTAAGGTCATTAATAACTCAAAAATTTATGGAAACTCAAGATTATAGCTTTACTCAAAAAGTTAATCAAAAACCTCAAAACTTAAACCATAAATCAAAGTTTAAAATAGACGATAAAGTTAAAATCATAAAAGATTTTTTATATTTTATAAGTTGTGAAAATGTAAACTTAAAAGGTTTTGAAGGTGTTGTTTATAGTTCTTTAAATTTAGTATCAGGAATGTATAATCAAAATGTTTCAACTATTTCTTATGATGTTGATATAAATGGCTTTATTGTTGGAGGTCAAGAATCAGCTCTTGAGTTAATAGAACAACCTAAAAAGATAGAATACAGAGCAGATTTATATGATTTAGCTGATGATATAGATGGGGTTTTATTGCCTGATTCTAAACCAAGTATTGATTTTATCCAAAGGATTGATAAATGAATAAACTTGTGAAAAAACTCTATTTCAAGCTTATAAATCTGTTGTCATTTAATTTGATACAAAAGCAAAATATCATCATATCTAATAGCAATAAATTATATTTAGAGCTTAATGATGATTTTATTTATTTAGAATCAAAGATTGAGGGTCACAGAGAGTTAAACCAAGACTTACAGGAACGAATAAATTTATTAGAAAACATTATCAGAGCAAAAGAAAAGACTATCAATGAACTAAGGGATAACGACTACGGAGCTAGATGTGAACAACTTCATAATTGGTTAATGAGACATAGCCAAAAGGCAGGTAACAATTAAAATGGTAGATACAAAATATAGTTTAATTATTTATACATCTGATTTTATAATCAATGAAGCTGATTTAATGGATTATGGGTTAAATATCTATAATACATTATCGGATCATGTAAAGTATTTAGTAGATAAGTTTCCTGAATTTTATTTTTACATTTATTCAAATACTCAATCAAATATTGATCCTTATGCTATAGCAGTTTTTAAAGGTGGTTCATTCTCAGAGATATATTTTAATTTGAACAAGGCAAAAGGCAAGCTAGGAGTTAGAGAAACAAACAAATTAAAAGACATTATAGAAATGAGAATTGATAACTTTAATATTGAGCATTTAGTGAAAAAAGAGCTAAATAATTACTTTGGAAAAGTTAAACCTAAAGAATATATTTTAGATAAGCAAGAGTTAGAATATTCAAAATCAAGCTACAAGTTACAAAAGGATTTTAGTATTGACTTAGTGAGATTAAAAGACGGTTTAAAAGCTATTAATCCAAGCATTAGAAGTTTATATCAGCTTAATAAATGTTCTGCAGGTGAAGATGTAAATATTAATGAGTTTGCTAGGTCATTAGATGCTGTTGCTTTACCTTTTCATCGTTGTACTATTGAGTTTAAAACTATGCAATCAAGTATTAATAATTTATCTAGTAAGTACTTTTCTATCTTATCAGCTTTTTATTTTCCAGAAAGGAAGTGTAAATATCAGACTGATTATGAAACTATTCTAAGATTAAAAGATGAAAACTATAAAAAGGCTTGGAGTTTAAAAGAGAAGTCATTAAAAGCTTTGATAGATAATATTATGAATATTCAATATTTAGAGAGTGAGATTAGTTAATGAGTGAATTAAAATGTAGTAATGAAAGTAAGGATGATTTTATTTATATTCAAGAAATAGATTTAATTATGAATAAAAAAGACCTAAAAAGTGTTAAATTAACATCATTATTAAACATTAATATTGTTTCTATTAATGACAATATTGAGCTTAATTTTGAAACAAAAGAACAAGCTCAAAGTTATATAAAAAAAATAGCATCTAATCTAGGATTTTTAAATGAAAGCTAATTTTCAATGTAGTAAATGCTTTGAATATCACACAAATATTGAGATTACAAAGTTAAATAGTTTTTTAAAAGATTATACACATTTTGCAGAGTGTCCGAATAAAAAACAAGCTGTGTTTGTAAATGTGATTGAAAAGAAGGGTAAATAAAATTAAAGTAGGTACTTTTTGTTCAGGAATTGGATCACCTGAACAAGCACTAAAAGAACTAAATATTAATCATAGTGTAGAATTTGCTTGTGAAATTGATAAATATGCAAGAATAACTTATCAAGCTAATCATACAGCTAAAACTATGTATGATGATTTAACTACAATTGATTATTCTAGCCTTCCTGATGTTAATTTATTTGTTGCAGGATTTCCATGCCAAAGCTTTTCTATTGCAGGTAAAAGGCTAGGCTTTGAAGATACTAGGGGGACTATATTTTTTCATATTTTAGAATATTTAAAAACAAAACAACCTGATGTATTTATTTTAGAGAATGTCAAAGGCTTATTATCACATAAGAGTCCCGACTTTAATCCTGATTTTGATTTAATTTATAATTATTTATTTTTAAGTGGTGAATTTGAATGGAAAAAAAATATAGAACCGAAAGAGCTAATAGATATAGCAAAGATAATACGCTTAACAGGTGGGGTAAATGGTCTGATAAAGAACTTGAAATCCTTGCTAAAGAAGAACTTACTGATTACGAAAAAGGGAAGCTACTTCCCCATAGAACTGATTCAAGTGTCAGGATTAAACGTAGAAGAATGGGGTTTAAATCTAAAGAGGTTATATTCAATAGACAACATATCGCACAAGGATATACTTTTGTTAGAATCCCTAATGGATACCATAGAAAAAGCCGTACCGTTATTGAAAATAGCATTGGAAGAAAAATTAAGACCGGAGAAGTTGTACACCATATTAACGGAAACAAAATGGACGACAGACTTGCAAACCTATATCTCTGCTCTTCAAGAGCTGAGCATAACGCTATTCATAATCAAACAATGGAAATTATCAACGAACTTATGGAAAGAAATCAAGTTATTTTCAAAGACGGTAAGTATATCTTATGTACAGACTTTTGATGTAATAATTAATAGTTTAGCTTCAACGGTAAACGGACAGTGCTTAATGTTCCCTAATGATGATACATTAGGCTACAATGTACATTATCAGGTATTAAATGCAAAAGACTACGGCATACCACAAAATAGAGAAAGAATTTTTATAGTAGGTTTTAAAAATAACCAATCTTTTAACTTTCCTAAAAAACAAGAATTAAAACTAAAGCTTAAGGATTTATTAGAATCAAATGTTGATGAAAAATATTATTTATCTGAAAAGATGATAAAAGGCTTTTTATCTAAAGATAATAATTTCAATGGTAGATTTGAACCCAAAACAACAGAATCATTAATAGCGAATATATTAACCGCAAGATGTTTTAAATCAGCTGTTACAGATAACTATATACAGCTACAAATATCAGGAACTAATCAAGGTGATAGGATTTATAGTGTAAATGGTTTATCTAGTTGTTTAGGCTCTAACGGTGGCGGTGGTGGTGCTAAAACTGGACTTTATGCAATACCTCAAACAGTTACATTAACAGAATCAAGGACAGAAACCGCAAAAGAGATTAGACGAAAGTTTAATAAATTAGGCTTAGATTATTCATCAAGACGAGATAAAAATTTAAGTATAAGAAAAGATAGTTTATCAAATTGCATAACATCAAATAAAAGTATCGAAAGTTTTATTTTAGATGATTATAGAATAAGAAGATTAACACCTCGTGAGTGTATGCGTTTAATGAACTTTCCTGATAGTTTTATAACTCCTTGCTCTGATACTCAGACATATAAACAAGCAGGTAATTCTATTGTAGTTAATGTACTAAAAGAAATATTCAAAGAAATTTTTAAATGAACATAATAAATAATTCCTTCATTCTCATAAGTAAAAAGCTATCACCAAAAGACCATGCTTTTATAAACTCAGATAAATATGATTCACTAGAAAAAATGATTGATGATTTAGATTGTAATAACTTTCTAAATGAGTTATATTCTATATTAGATAATTATTTTGATACTAAATTACAAGCTTAATAAATCTTAATGGTATTGTAAATTAGATAAAAGATATAAATCAATGAAACTAAGTTATATCAAATGACTCAAGACTTAAAATGGAATAAATTAGAAATGATTTAGGGATAATTTAGGAAAGTCCATTATGTTAATATATACTTAGAGTTTTTATAAATAAAGCTTACACCTCAAATAAAAGTTTTACTGTACGTCATATACACACCCTTTTAAGTAACAATCTCTATTGAATTAATAAGCAATAGGGATTAATTACTTTAAAATTAAAATCCCTTTAGGGCTAGGTTAAAGGCTTGACTCCTGCAAAAGCAAAAAAGCCTATTAAAATTTATTGGTATAAGTCATGGCAAAGAAAATAAAAGATTTAAACCCCGCTGAATATAACCCACGTAAAATATCAGATAAACAATTAGAGTTATTAGATAAATCTATGAAAGAATATGGCGATTTATCAGGAATAGTTTTTAATGTTGCTACAGGTAATATAATTGGTGGGCATCAAAGAACTAAATTATTAAATCCTGAGGCAATTATACAAAAAGAAGATTGCCAAGATGAAACAGGTACAACAGCTATTGGTTATGTAATTACATCAGAAGGTAAGTTTTCATATAGAGAAGTTAACTGGACAGAACAAAAAGAAAAGGCTGCTAATATTGCAGCTAATAAGGGTGGCGGTGAATGGGATTTTACCAAGCTAAAAGATTTAATAGAAGAGTTAGATGATGGTCAATTTGATTTAGAATTAACAGGCTTTGATACTGAAGAAATAGAAAATCTTATGACCTTTGTCCCTGAAAGTGATGTCGAGGTTTTAGAATCTAAAGAAGATGATTTTAATGCAGAACCTCCAAAAACTCCTATAACTGTATTAGGTGATTTATACGAATTAAATAAACATAGATTGCATTGTCAAGATAGTACAGATATAACAGCAGTTGAAAAGCTTATGAATGGTAAGAAGGCTGATATGGTTTTTACTGATCCTCCTTATGGAATTGATTATGAAGGCGGCAAGGAAACTATGTTTATTCATGGGAAGCAAACTAATAAAAAGAGAGATAAATTATTGAATGATGCATCTGTAAGTATTTATGAGAGATTTATACCATTAATTAAAATATTTACATCAAATTTATTTTATATGTTTTATGGCGCAGGTACTGAAGTAGATTTTTATAGTGCAATAAAAAACAACCAAATAGAATTAATTAATACTTTGGTTTGGAATAAACCCAAAGGTTCTGGGGCTTTAGGTGCTAATTATAAACCTTGTTATGAAAGTTTTATTTATGGTAAATTACATAAGGGAGAAAGACTTTGGTCAGGAAAACATGATCAATGGACTGTTTTTGATTCATCAAAAGATAAATGTAAAGACCACCCGACACAAAAACCTATTAAATTAATTAGTGATGTATTATTAAATCATAATGCATTTATTATCGCTGATCCATTTTTAGGATCAGGATCGACACTTATAGCATCAGAACAATTAAATAGGGTTTGTTATGGTCAAGAACTTGATCCAAAATATTGTGATGTAATAATTAAGCGTTATGTAACTTACATGAGAAAAGAAAATAAACAATACACAATAAAAAGAAATGGTGTTGTTTTATCAGAAAATGAAATAAATAAATATTTTGAGAATTAACCCGAACAATTAACCCGAACATTATGAATAAAGAAAAATCAAAGTTCGCTCCTAAAAGAAATGATTTAGAGAAGCAAAAAGATAGAGAGCTAATCAAAGATTTAAGGCTTAGAAGATTGTCAATTAGACAAATAGTTTCACACCCTGATTTGCAGCATATATCACAAACACAGATTTTTGATGACTTAAAACTTATCGAATCTGAATGGAAAAATAACACTTTAATAGACTTAGATAAAAAGAAACAAGAGCAACTAGAAACGCTTGATTTTATTATAAGAGAAAACTCAGAAGCTTGGGAAAAGTCAAAAGCTGACAAGATAAAGAAATCTATTAAAAACAAAGAAGATGAATTAAAGGGTAAAACTAAAGAGTCAGGCGTTCAAACTGAAACTATACACGGTGATCATAATTACATGAAAAGAGTTTTAGATGCTATTGCTGAACAAAATAAGATACTAGGTTTACATTCACCGATTAAAACAGAGTTATCAGGAAAAACAGAACAAATAATATCATTTAAGGAAACTTAAAACTTTGGTTATAGAACCACCAAGCTTTGCACAGTATCAAAAAGATTTTTTATACAATGATGCTAGGTTTACTATAGTTGAAGCAAGTACTAAAACTGGTAAAACATTTAGTATGATTTACTGGATATTTGAAATGGCTCATGGATTTCAAAACGGTAAAAAGGTTTTAGATGTTAAAGCAGGTATGAACTTTTGGTGGGTTGCACCTGTTTATTCACAAGCAAAGATAGCTTTTGATAGACTTTGGCGTGTAGTTGCTAAGTCAGGTTTATACACTAGGAACAAATCAGAGTTAACCATAACAACACCGCTTGGTTCTGTGATAGCTTTTAAAACTGCTTTAGATCATGATAATCTATACGGTGAAGATGTTTATGGAGCTGTATTTGATGAATTTACAAGAAGTAAACAAGAGTCATGGTATGCGTTACGTTCAACACTCACAGCAACAAAAGCAAAGTGTAAGTTTATTGGTAACTACAAAGGTAATAGTAATTGGGGTCATCAACTAGCGTTAAAAGCTGAAACTGACACTAACTATGAATACTTTAGAGTAACGGCTTATGATGCGGTTAATGCAGGAATACTTGACGCTGATGAAGTAGAACAGGCAAGGCGAGACCTTCCTTTATTCATGTTCAAAGCTTTGTATCTTGCAGAGGGTGATATTGATTCAGCTAGATTAATCAGTGATGACAAGATTAATGATTTATATACTAATAGCTTTGTTCCTGATGGTAAGAAATATCTTACAGCTGACTTAGCTTTTCAAGGCTCAGATAAATTTGTTATATGGATTTGGTCAGGGCTTAGGATTATTGATTATAGAGTAATTGATAAAAGTACTGGTAAAGAGATAGAAGATACTATAAAGTCTTTAGCTCAAAAGCATAATATACCACGTAGTCATATTTGTTATGATGCCGATGGTGTTGGATTGTTTCTTGATGGTTATTTATCAGGAGCTATTTCATTTAAAAATGGTGATAGTCCTCTTTCTGAAAAGAATAAAAAAGTAAACTATCGTAATCTTAAGTCACAATGTCAATTTAAGTTTTCTGAATACGTCAATGACAATAAAATATACTTTGAAGTTGATGTATCACAGCATAAGAACGATATAAACGAAGAGCTAGAGTGTTATAAAAATCGAGGCTTAGATAACGAGGGCAAGATTGAAACACTTAGAAAAAAAGAGATAAAAGAGTTAATTGGAAGGTCTCCAGACTATACAGATGCTTTAATGATGCGTATGTATTTTGAGTTACTTCCGCCTTCTAATCCACAAGGATTAAAAACTTTAATTAAAAGAGAAACTTATGATGATTTATTTAGTTAGGATTATATAAATGGCAATCGGATATACTGTCGGATCTAGTTATTTACTAGATTTAAAAGATAAAAAGTCTTTAGATCCAAGTTATAACCCTAGTGAAGTTTTAGCCGTTCAACAAATAGCTAAAAAAAATCCCACAATGGAAATGGTTTTAGATAATGAATTTGGCTATATCTCACAAGCTTTAGATTATGGGTTAAGTCCTTATTACAACCGAAACAAAACACTAAATAACAAAGGTTATGGTGTTGTTGAGGACGTTATCGAAAACGACGATCAAGTAATTGCATCATTAGAAAAACTAAAGCTTAGTGTAATGCAATTAAGGATTACACCTGTTAAACCAAAGTTTATAGAGCCTAAATATCAAGAAGTAGCGGACATCTTACAAAAGTTTTGGCAGTTAAATCTTGATGAAATGCAGGAAACTATTGAAGACGCTTTATATTCTCTTGACTCAGATAGAATTATATATGGTCATGCTTTTAGTGAGAAAGTATGGAAGTATCAAGAGTTTGGAGAGTTCAAAGGTAAGTTAGTAATTGATGCTATTAAGAATAAAAAGCCAGGTGTTTTTCAATTTGATCTTGATAAATTTGCTAATGTACTATCAATTACAGATTTAGCACATAATATCGCATTACCAAAAGAAAAGTTTATCTATTCTACTTGGAAAAAAAGACATAGTGATCCGTACGGCAAAGGTGTCGCTGATGCTTTATATCCATTATGCTACTCTAAGCAACAGTTATTAAAAATAATGATGATTGGAGCGGGTAAATGGGCTAACCCTTCAACAGTAATCTACCTACCTACGGGTGGAGACGGTGAAGTTGAGGCTGCTGAAACATTTGCTAATCAATTACAAGCTTCATCATGTGCAAGTATACCGCAAGGTTACAAAGCTGAGTTATTAGAGATTGCTAATAGATCACAAAATCCATGTATTGAGATAATTCAGCATTTGAATACAGCTATAGCAAAGATTATCGAATCAACAGCAGCAGCAACAAATGAAAACTCAAGCGGTTATGGCTCAAAAGCTGATACAAGCGAAAAGATGAAATCATCAAAGATACATGAATTATATTTAATTCGTAGTGATGAAGATTTACTCAAAGAGCAACTTGTAAGACCTCTCTCAAGATTAAACTTTGATATAGAAAAGTTCCCTTTGTCTGCATATCCTGACCTTAAATTTAGTCCGATTGATGAAGAAAGTAAATCATCATTAGTTGATAGATTGGTTAAATATTATGATATGGGAATAGTAAACCCTGATAATAAAAATCATAGAGAATATATTCAAAAGATAGATGATATACCAGGCGATATAGAAGAAAATGAGATTGAGCAAGATATCAAAGATAATGAGAGTGAAGACGAAGCAGTTACTTTATTTAATTATGATTTTGAATAATGGGTAATTTATGAATGATATTATTTTAAATTCAATTTTAAATATCTTTGTTTTTTTAGTTATTTTTGTATTGCCTGTTTGGGTTATAGGCACTGTTATAACTGCGATTTACAAAGCTTATTTCTATCTCAAACATTCAAATTATGAATAATGTTATTGAAATAGAAAATTATCAAGGCTGGTTAGTTTTGTCTCCTAAATGTTTAGATTGTAAATACAAATGGGTTGCTGTTGCTCCTAAAGATGTAGATGTAACTAAATTACAATGCCCTAAGTGTAATAATCAAAAAACAATGATTTTATTATAATGCCAAAAAAACAGATACAAGACTTAGAAAAGCTTGATAAAACTTTAGCGAGAATAGAGAGAAGATTTAATGAAAAACTTGATAAGTATTACTCAGAGTTAGAAACTAGCACACTTAGAAAAGTTTCAAAGTATAAGTCAGGCGATAAGATAATTATCCCTGACTCAAAACAAAAAGGTTTAGAGAATCTTTTTAGAAACCATTTTAAGAATGTTGAGCGAATTACAACAGAGTTTACTAAGAATGAGTTATCAGGAATATTTAACAAGTCTGATGATTTAGAAAAGATTAGGCTTTTAAAGCTTGATAAGATGAATAAATATAATATCAAGTATGCTCAAGAATTATCTGTTAAACAAGTACAAGACTATCAAGACAAGATTAAAGATACTCTTACTAACGCACTAAAAACTAATCCTAATCTCTCAACAAAAGAGTTAAAAGAATTGGTTAAACGTGATACCCAAAGCTTTAAAAATACTAGGATTGAAACGACAAGTACCACAGAGGCTACAAGAGTTAAAAACGAGTCAAAGCTTGAGTTATACAAAAAGATGAATCTAAAAAAAGTAAGGTTTATTATGACTCGTGAAAAGTATCTAAAAAAGATTAATTGTAAGTGTGAACTATATAATCAAAAAGTATTTTTTATTAATAGTCCTAATTTACCAAGTATTCCACAGCACCCAAACTGTGCATGTGAATTTATCCCTGCATAAGTTAAAGAAGGTTAAATAAAAATGCAAAATGAAAGTACTATGACTAATACAGCTTTAAATGATGGAATCATTTTAAATAGTATTAGAAAGTTGATTAATAATGGTGTTGCTCGTACTGATGCAATAAAGCAATCATTAAAACAATATAGTATTGATGAAACAACCGATTATATATCTAAGTTTGAAGTATTACTTGATACCTCACAAGATAATCTAATTGAATCACAAAGACCAACAGTTCGAAAGTATTCAATACCTAATCAAATGATATTTAAAGCAGGTAATTGGAAAGGTAGAGTAACAACAGTTGATGATTTAGTTGATGCTGTTAGATGCTATGAAGATACTAAGCAAAACTTTAAACCTATTCAAAAATTTACTCACAAAGAATTTAAAGACCATCAGCAAGACCCTGTTTTAAATAAATTACCTTTTAGAGTTGGTGATTTAGAGAATCTAAGGCTTGTTAATGATGAACTATATGCTGACAGAGTAAATGTACCAGAGCCTATTTATAACATGATAAAAGACGGTTTGATAAGTGGTCATAGTGCAGAGTTCAAGGAAAATGTAACAATAAACGGTCAAAAATACAAAAGGTTCTTATATGCTGATGCTTTGCTTGGTTCTGAATTGCCTGCTTTAGCTCCTGTTATGAAGCCTTTCTTTTATGATGCTGAGAATGAGAATAATACTTTTATTTATGAGTGTGAAACGTCAATTAATTACGACGAAGAACCTATTTATTATCAAAATGGAGATTTAGAAATGAAAATTACAAAACAAGCTTATGAAGCTAAAATGCAAAAATGCAGTGATGCAGGAATGAAAAACGTAAAAAGTTACGAAGCTTTTATGGAAATGGAAGACGATGCAGGTGGTGAGTACTTATTAACACTTGATGATTATATCAAAAAAGAAAAAGAGAAGCTTCAACAAAAAGAATCAGGTATGTATTCAGCTGAACCAGAAACAACTGAAACAGTAGATTTTTATAAAGCTAAGCTTAGAGAGTACGAAGAGAAAGCAAAATATGATGCTGAGTTAGAAGCTAAAGCAAAATACGATGCTGAAATTGAAGCTTTAAAAATTGCTAATGCTGAAATTCAATTAAGACTAGCTAACGAGCAACTACAAAGAGAAAAAGAATCTAATATGAAATTTGTTTATTCTTTTACAAAGAATCCATCAGGTCCTATTTTCCCAATCTCAATGGAAGATAGATTGATATCTATGTTTAACAACATGGATAAACCAAACGAAACAACTTTTAAATATTCAGATGAAGGACAAGAAGTTGAGGGAAACGTTAAGGGTAATGTTCAAGCAGTTCTTAAGGACTTAGCTAAAGAATTAAGCGTATCAGGTAAAAATCATAAATTTATTTATTCAACTGACGAATACACAGAAACAAATAGAGGTGATAAGGTGCAAATTAACAAAAGAGATGAAAAGATTAATTATTCAGATGAAGCAACACTAGAATATTTAGAAGATGACCAAGCTATCCAAAAATATGCAGATGAGAAAGGCGTTAGCTATGAGCAAGCTTGTGATATTTATTACAAAACTAATCCTTTTCCTGTTGAAAAACCAGAAGTGATCAACCTTTCAAAATAACAAAAAAATAATTTATTAGTAAGCCTCCTAAATCAGGGGGCTTTTTTTATTGGAGGAAAAAATGTCAAGAGAGACAACACAATACGCTCCTAAGCGTACTTTTAACGTAGATTTAGCGGTTAGTTCAGGCGGTATCAGTCAAAACATACGTGTAAAGCTTGGATCATCAAGTGACGTAGATAATGACGTAGTTGTATGCGGTAGTGGTGAGCTTGGTATCGGTTTTACTGAATCAGATTGTTTCCCACCTGTAAACGGTGATACATCAGGATCTAGGCAGATTGTTGTAGTTTTAGACGCTCCAACAAAGATTGTAAAAACAGCAGGTGATATTTCAAGAGGTGCAGTAGTTGGACCGGCAGCAAGCGGTTATGTTTCATCAAGAACTATTGATACATCAGCACCTGCGACAGTTGTTCCAGGTTGTGGGATTGCTTTCGAAGCATCAACAGCAGGTACAAATTCAACAGTTCAAGAAATCGAGATCATGCAATTAGCAGGCTACATACCTGTTTAATCAAAAAATATAAATCTTAAAGGAGAGTAAAAACAATGGCTACTTATGCTAATTCAACAACAAATGTACCTTTATCCAGGGTACTAAGTGGGAGAAGTTTTAATCAAGAAAAATATCAAGCAACAAAAATGTTTGCTGTTACTCAATCAGACAAAGAATTTGGAAAGCTTTATTTATTTGATCCAACAAGATCAATGGATCGAGTAGGAAGTTTAGAACGTGAAGACGGCGGCGTATCAGTTGAAGTTAAAGCTGATTACACAACTAAAAACTTTACATGTAAAACAATAGCAGTTAAAAACAAAATTGCTGATAAATATCTTAGAAATTCTGATCCTGTTATCCAAAACAATCATAAAAAAGGTATGTCTTTAGCACTTGCTAGATTACTTTGGAAAGACAGAGAAAAAACAGCTATTAGTATTCTTGAAGATGCTAATAACTTTACCAATAACACTAGAACTTTAACAGGTACTAGCCAATGGTCAGATTATGAAAATTCTGATCCATGGGCAGAAATTGGAGACATAGAAGAGGATTTAGAAAGAAACACAGACGGCGAAACCGTAACTGATATCTTTCTTGGTAGAGAAGTATTAACAAAGTTAGCTTATCATCCAAAAACCCTTGCACTTTTAAAAGACACAGAATTTAGAACAATGAATATGCAAGCTTTTAAAGCTATTCTTAAAGGTCAATTGAATTTAGACTATGATCCTAATATTCATGTATCAAGAACAACAAAGAACACAGCTAAGCAAAATGAAACCGCAACTAATGCTTTTCAAGCGGGTAAACACTTTGTAATGATACACAATAACCCTGATGCAGGCGAGTTATACACAGAAACATTTGGACGTTTAATCGTTCCGACAGGTTTAGCACAATTCACTGTTGAAGAGTTCAGAATACCAGGTGAAAAAGCTCTTTATATCGAAACCGAAATGACATTTGGATTTGCAGTTGAACAAGAAGACTGTGGACAACAAGCTAAGAACGTTATAGCGTAAGGAGATTAAACAAAATGGCTTATAAAATGATGCACACACTTGGAAAAATAAAACTTGGCGGCGGTATTGTAATTGACAAAAAAGGAACACAATTTTTTGTTGAAGATAAAGTAACAAGAGATATATTAGTAGACAATAAAAACGCTATTGATATAACAGACGGTATGCCTGCCAATAGTTCAACAGATAAAGACGTTCTTTTAATTCAAATTGAAATTAAAGACGCTGAGATAAATAAATTATCAAAACAAATAGCTGAATTAAGGCAAGTGATTAAAAATGCAGGTCTTGATATTGCAATTGAAGATGAAAAACAAGAAGAAGTTGAAACCAAAACCAAAAAAGGTGGTGGTAAATAATGGGTATTTACTCAGCTCTTGATTATATAAAAAAGAGAGGTTTGGGAACTAATGTTCCTATTACATCACCAATCGGTAGAAGTACAGCAACAGCAATTAATGCAACAGCAACAGTTACAGCAGCACAGTTAAAAACAGGTTTATTGACTTCTACATCAGCGGCGGCGGTTACTATGACCCTACCTACTGCAACCTTAATGGGTACAGCTATTAATGCTGTTAGAGGGACTACTTTTGATTTTTATGTAGATAATACTGCAGGTTCTAATACTGTGACCGTAGCTGTAGGCTCAGGTATTGTCGTTGCTAAACAAACAAGTACAGGAAATACAGCTAATGATTCTTTATTAACTGTTGCAGCTTCTAGTACTGTTGGAGTTGGTTTATTTAGACTTTACTTTTCATCAGCAACCGCCGCTGTTTTATACAGAATAGGTTAGGTGAAAACATGAGCATTTTAAGACTACCGATTTCAAACATAGATAATTCAGGTTTAAAAGTTGGTACTAATGCAGGTGTTAAAGCAACAGTAACAGGCGTAACAGGTAAAAAGCTTAAGTTTGTACGTGTTGCAGGTGTATCAGATAAAAATACATATTTAGAACTAAGAACAACACAAACAGGTACTATTGCAACTACTGCAACTAGTACCGCTGTTGTTGGTGCTAATACTTTATTTACATCTGAATTAGTAGCAGGTGATAAAATTAGAGTTACTTCTAATAATGAGTTATTGACAGTTGCAACCGTTACTGATGATACAAATATTGTTTTGTCTGCTGCTGCTTCAAATACTGTTGCTAGTTCCGCTTATGAATTAGTAAGAGAAAAAACATACGCTTTAGCTAATACAACAATTGACAATGGGAATAATATTGAAGTTGTTGAGGGTTTATCAGGTAAAGACGTTCATGCTTATATAACTGATAGTACATCTAATTGTTATTTGACATTATATGCAGGGTATTCAAGCTAATGAGTTTTGATTATTTCACTAATGAAGATGTATTAAAGTTTATGCCTCTTGCTGCAAGAGATTCAAACCAAATTGACACAGAGATTGATACTTGGCGACCTGTTGCACAAGCTTTAATTGATGATATGTTTTCAGAAAAATATATTGTACCTTTTCAAAGTGCGACTGTTACATTAGATATAGACAATCTACCTGTTAATATCAGATATGCAGGGGCATTAATTACAGTAAGTTTATTGTTAACTAATGCTTTTGTAGAATATAACTTTGAGGAGCAACAGGGTGAAAAAACTATTTCTTTATCAGATTTAAAGATGTCACAAGCTAAAAAACTTGTTTCAAAATTAATAGATAAAAAGAATGGATATTTTCACCCTATCTTAAAGCAACAAAGTAGAAATAATATAATACCTAGAGCTTTAAAGGTATTCACTAGTGATACACAAACAAATACAACAGAGTTTATATCAGAAGTTAATAGTTTTTACACATAATGTTTAATTCAAGTATTAATGTTAATGATACTAATGCTAAGTTAATGTTAAACGGTCTCTTAAATAAATTACTTGATTTATCTTATGAGAATAAATTAGCATCTGATATTGCTAGTAAAGAGATACAAAGACATTTTAACGATGAAGAGTCACCAATTGGAAAATGGCGACCGTCTATCCGAGTTAAAAAATTTGGAGGTAAAACTCTTACTAAATCAGGTAATTTAAGAAACAGTTTAAAGCTTGCTCAAGCTATCACTATTGATAAATTAGGATTTACTTTTAGTTCAACATTGCCTTATTCAGCAATTCATAACAACGGTGGTAAGTTTAGACATTGGAGATCAGGTAAATTTGTTCACATGCCTAAACGTCAATATGCATGGTTATCTGAACAAGCAAAACAACAGATTATAAATGTATATATAAAAGGATTTGATAATGTCACAAGCTGATAGATACCCTGTTATAGACATATTAGATGCAATTATTGATGTTTTGAAATCTGATACTTATATATCTAGTAAAGTTCATAATGTAAAACTAAATGAGCCTATTGTATACAAAACATCAATGGAAAGTTTAACCCTTTATGATTGCCCTGCAATTGGTGTTTTTCCACCTACAAAATTAGTTTTTAATCGTAGTAATTTATATAGAGTAGAACCTTCTATTTATTTTATTGATGTTGTAGATGAAGATCCTGATTTTGTAGAAGCACAAAGAAAAACATTGAAACTTTGCTATGACATCAAAAAAACAATAAATTGTAATGCTAACTTAAACAAAAAAGTTGCTAATACAGAGATTATACAATTTGAAGAGCTTGGATCATTTGCTAAACAAAAAATTTTCCAATTTGCTTATAGAATCCACATTGAAATTTTAGCATCTTAATTTATACAAATTTTAGCCTCCTAAATCAGGGGGCTTTTTTTATTTCAACAAAAAGGAGAATATCATGGCAGATACAACTGCAATTAGTTTTTCATGCAATCCACTTAATGAAATCTTAGCTAATACTGGGATTGATGCAGAAGTAGGTGGTACTGTAATAGAATACGCTAATTATAATAATTCAGACATTACTTACAAAGGTACATTAGGTTGGAGACCTTATGGCATATCAGATACAGCCGTTAGACTAGCTCCAAGTATTGAATCATACATGCCTAAATCAGGTATGGTTTCAAAATCAGGCGATGTTTTAGAAACAGGTAGAATGGTAGAAATACCAGTATCATTAGTTTATCCTACTTGGTACGCTAAACAAGTAGCTCATGGGTCAGCAACAACTGTAATTACAGAACCAACAAGCCCAATTACTACAACAGTAGATGAGACTCCTGCTGTTGCGACTAACTTTAGTGTAGTAGTTGCTAGCACTACAGGTTTAGTAGCAGGTCAAGAAATTGGAATAGTAACAGGTTCATCTACTTATGGAACTCAAGAAGAATTTACTATTATTAAATCTGTTGACACAGGTACAAAAACAGTAACATTTACTAAACCTATCTTTCAACTTCCTGCTGATGGTGCGGTTGTTCGTGTTATTGCTGAAAAATCACTTGAAAGTATTGCTTGTGGTGATATCGGAGCTAAACAAATTAGAATAGTAAAATTTGATAGAAGCTCAGGTAACATTAGAATAGATCATATATTAAAAGCTAAAGTTAAAGCTATTGCAGGAGCTGATGATGGCGATGGTAAAGTTGCGGCTAAGTATAGTTTTACTCTTGAGTGTTTACCTGAATATAACCCAAGTACATCAACATTTAGTTTATATAAAACACATTATATAAACTAATTCTTAATCTTTCATCTAAAAACTAACATGTTAACGTAATGCTTAGTGATACCTTTATTGCTAAGCATTATTTTTTATAAAAAAGGAAATAATAATGTCAAATATTGATTTTAATTCAAATCCAATTGAAGCTGACGAACTCATAAACGATATAAAGATTAGGTCTAATGGCTTAGTTTTATATAAATTTAATGAGTTTATTCAAAAAGCAAGTCCAGAAATAGGAATATCAGTTAATGATATACTAGAAATTTTTGGAGCTAAAGAAGGGAAATATCAAGCTGATAAAGTAGAACAAGCTGTTAAATATTCATTACTTAGTGATGATGATAAAAAAGTATACAATCAAGAGCAAAAAGTTTTATTTGATGAAATACTCAAATACAAACGTGATAGTATGCAAAAGCTTATACAATCACCTCTTAAAATCATAGAAGTACTAATAAAAGATGGAATACAAAACAATGAACCTGTTGGTTTATTTAATGATTTCATGGACTTATTAGCACTTGCAACAGGTCAAAATAAATCAAGAATATTTTTATCTGATTATGATATTTGGGCAGAGATATTTACTAGAATAATCTTCAAAAAGCAGGGCGAAGCAAATAAAAGTTTTTTTATTATGAACGCTCTAGGCAAGTTAATAGAAAGTATCCCTTTGTTAAACTTTATCAAAAAAGAAAGTTAGACTACTCTGAAAAGGTTGTTAATGATTTAGTTAATGATCCCTTAGATGTTTTTAGCTGTACTTGGATAGAGAATAACCTTTTTAGTTTACTTAGAGAAAACGGATATAGTCAGGAATGGATTGAATCTAACACTGTTGAGACATTATTTAATAAGTTCTTTTCATTACGTGAAAAAATACTTATTAAAAATGCTCAGGAATGGTTTTATTCCATCTTGTCTGAAATTGAATCAAAATCAAAACAAACAAAAGACTCTAAAGATATTAAAGAACCTATTGCAATTCTACATGATCAATTAATTCTTGAAAAAGAGCATTTTGGAGACACATTAAAGAATATTTTAAAAGAGATAAATACAAATGAAAAATAAAATACAATCAATTGCCAATCAATTGAACTTATCAAAAGAGTTTGATAGTTTAGCTTTAAATGATGATATTCAAAGTTTATCAAAAGACTTTGATAAAGATTTAGACATAGTTTGTTTTGTTAGACTCAGAAATAAAGCTGATATTAAATACAATGATAAGCAAGAAATACCACTATCAAATGGTTTTACTCTTGCTTATTCTCAAGATTATATTAACGATTTTGCATCAAAGAATAATCTAAATGTTGAAATATCGGTTTTACCTGAAAAGATTCTAGCAGTAGCAAAACTATCTAAAAAGATTCAAGAATCAGAAATATCAGAAGTTTTAAGTACTGATATTGAAGTTAAGACAGAATCAAAAAAGAAAAAATTAAAATAAAAAGGAGATTGAAAAATGGGAGCAGGAGATTTTACAGCAACATTGACCGTATCAGGTCAAACAACATCAGGCAAAACAGCAGCAGGTTTATCTGTTACTAAAACTTATACCTCTATTGCTGATGTGGTAGAGCAATCAATCACAGTGCCAATAAGCACACCCGTAACAATCCTTACAAAAGGGTCAGCGGTTGCAGGTGCGACACTATCAACTATTAATTTCTTTGCAATAAAGAATTTAGATACAACTAATAGTATTCATGTGGGAATTTTAACCGCAAGTGATACCGTTTATCACATAGTTGGACCGGGTGAATTCCAGGTATTAGTAGATCAAACAATAGATACAAATACTGCCGCAGGTGCTGAAAGTACATTTATTGCAGTAGCTTCAATTAACGCTATGTCAATAACTGGGGCATGTCGTTGTGAATTTATCGCTTTTTAATCGGTTTTAGTTTTTTAGTTAATAGCCTAGTGAAAATCTAGGCTTTTTTATTATAAGTGAGTTCAACATGTCAGTATCAAATATTATTTTAAATATAATAACTCAAGGTAACCAAGCAGCAGCAGACGGTTTAAAAAATGTTCAAGTTGCAATTACCGCAGTTGGCGCATCTTTTGTCGCAGCTGGAAAATCTTTAAGTGATTTTGCTGCTAAATTTGAAGTGTCAATGCGTAATGTATCATCATTGACTGCATTAACTGAGAAAGAATTTAAAAAGTTAAGTGAATCTATAAAAGATTTATCCGTTATGGATGGTATAGCAGACAGTGCGACATCTTTGGCAAATGGGTTATATGATTTAGTTTCAAGTGGTTTTGATGTCGCTGACAGTTTAAAAATCGTAGGTGTTGCATCAAGAGCAGCAAGTGCAGGATTAACAAGAACAGAAGTAAGTGTTAAAGCTTTATCAGCTGTTATGAACTCATATAATAATAAATCATTACAGGCTTCAATAGAATACTCAGACGATTTATTTCAGATAGTTAATAAAGGTGTTATCACTTTTGAACAATTAGCAACAAATTTAGGATCTGTTTTACCCGTTGCAAACGCTGCAAAAATTTCATTTAAAGAGGTCGGTGCAAGTTATATTGAATTAACTAAGGCAGGTATTTCAGCTAGTGAGTCACAAACAGCTATAGCTAGTTTATTTAGAATGATAGCAGCAGCTGGACCAGAAGCACAACAAGCCGCTAAAGATATGGGTCTTGATTTAAAGAAATCATTTTCAGAATCTGCATTATCAACTCAAGGTTTTGCAAGTGTGTTGACTGATTTAAGCAAAGCAACAGGTGGAAGTCTTGAATTAATGCGTAAATTAATACCAGATGCAACCGCAGCAAATGCAGCATTAATTTTATCAGCAGACGGGGCAACTAAATACAAAGAGTCACTTAAAGCTATGAATAAAGATGGTGGTGCTGCATCAACTGCTTTAAATGAACAAACTAAATCATTTGAATTTCAAACAAAAAAGTTAAGTGGTGAATTAGATAATTTAAAAATCACATTTGGAGCTTTAGTTCAACAGGCTATAACTCCTTTTATAGCAAAAATTAGAGAAGCAATTAATTTTATTACTGCTATTGACGAAGAAACTAAAAAAAGTATTGTAGAATGGGCGTTATTTGCGGTTAAAGTTTCAGCTGTTGCCACTACTGTTTCAGGATTAATTATATCAATAAACTTGTTAGTTAGTGGCTTTGTTGCTTTAAAAGGCTCAATCCTTGCTTTGTCTGTTATGGCTTCACCTGCAATTATGACTTTATCAAATAGTCTATTTGGTTTAGCGGGTACAACGACATTGGTTGGTGGTGCTGTAGCATCAGCATTTGCAACTATATCAGCATCTTTAATAGTTGTCACTGCATCAATTGCCGCTTTATATGGTTTATATAAAACAGGTGAAGCTTTTATTGGAATGTTGGATGCAAAATCAAAGGCTAAAACGGATGAAGTGAATCTTAAAAAGACTAAAGATGCGGCTTTTGATTTAGTTAAGGCTTATTCTAAATTATCACAGTCTGAAAAAGATGCTTTAAGTGTAGATAAATTAAGAGATTATAGTAAAGCATTTGCAGGAATGATTACTTTTGTAAATGGTGCAGATAGTAAATCGTATCATAAAAAAATGGCTATAAATCTTGAAGAACAAGCTAAATTAAAGCAAAAAATTGATACTGAAACAGCTAAATCTGACAAAGAAAACAGTAAAAAACAATCAGAAGAAGCGGTTAAGAACTATGAGAAAAACAAAGAATTAGCTAAGAAAAAAGAAGAATCCGAAAAAGAGGCTAAGCGTAAGGCTGATAAATTAAGATCTGATTTATTGGAAAAACAAAGACAATCTGATAACGATTATAAGCAGTTTCAAGCACAAATTACAGATGAAATACTAAAAATTAAATTATCAGCTATGGCTTATGAAATAAAACAGGCTGAAATTAAGCGTGATAAACTTCTTGCTATTGCTAGAAATGAGCAAGATAAAAAGAATATAACGACTGTATTTTCTAAAGAAAAGCAAGATATTTTAAATAAATATGCTGAAATAGAAAAACAAAAACAGCAGGAATTAGCTAATAAATTACAGAAAATAAATGAAGATATAACTAACTATGTAAAAGATGAAACACAAAAAAGAAAAGCTATTGAAGAAAAGCAACAAGAAGAATTAAATAAAATAGCTCTTGAAAACTATCAAAGAAAGCAAAAACAAGATAAAGAAGCTTTAGAGGATTCTTTAAAGCTTGGTGAAGATGAGACTAAAGCTTTTGAAGATCAAATGCAATTATTTATTGACGATGAGAACAATTCATTTGATCAAAGAATGTCATTACTTAATGATTTTATTGAGTATAAAAAATTAAAGTATGGTGAAGACTCAAAAGAATATAAATCATTAGCTAAGCAAAAACTTGATACTGAAAAAGAGTTACAAGCTAAACAAAAACAGGCTATTAATTCTTTTTACTCTGATGTTGCATCAGGTGCAATTAATTTAGGTAATACATTAAAAAACTCATCTATTGATTTAGTTGGTACTGTTGGTTCATTAGTCGAAAAAACAGGAGAAGGCTTTAGTAGTTTTCTTAATATGTATGGTAAACTAGACAAGATACAAAAAGACTTGGTATCAGGGAAAATTAATGATATTACTGCAAAGTTCCAAACAATGTCTACAGGTGCAGCGGCATCAATTAAAGTAGTTAGTGATTCACTACAAAATATATTCTCTAATTTTGACAAACAAAGCAATGCAATAGAAAAGTATAAAAAAGCTTATAACGACTTTGGTGCTGATTCGCAAGAGGTTAAAGACGCAATACTTGAAATGAACGAAGGTGTTAGTGATTCTTTTAAAAATTTACCAGGTATCATAGGCGAACCTTTATCAAAACTAGCTAGAATGTTTACAGATTTTATCGGGTTTACTGAATCAGTAGCTGAAAAGACTAGAAAGGATTTAGATGCTGAAAACTTTAAAAAGTTAGTAGATGAAACTTTAAAGATTGGTAAAAAGATTGTAGATTCATCAAATGAGTTAAATCAATTAAATATTGATATTATCGAAGATGAAAAAACTAGAAAAGAAGAACAATTAAAGAATGATATAAAACTAGTCAATCAATCCGAAGATATCGAAGCAGTTAAGATTGCTAAGATTAAAAAACTTAATTATGATTATAATACATGGTTAAATGAATTTAATCAAAAAGCTATTGATAAGGAAACATCAGAAAAAGAAGATTCATTAAAGAAAATTCAATCAATTAACGAAGCTAATTATAAATCTGAGTTATCAATACTTGATAAAGTTTACGGTGAAAAAAGACGTAAACTAGAGGGCGAAGTACAAAAAGAGATTGATATTATTCAATCAAAGAATGATAGATTAAAAGCTATTGATGATGAACGCAATCAAACAGATGCAGACAAAAAGAAAAGATTGCAATCATTTAATCAATCACTTTCTAGCAATAAACGTACTGCTGATTTTTATAGAGCAAATCCTTTAGATTTTGAAACAGGTGCTATTGGTAATTCAAATCAAAGAAAACAGTTAGAAGCAGAATATCAAAAAGGTGCTATTGACTATGAAACTTATGCTAAGAAAAGAACTGAAATAGGCTTAAAACAGTATCAATATTACATTGAACAATCTAAAAACATAGTTGATCCTAACGAAAAACAGGACATTTTAGATAAAGCATATCAAGGACAACAAGAATATTATGACTTTATTTTTGATAAAGAAAAAGAAAAGATTGAGAATGAAACAAAACAAGCTGAAACAAGATTAAAAACTAAACGTACTGAATTAGATAAAATCACAGAGCTTGAAAAAACTGAAATAGCTAAACTAGATCAGGCTTATAAAGATTCAAGTGGTTTATATCGTGATTCATTTGTTGAAGCTACTAAAGTATGGGTTAAATTCGCTCAAGATTCAGTTAACAACATTGATTTAAGTAATTTAATCAATAAGGTTAAGAATGATGTATCACAGAATAAAACAGAGGCGTTAAAAGTTCCTGTGAAAAGTGGTATACAATCGAATCAAATACCAGGTGCGAGTAACACAGGTGTTAATGTTCCAATAAAAAGCGGTTATTCAACAGGTGGGAATGTTGGCCCATTACTTCCAGATGGTAAATTTTATTCTAAAGACTCAAGTTTTAACACTTCAAAAAGTGCGGAATCAGAGCAACAAAAAAAGAATAAATTAATCAGTAAGTTAGTTGTTAACCCTATGTTTGACGTACCTTTTGATAACTTCATTAATCAAAGTTTGTCATGGTTAGAAAATCAAGCTATCCGTTTAGGTATTCCATTAATGGCGAATGGTGGAGTTACAAAAGGTTTAAGTATTGCAGGTGAACGAGGAGCAGAGGCAATATTTAACTATGGCGATATGAAAGGTATGTATGATTTTGTTAAGCGTACTGCTATTAGTCCAAATAATAGTACTAATAATTATAATCAAACACCTATTAATATAACCTATAGCCCTGTTTTTACAGGCGTTGACCTCTCCAAAACAGGGCAAGTTAACGAAATGATTAAATCTAATTTTGACACGCTCAAAAAAGACATTATTAAAGCTCAAGGCGGTAGATAATGACAGTTATCTATTATAGAAAGTATGGGAATACTGAATGGGTTGATATAACTAATTATATAGATAGCGACACAATGCCATCAGGTAGCGATCCAGAATTTAATTCTTTATATCAATTCAATATATCATTCTTTGATCCAAAAGACCAAGATGATAACTTTATCTCAATGTTAAATGGTGATGATATTGTAGTATGTGAAACTAATGAAAGACTCAATGTTTTAGACGACGTTAAAGCGGGTTGTATCTTTGAAATGACTAAGACGCCTAAGGGTGTTGACTTTTCAGGGGATAATCCAAGGTTTTACATGAAATATGATTTGACTATAGAACAAAGAGATTTTAGTTTATATCCTTTCAAAATATCTCCTTTTAGTTTTGATGATCAATCCATGTATCAGAATGTATCTACTGTTTTAGACCTTATTTTTGATAGTGAAAATATCAGAAATGATGTAGGCGGTAGCTTATTAAACGGTGTTGTCATTCCAAAATATGAGCTTTTAAGCCCTGATATGGAAATAGAAATACCTGAAAAAATCGAAGGTACTGCAAGGGATTTATTAAATGATTTACTCAATCAAATAAATTACAAGTGGTCAATAGTTTACTATGTCGAAACGCATACAACAAATACACTTAATTTAATTCAAAAGGTCAATATATGGCAGGATTAACAACGGTTTCAGATGATTGGCAATCAATCACAACAAACGATATCATAACAGGTTTAAAGTACAATACCGACTTTGTATCAGGTGGTGTAGAACCTGTGTATTTTATAGCTGATAAATCAATCAGTGTAAATTATAGTAATGACTCAATACAAAATTGTACAAAGATATTAGCTAATCTAATGAGATCAAATGAGAACTTGACTATCAAGACATTTGATGTTACAGGTGATGCTAAATATACAGTTGGTAAAGCCTCTGATATTCAGTATGTAGCAAGATATATAGATAGCTATTTAGAGACTATTACAAATACTTATACAGCAACAGTGCCGCTTGATGTCTCAGAAAAAATAGGTAAATATGATACTAGATTTACTTCTAACGCCCTTGGTGGTCAGCTAATCTGTAGAATCACAAGCGATGAAACTGAATATTTAAGAGCGTTTGATATATCAAGCCAAACAATCACATTAAAGGATATTGTGACAGGTGCTAATAGTGGCATTAGTACATTATCTGTTAATGATAGATTTGAACTAATTAACGCCTATGATGTACTAGAAGAGGGTTTAGAGGAAACCACAGGCTATCCAGTTCAAGGCTTTGTTAAAAAACATGTAAAACCTAACGATGACACTAGTTATATTGAATTTGGTAAGTATGATACACCGTATAAATTAGCAGGTGATAAGGTTGTAATTGCATATAATGCACTAGATGATTACAATCAAACATTTATTTATGATGACAGTATCTATAAACATGGAATTTTCCCAAAGAATGAAGAATTAAATTTTTCAGTAACTCAAGCACAGATTAACCAGGTTGAAGCAACACTTAAAAAGTTTACAGAGCCTAAGATAACCATTGATTTAGAAACATTTAGACCAACTAGACCACAGAAAGGCTGGTATGTAAATGTGAATATTGACGGTTTAGTTTCAGGAATATTTAAGATAGTGAATGTTTCAGATACCTATATTCACTATGACGGGCAACTAATAGATAAACCGTTTAGGCTTTGGAAGGTAAGACTTACTAACTATGAGAATAACTTAGCAAGTGTTTTGGCAGGGCTTAAAAGACGTAATGATTTAGGGAAGTCTAAACTTGCAACTAATCAAATATTAAGAACTGCTATCGATTTTAACTTACAGTTTAGGTTTATTGATGATCCTAGCGAGTTTACGCTTGATGCGCCAACAACACTAGATGCAACGTATATAACAAATGATGATTTTACAGCTAATTGGACGGCAGCACCTAATGCTGATGATTACATAATATTTGTTGCTTTAGATATTGATTTTAACATACCTATTTCAGGTTATGCTGGTTTACTTGTTGGTAATGTTTTGTCTAAGCTTGTAGATGGTCAAGATGTAATAGACAACGATACTTTTTATTATAAAATAAAAGCAGTTAATCTTGAATTAGGATTGGAGTCTGATTGGTCAAATGTTATCGAAGTAAATAAAATAGGATTAGTTGAGAAAATAATTTATTGTGAACAAGCTATTAATGGTAATTATAGACTTGTTAAAGCTAATCCTGACAATACAAGTAAAATTTATTTAACGCCAGATAGTTATACAAGTTTACATCCTCGAGTATCACATGACGGTAAGAAAATAGTATTTACTAAAGAATATTCAGCTAGTAAATCAGATTTAATGATATTGGATT
>ERZ650304.326-NODE-326-length-27284-cov-10.481656_pt1 | contig 27284 bp, 36 predicted proteins | sample MGYA00376240_ERZ650304 | MGnify/ENA primary metagenome ERZ650304 (study PRJEB26733, sample SAMN07839271) | wastewater metagenome | biome: small river; feature: stream; material: water | place: USA: North Carolina | collected 2016-03-01 ... | reverse complement strand
AAGGTATTAAAGAAATTGTTGAGCGTTATGCTGTAGAGTATAAGCGTTTGAATAAATCAATTCGTAGCGATTGTCTTAAATTCACACCAGAGCTTTTTGATAAAGCAGTAGACTTGCGAAATAACGGCTTTAGCTATAAGCAAATAGGTGAAGAACTGGGGTTGTCCACTATGTCGATTCACCGAGGAATGTCCCGCAAAACAATATCTTTGGAGATCGCTATTGAAGAAAGATAATCCCTTTCCTTCGTACTATGAAGAGTTCGTGTATAAGAGTCGTTATGCTCGATGGCTTGAAGAGGAAAATCGGAGAGAAGACTGGCCCGAAACCGTGGCTCGCTTGGTTAATTTCTATACAAAAGCTGCTAAGCTAGAAGAAGACGAAGCAGTAGAGATTTTTACTGCCATCCATAATCTGGAGCTAGTTCCATCAATGCGTGCGTTGATGACTGCTGGTCCTGCTCTCGATCGTTGTAACGTAGCAGCGTATAACTGTGCGTACCTCCCTGTAGACAGCCCTCGCTCGTTTGACGAGGCTATGTACATTCTTCTCTGTGGAACAGGAGTTGGCTTTAGTGTTGAAAAGCAGTATACAGATAAACTCCCTCGCATCTCTGAGGGATTTGAAGATACCGACACCGTCATTGTGGTCCAAGATTCTAAGGAAGGTTGGGCTAAGGCGTTCCGTGAAATTGTCACGCTACTCATTGCGGGTCAGATACCCAAGTGGGACACAAGTCGTGTTAGGCCTGCGGGCGCACGCCTTAAAACGTTTGGTGGACGTGCCAGCGGTCCAGAACCTTTGGAAGATCTATTCAGGTTCTCCATCGATCTATTTAGACGAGCATCTGGACGACGACTGACGAGTATCGAATGCCACGATCTGATGTGCAAGATCGCAGACATCGTGGTAGTTGGGGGTGTACGACGGAGTGCCATGATTTCTCTGTCTGACGTGACTGACGATCGAATGCGAGTCGCCAAGAGTGGTGACTGGTGGAATGGTTTCGGACATCGCCGACTCGCGAATAACTCTGCCGTGTACGAGCATCGTAAGCCCGACATGGATCTCTTCATGAAAGAATGGAAGGCTTTGTATGACAGTAAATCTGGAGAGCGTGGCTTTTTCAGCAGATACGCTTGTCAAGCAATTGCAGGAAGAAATGGACGGCGCGACATTAAAGAAATCGTTCTGGATACTGACGAAGGACAAGTAAAGCTCGATCCTAAGGCCCGAGTCCTTATTAACGGAAAGGAGGGATATGCGTACGAAATCAAAGAGTCCGACGATATCTCAATACTCTGATAAGAACGAGTATCAACGCCAATGGCGAGCGCTTAATCCGGATAAGTGTAAAGCTTATTATGAAAAACGAGATAAGGAAGAAATACGGGAAAAGGCTTGGTTTCGGCGCTACGGGATTACTCGTCAAGATTATAACGAAATGCTGGAGGCCCAAGGTGACTCTTGCGCTATCTGTAAAACGATGGATATCGGTCGTAAGGGACATACCCATTTCCACGTAGACCATGATCATTCGACAGGAAAAATCAGGGGTCTTCTTTGTGATCTCTGTAACAGAGGATTGGGCTATTTCAAGGACGATCCGTATCTATTAGGAAAGGCGGTGAAATACCTTGAAAGTCGTTAAAAGAACCGACGTAAGTAATAACACGGACTGGGGCACTAACCCTTGCTCTGAAATTATCTTGCGACCATTCGAATTTTGCAACCTTACCGAAGTTGTTGTCCGATCTGGAGATACTCTGGAAAGCCTCAAAAGAAAGGTACGTATTGCTACAATTCTTGGAACGATACAGTCGACTTTCACCGACTTCAAATACCTAAGGAAAATCTGGAGTGATAACTGCAATGAAGAACGTCTATTGGGAGTATCTCTCACCGGCGTTTGCGACAACCTCAGCCTACTGGAAAGGCCTGAAGTTCTTGCTGAACTCAGGGAAGAAGCAATCCGAGTCAATGACGAATGGGCATCTCGTCTTGGAGTTCCTGCTAGTGCTGCCATTACTTGTGTTAAGCCTAGTGGGACTGTTTCTCAGCTCGTTAATAGTGCTAGCGGGTTGCACACTCGGCACAGCCCTTATTACGTACGAACTGTTCGTGCGGACAATAAAGACCCTCTTACTCAATTCCTGCGAGAAGTAGGCGTCCCTCATGAACAGGATGTAATGAATGCGCAAAACACAGTCTTTTCTTTCCCAATCAAGTCTCCGAACAATAGCGTGGTTCGAGATCACCAATCTGCTATCCAAGCCCTTGAACTCTGGAAACACGTCCAAGACAACTGGTGCGAACACAAACCGTCTGTGACGATTAACGTCAAGGAAGAGGAATGGATGGATGTTGGAGCTTGGGTTTACAAGAACTTCGACACGATGTCTGGGGTATCCTTCCTTCCGTACGACGGCGGTTCATACAGACAAGCTCCATATCAAGAAATCTCTGAACAAGAGTATCTTGAATGGGCACAAAAAATGCCCGCCGAGATTGACTGGGCAGGCTTGCAAGAATATGAGAAAGAAGACCATACCACCGGCAGTCAGGAACTTGCCTGTACCGGTGGCGTATGTGAGGTCGTCTCAATTGGGAGTATCAATGAATGATTCAAGTCCTTGATGGTTTCGATGCATATGCTCGAACTCCTGCCGAACAAGACAGTATTGATCGAAGGGAACTTCGAGAAGATCTTGTCCGAATGTTTGGACATAATATTTCTACAGACGCAGGTCTTATCCATAGACTCCGCGAACTAGAAAAATATATCTATGAAGGCTAACCCGCGCATCCTTTAAGGACAGGATCAACCTTGTTACCATAAGCCTGCCACTCTGCCACTTTGGCTAGAGCAAGTCTGGCTACTACTTCAAGATTAAAGGGCATCTCTTCTAGGTCGGAAGGCTTAGCAGGGATGTCCTTTTTCTGTATGCATTTCTCAACCGACAGGACAGGAACTTTAACCGTACGAACTTCAATACCGGGTGTGGTTGAGCATCCTACGAGTAAGAGACTAGTTATGCCTAATAGTATTCCACGCATCTTTAACATCCTTCGGAATAGGCGTATTGCCCGTCTTATTCGTACGAAGCTTCTCGGCTATGTCAAGAAGTTTCTTGTTCTTTTCTTCGGCGTTCTTGAGCAGCTCCTGCGTCTCCGCTTGCTTACGTGCATCAAGTTCAGCCTTTGCTTTCCACGCCTCACGCGTATTATTTATCTCAGCCGTGAGTGTATCAATAGACTGCTTTGAAGTCTTTAGAGCAGTCTTGCTGCCTTCAAGCTGAGCAGAGTATTTATCGATCTTTAGATCTTGAATGTAGATCACAGCCGAAAGAGCGAGGAGTATCGCTCCTAGGCCAGCAACGACGTACCAGCCGAAAGGAGCGATCGTGTTAAGAAGTTTTTGGAACATTGTTAAGCGCCTTTGGAATGGCCCCAGCGAGGCAAAGCTCATACTCTCCAATACGAGAATCACGGCCCTCACGTCTATACTTAAGGCCGAGCACGGACTTACCACCCGCCTTATCGTACAGCCGCATGGCGCGACAGGCTTCTACGAAGTTACCGGCATTATAGTTCTTACGGATGGAAGACCTGTTGTAATTGGGCATTCCTACATTCGCGGCAAAGACTGTATGAGCCGCCCATTCGTACGGACTGAGTTCGATTCCCGGAGAGGAAAGAGCGACAGTCTCTCCAAATTCTTGGACTATCCTACGCGTCCGTTCGTCGCATTCAGCATCAGTCAGTTTCTTACCCGGTACGACATTGCGCGTATCACCCGAACAGACAGTCCAGACTCCGACGATATCTTTGTACGGGGTATTTTTAGTGCCCTCCCAGCTTACATAGACTGGAGTAGCAATGGCTGCCATAGCAGCGAGTAATCCTGCAAACAAACCGGCTTTACCCGTCTTCGCTGTTACCGTGTAGGTTTTCGGGGCTTCCGTCATATAGTTTTTCCTGTTTTGTAATTCGTGCAAGAATCAACGGTAGGGCGAAGACTAGGAAGCCTACGACACCAGCACCGATGAGCTGGGCTTTACCAGCCGGGAGAAAGTTCAATAGACCAATGGCAATGATCTCATGGTTCCCTACGACACCAACCAGCACACCCAAAGCGGCAGCCAACCGAGTCGTCCAAGATTTCCATAGGACTTTCTTCCATTGATCTATCATCCTCATCCTTTTATCCATTCGATCAATGCAAGGACCGCGCCAACGACGCCTGTCCCGACGAGAGAAGAGGCCAGCCAGAAAGCCCCTACTCCCTTGTTTCTAAGTTCTAGCAAATCACGCAAGCTCTGGTTAATCTCCTTCTGTTCCTCGATCATCTTACCGACACGAACTTCTAGAGCTGCAATGCGTTCTGCCTGAGATGCAGGCCTACTCACTCTTCCGGCGGAGCTATGACCATTAGGCCGAGTGAAGTCAGATACTCACCAATACCGTTCTCCATCGTCGTACCATCACCTTTGACATAGAAGTCAAGCATGGAAAACGACGCATTATACGTGTCTGTATCCTCAAGAAGAGACAGCAGACCGTCGTCATATGTATGGGCTCCGTAATGAGTAGCCGGAGGAAGACCATCAGCCGACAGAGGTCTAGAAATATTGCTTATACCTCTATTGCCTAGCGTAGCATCCGTAAGCGATACTGGAGCGTACTGAATAGCAAGATTTGCGTCGATGAGATCAGCAGCAGCGCAAACAATAGATAGAGATTTCTGAAAGGTCATCAGGTTTCCTTATGTAAAATAGAGACGGACTTTGTCTCTATTGTCGGAGGACAGAGCACCAGAGAACCCGACCATGCCTCCTATTTTATGAGGAGTCAAAGCGGCGGACGCCGGAGCACCACCAAGAGAAATCTTGGCAGCATTATTTGATGTATCTCCAGAAATGACAGTCTGAAAGGTATTGCCCGTTGGAGTTTTAACATCGATTAGAGTAGGAGTGGCTTGACCGTCTATAACACCATAGGTGCTCAATGGAAACGTATCGACTGTCGCTGTCGAAGTAAAATTACCTCCCGTACCTCGAATAGCAATATTCGCTCTCTGACCAGTCGAATTTCCTGACATTCTCATATATCTAGTGCTAGTCTTATACGAAGCATATCCGAAAGCAGCACCAGAGTTGACAGCCCTACTCATAGCCAAAAGCATGTAGTACGTAGTACCTTGATTGACATTAAAAGTATTCCAATAAAGGACATCGTCAAAACCATCGAATGACAACAGATATCTATTGTTTTCTTGGATTAAGGTAGGTCGTTGAGCAGCGTTTGAATTGGTTAAATGTCTGTTGTTACCCGATTGATCAGCGATATACGCTACGGCGGCACCGAGAGTGATTGTACCAGTACCGTCCACGTTCGGTTTAAGACTGTCTAGATCGGATACGTCATACCAAGAAGTATTGGCGTTTCCATTCAAGATAGTCTTCATTTCGTCTCGTGTAGGTACTGGAATAGAATAATAGTTAGTGAACTCGGTCGATTCACCAGCATGAAGCCGAGACACGTCAACTAGATTTAGAACTTTAGTACTCTTCTGTAGCATTTAAACCTTCCTCTAGTTGACGTATTCCCAACCGTTATTATCGCCCTGTCCCTTCCACTGTACGTGCCAGTGTGGGCCAGTGCCATGCTTCTTAGTAATAATCTTGATGTCCGTCATACCTTGATCTTCAAAGTACTTCTTGACATCTTCACGAGTCAGGCCCTTCCTTGGAGCGATGTCGATCGCGTTTCCGCTTTCATGGGAGGAGCTACCCGGAGGAGCCGCCCCTCGGAAGTTACGAAAGAGATACTCTTGCTCTCCTCTCGTACGGGTGCCAGAGTCTGTCACTCGAACACCAAGGTCTCTCGCTACGTTAGACGCTAGATCACCTCCTTCCGTATTTACATCATCCATGTACTGCCATTCGTCTTTGGCTTTCTTTTCCTTCTTACTTTCACGAGGTTCAAAGGTCTGAATACCAACACCGAATGCGCTAGGAATAGCCATCGCCGTACCCTTAGCCAATCCTTCTTCCTGTTGTACTTCATACAAATCCTGCATGAACATAGGAATGAAGCGCTCGGCGACTGCCTTTTTGGCTTCGAAAGGCTCTCCTACAGGATCTTTTCCACGGAGATAGTCCGTAACAAACGACGCGATAGGACTCTCCTTATTGATAAGGAAGTTCAACCCTACGTCCAGACGGGTGTCCGATCCGTACTTCTTCCCCAACTCCTGAATATCACCCTTCAAGGTCTTCTTCTCGTTAGTAGCGAGGCGAGCACCCAAAGTAAGATACTGGCCAAAGCCACCAAGAATATCGTACCGCGTATTGCCGTACTTGAGCTTAGCGAAGTCAGAACTTCTAGGATCGCTTTCTACGTCAGCACCACCAGCCTGAGCTAGCGCAGTCACAGTACCAGCAATCGCTCCGAAGGACAGAAGAGACTTAATAGCCTCCTTCCGTACGACAGGCGAGAGCTGTGCATAGTACATCGGATTGAGGAGCGTCAGACGAGACGACATCAGACGAGGAGAGAAGAACAGACCATTCAACATAGGCCCCGCTTCTTCTAGCTTACCCAGTGAACCTCGACCAGTCGCAGCATTTACAAAGCTTGCGATATCATTCAGAGCCTTTGGATTAGCTTCAAAGTCAATACCAGCAGCCTGAGACTTTCGTACGATGTCGTCAAACGTGTCAGCCCGGACTTTATTTAGAAAGCCAGTGTACCCACGTTCAGACGCTCGTACGCCTCTACCGATACCCGGAAGTTTCTCTGCCCAAGTCGATACGAAGTTCTCTTCTCGATTGGTAAGATTGCTGCCTGCCTCTGTAATGCTCAAGCCAGACCGTTCCATCAAAGGATAAGTCTCTCTGGCACGAATGTCATCCATTGCTGCACGGAAAGCCTTCTCACTTCCGAACTGCTTGAACATATCCTGCCAAGCACCCCAGAACTGTTTACGCCCTGTCAGAAAGACTGCCTGCCTGAAAGGGGCAGACAAGTCAAACGAGGACATGAGAGAACGAGGAAGGTTCAGAGCATTTGCCGTAGCCGAAAGAACCTTATCTTTAGTAGACCTGTTCTTGACAGCCGCTTCTACGAACTCTTTAGGAAACGTCCGTTCCATCAAAGAGATCTCGCTCTTATTTGGAACACGACCATCGAACAGTTTAGTCAAACCTTTACGAGCATTGATTTGCTCAAAGACAGTCAAGTCTGGATTATTCTTAATCGAATTAAACAGACTATCGATGTCTTCCTGAGAGAACTGATCGCGTACACCCTCAAAGTCAACCTTATCAAGCTCTCCACGAAGTTGTGCAAGCTCAGCCCTATATCCGGCCTCGCCTCCAGTCTTCTCTCTGGCAGCCATCACCTTGGCAAGTTTTTGACGACGAGACTGTAGATACAGATCACGCTGTTTGCCCGAGAGCTTATTAGCGTTATTCAATGCGTCAGTCAGTCGAGTAACGACATCAGCCTTAGGAGCCTCTGTTGCAGCAGGAGTTTCTATAGGAGGGGCTTCTAGATCATTAGCAGCTTCTGGAATTACTGGAGCTTCGGGTTCTACAGGAGTAGTCGCTGCCTCGTCGGCCAGTGCCTGAGCCTGCTTCTCGTTGCGTATCCGCCGGTCATACTGAGCTGCCATACGCTCATCCATGCCACGACCTTGTTCCCAAGTGCTGGTCATTTTAGGAGCACCTACATCTTCAGGATGAGGAGCACCTTCTGGAGCAGGCGTATCATAACGGTCAGTCCCAAGGATCTGATCAGGAGTCTCAGGAGTGTTGAGTATTCTTTCAACATCGACACCCTCTTCTTCCAAATCAGCCAGCTCTCGTACGGACCGCTCGGCGAGTGGACGTTCGTCAGCGGTGACATTGACATGGAGAGCATCGTCGTAATAGCCTTCTGGCAGATCAGGCGATTTGCCTCTGACTAACCGACCAACTCCCTCGACACCACCTTGGAAGAGTCCACCCAGTGCAGCACTAGCGGCTACTTGGGCTGGATCGATCTCGTCAGCCACATTGTCAGCAACGTCCGCACCCTGATAGGCAAGATCAGAAGCACCAGAGATACCAGCCTGTCCTGCAATCCTTGCGGCGGCAGAAGCACCCGGCATGAGAAGATTCTCAGGACCAGCACTACCAGCAACCTGTCCAGCCAGATAGGGAATCCAGCGACCAGAGATAAGGTTATCGACCCAGCTCTCGTCAGGACGCCAAGTCGGATCCTGCTCTCTCTTTTGAATGTACTGGCTTCTCAGATCGCGCTGAGCCTGACTGATAAGGTCGTCAGACATACGTTCAAGCTCGTTCTCGTCAATATTAGGATTACGGCGACGAAGTTCATCCTTGCCCGTATTAATCCAGTCATGGATCTTCCGAGAAGCCAGACCGGGAAAGCCGTATTGAATAGCCTCCCCGTATGAGTCTTTGGCTCGTTCTACGATGCCACGCCGAGGCGCAGCCTTTCCAGCAACAGGGACTGGAGCATCATCGATATATTCCCATTCGTTGCCTTGTGCCATTATTACCTCTTAGTCCAAGTCTTTCCGTCTGTACTCTTGTAATCCCAATTCTTACCATCACTCGAAGAGATGATCTCTCCGGTACTAGGATTGCGGATCTTATCGTTCTTCTTACGTGGAGCAGGCAAGCCTTGTGAGCCACCGCCTTTACGATCGAGTTGTTCAAGCCGCTTGTTGCGATAAGCTTTATTATCAGCCGCAGTCTGCTCGCGAATGTCGAGACCTCTTCCAATCTGGCCAAGGCGTTGATTCCTGTAATCATTCGTAGCAGCCTGTCCGGCCTCTCGGATATCATACCCACGGTCGAACTGGTCAGCCCTACGATCACGGTACTCATTCATGAGCTGATCCTTAGTAGGAACGCCGCTCATCCTGTACGTATCAATCTGTTCTTGGTTGAACGTAGAAGGAATGTCTGAGATGTCATAGCCGCGCGTTTTAGCAAAGTCGCTGATCCGCTTGTACAGCATCGGCCAGTTCTCAGGGGTAGCGGCTCCCATGAAACGAGAGATGGCTTCACGCGCATCGTCTTCGTATTCAGCATTTGCCTTACGAGTCTCGCGCTCAAGAATAGCATTCTTAACACGATTGTTCTGGTAGTTCTGGAGTTCTTCTCTACCTGCTTGTGGATTAACCCTCAGCAGGCGACGGATAGCATCTTCAGGATGATCCTGCATGTCAAAGACAGCCCTAGCTTCATTCTCAAGCTGTCGCTGAGGAGCGTACACCCGATCCTTATTCGCTTGAACGAGGAAGGCGTCACCAATCGTGCCTAGGATGTCTCTAAAGTTTCCTTTGATTCCAAACATGCCTTTCGGCTGAGGAACGTTCTGGATGACGACTTCATCTTCTTCCATATTACCAAATCTTTCCATAATTGACAGTCGAGTAACCGTCTACGATTGGACCGAGTGCTTCGGGACGGAACTTAGCAACCTCGTCAGCCATGACACCGATGTACGGACCAGAGCCGTCAATCATCTTGTACTGATAAACAGGCAGGCCGTCATCGAGCTTCGACACTCGTTTGATATTCGTCTTGAGGCGACGATCAGACTTGGCTATGCCGCCAGCAATGCTACCGATGAAGCCACCCAGTCCCGGCTTCTGCTTACCAGTCGACTGTGATTGACCTTCAGACCGCTGCCCTGCTCCAGCGAGGAGCTGACCAATCGCCAGACCCATCTGCTGTTGCCCGGTGAGCTGGTCCATGTACGAATTGAACGTACTGTCTGCCAGTCCTGTGCCAAACCTAGCCAAGCTCTTAAGCGTACTGCCAGACTGAAGAAGACCCTTGGCTGCGTTACTCGTAGTAATCGCACGCTGTCCCTCATCCATCTTGAACTGATAACCAGAGCTGTCCTTAAATCTGTCAAATGCCGCTTCTTGTACGCTAGCATCACCATTCAAACCAAGCAACGAAGCAATAGCATCTCCGTACTTGGCATTGTTTCCAGCCTGATCGCCATACGTCTCTTGGAGAAAAGGATAGGCTTCGTTCCAAGACTTCTGTGTGCTAGTCGAGCTTTGCTTAGAGCCTCCAAAAATAGAACTCATTTACCTTCTCTCCCACTCTTCCTTAGTCAAAATAAATATTTCACAATCGTCTACCGGCGTTTCTACTACACCGTACGAAGTAAATCCTAGCTGTCTAGACATCCATTGAGCGTGGCGTTTATGCGTTGGAGTAAGTCCACGAATTAGATGCCCATCGTATTTAGTAAAGATAGCCTCGATCATCTCTTTGGCTAAGTTCTTAGCGTTCTTTCCTCTGGCTGTCGGGTAGAAGTAGTGGCCGGTATAAATACCTTTTTGTTCATACTCGAACAGACCGTAATTACCGTTGCCATCAGTCAACGCTATGTTGAGCTGATTATCAAGCCACTCTTCAGGGAAGAAACCATAAACCTCTTCTCGATAAGGCCACATTGTTGCGACTAAGTCTTCGATATCAAAAGAACGCTTTATCATGGTGCTACAAATCCGAATTGATTGATCATGGTCTGGACGAAGGCATCGTTATTCGTCCGACAGCCAAACCCCACCTGAGTAACAGCGCCCAGATGTGTCGCGACCGTCTCGGTTCCAATATTGATCCAAGTCTCGCCATCTACTGAAATATAAAAGGTCAGGACTGTCCCTGCCGCATTCATGCTAGCACGAGACCAACGAAACGATTCGCCATTCGAACTATACCTTCTAGCGATCGGGCTACTAATACCCTGAAAGGTATTGTTGATACGCTGTCCGATTACGACACCTCGGGCTGCTTCTTCTTCTAGGACTAATGCATAGCCCTGTCCCTGTCCAACATTACTATTGCGTAGCATGATGCAGGGCTGCGTATACCCTGTGGTGGTTGTATTACCTGAGATCGACTTATGTCTCATGTAGACATCCCACGGAGCAGCGGGAGGCGTCAACATCATAGAGTGGAAGAAGCCGTCATTTTGAGTAGTTAATAAGATACCTTTAGACGCAGTATCAATAGCAGACGCTGTTCCTTGATTAACCCAAGTAAAGCTTCCCGTTGCTGGGATAGTCGCAGGAGCTTTTTCATAACCGTATCCACCGCCACCGCCTGATCCACTAGATACAGCCGTAAGATGGCCATAAGAATCGACAGTGAGGTTTGCGTTCGTATAGCTTCCCGGCGTTACACCAGACGTATTGTGCGTAATAGTTCTATTAGCAGAAAGATCGCCACCACCTCCCAATGGAGACGTACCAGTAATAGTGATCGATTTGTCTGCTTTATCGTTTTGCAGATCAGTAATCTCACCGTCGATAACTGCAATTTCTTCGATTACTTCGTCTAGATCATCGATGACCGTGTCCGTATTCCCAAACATCTGTTGCCAGAGCAGGATGAATTGAGGAGACGGAACACCAGTCTCGGGATCGACGATCGGAGTTTGCCAATCGAGTGGCGATACTTTCTGATAATTAACCATTAGTCATACATGTCCAAATTATCGAGCCGGACCGATGCACCTTTATCTTCAAGCTCAAAGATCCGTCCCGGAGCAAAGAAAGTCCCGAGGCTTCTCCAAGAAATCTCTTGAGTATAGTTAGCCGCCTCGACAGTAATAGCACCATGATCGGTCCAAGTCACGCCATTATCGTCTGACGTACGCAACGTAATATCGGCTGCACCAGCTTGCGGATAACCTACGTTGGCGGTGAGGTAGACAGCATTACACGAGATAGGATCTCTACGGCGTGTCACAACGCCACCAGTCACCTTACGAGTAAAAGGTATATCATCATACTCTGGACCCCTAGGATCCTCGTCTAGTCCATCTTCTGGGACGAGAGACCAGAGTAGGCCATACGTATCATCGCCAGCAATAATAGGAGCAGTCGCTCCTTCATTAAAGGATGCAATGCTCATACCAAGCCAATTCATACCGGTCTGAAGACGCCAGAAGGGCAGATCTTCAGTCTTCCATTCAGCCCATTGTTCAGTCGCTGTATCGTAGACTAGCGTTCCACTGTCGCCTAGACGAAGAACATAGAAGTCATGGCCATCCAGAGAGAAAGTCCAAGCACGCACTTTTCTATTATCAATACGTCCCTGTACGATCGCTAGAACTTGAGCTTGAGTAATCTTCTGTTCAAGATCTGCCGTCTCTACTACAAGCGTTTGAGCCTGAGAGACATGGACTTCTTGAGCAGGGAAGTTATAAATAGCAAGCGTCTGAGCTTGAGTAATGTGGGAGATGGCCCCCGATACAACGGCTTCGACTTGTGCTTGTCTAATTCTTTGTGTCGGGGTAAGTGCCATTAGAGTGTCCTATTAAACTTAATATTCGCAGCATCTGTACTCGCAGGAGTCCAAGACGTAGTCGTGTCTGGATCAACCTCTTGTACGTCTGCCCAGTACGTATCCGCAACAGTGATCTGCCGATCAGCGCCGTTAGCGTCCACACCATTAGAAACCAGACTAGTCTGTAGCTTTCCGTCACCACCGTCAGAGTTACTAGCCCGTACGAAAGTCATCAACGCTCGTACAGAGGTAACGTCGGGTGGCAGATTGGCAAACGACATAACGCATGGAGAAGGCGGTGGAGTAGCCGCTGAGATATAGTCTGAATCGACTGGAGGTGTCTCATCGATAAGATCCCATCCAGTACTACCAGTGCTCGGCGTCCAATTCAAAGAGACATCGCCATCGACAGGAAGACGCAAGACTCGTACGGTGCCCATGAAATCGTTGTTGTGGCTGCCAGTGCTATCCCAGATCACATAGTCTTTAATGTACCAATTAACGCCAGCGCCGCTGCTGTCATTGTCAAACACCTGCGCAACACTCGCACAACCAGACGGAGACGCTGTACCAATGTTATCGAGATTAGTGGCATTAATAACAGCTACTCCGTCAACACGGACTTCAATAGTTCCGACAGTCGCTGAGAAGACAGCCTTACACTCGATGTGATGCCAAGCATTCGCAGTCAGTACAGGTCCACTCGTTTGAGCAAGAGGAGTAGGACCCGGATATGTTCGCCCATTTCTTACACAGTAGATTGCACCTGTAGGAGTAACCCAGAGTGAGAACAAGATCGCATTGAGAGGATCCTTAAAAACGATCGGCAGAACGGACATGTCTTCTGCTGCTGGCAGAGCCGCCATCCAAAGACGCAGAGCAACGCCTAGCGTAGTCTTATTCGCTGGAAGAACCTTACGGAGACAGTTATTGTCAGTGATATTAGACTGAGCCGATTTACCAGCCTGAAAACATTTCGATCCAACAACAAGAGGATCGGGATCATTCACAAGGGCTGGAGAAGACGAGATGGTCCCAACCTCTCCATACGGTCCCTGCGAAAGATAAGCAATATTCGTCCCGTACGAATTGAAGTCGTCGCACCAAAGAACAGCCATATTTAAATTCCTTCTGAAATACGTTGGGCTACAATAGCCGCTCTAATTCTTTCTTCGATTGAGTGATTCGAAATACGTCTGGGAGAACTTCCGATATCGTAGACGACACCATCGATATCGGCTAGGATTACAGAGTCCTTGATCTGTACGTCCGTTCCTGCCCATACTCCTCGATCAAACAAGCGACCTTGAATACGTTGAAAGGGGGCGTCTTGAAGACCTGTAGCGCGCCAGACTTCAGTACTATTAGCACCCAACAGCCAGAACTGATCGCCCACGACTCGCACAGAATACAGGGCGTCTGGAGCACGTTCAGCCGTAGCAAAGTTCAAACCATCGATCGTGTTCTCGCCCGGCTCGATCCAATAGAACCTGCCGTTGACACCATAGCCTTGAGCGATTACGACGATGACAAAGCCAGCAATATAACCGACTGAGATAACGCCAGCATCGTCAGGGACCACGACAGTCGTAATAGATCCAGAACCGCCGCCAGTCAGATTGCCAGCCGTCCAGTTCAGATTTGCGCCAGTCTCAGTCGTAACAATGCCATTACCGACAATACCGTTTACCTTTGCGCGGACAGACACACTCGTAGCCGTAAACCCAGTCGCCGTAGCGTCAGGATGTTCTACGAGAGCTGTCGAATACGCAGTCCCAGCAACACCAGAAGCATTGACAGCGTTGAAGAAGTTACCAATCGCGTCAGCGCCTGAACCTCCCAACGCAACCAGCCAAGGATTGCCAGACGTTCCCGCAGGCGAACCGGCGTCGACAGACGCATTTGTGAACTGATAATACACAGCTCCAATCCTAACCTGATCACCATTAGCGATGGCACCAGTGCTCTGGAGAAGACCGACGGCATATCCGTTTTCCGTATAAACGTAAAGGTTTCCACCTTCACACACATACAGAAACTCTGGAGTACTGCCAATATTGCCAGTAGCGACCATCGATGGTGAACTCAACAGATTAGTAAAAAGTCCATTACCGATTAAAGTGACTGTCTGATCAGTGTCTACGCGATAAAGGTCATCATTAGAAATGACAAACATCGCTTCATCGAACGTACCCGGCTGAGAGTATTGAGCACGTACAGGACCATCGCCGACGTTTAGAATACGCTTAGCAGCGGGCCTAGCAAGCAGAGATACCTGATCTTCTAGGTTCGTAGGAGTCTGTTCGAAATACCTGTTCTCCATATGGATACGGGCTTCTTTAGCGACTTCTCGTTTCCAGTCACCTACTCCAAGTGGAATTTTTACCATACGGGCCAACCTCTATCGAACACCCAAGGCGACGTACTGTATCCATACCAACGACGGTAATCGGACGGCAGACGAAGCAATGCCAGCTCTGACGGAACCTCTTGCTTTTGACGATAGCGGGCACGGATCTTGGCTAGGTACGTATTCAGACGTTCTAGCGTGGGAGGCGTGACAGCAGAGTCATAGCGAGGCGACAGTGCCATAGCCAGCTTAGTAATGAAATAATCGTCGAACTCCATCGGAAGAGGCATTTCAGAGCCAAGCTCGATGCCTTCCATACGACCCCAGTTGGCAGTCTCAGCATCATAGATCCAAGTAATATTGGCGTTGTTCGTATTGATGACGAGCGTTTCAGCCCCTTCAATCAAACGACCATTCGCGTTAATTGTCAGATTGTACGTTGCAAGATTGCCCTTGATATCAAGGATCTTCATTCGACTTCCGTTCATGGGACTAAACGGAAAGTATATAGTCTGAGGCGAGTCTAGCCGGAGAATGGCTCTGGAGTTCGATACTGGATACTGCCAGCAACTGTCGTAGTTCCAGTAATTCCTATCCACCGGCCAGTCGTTAAGTAGCTCACCTACTTCGAACCCATAAGAGGCAGCGACAATACTCTGTAGCCGACTCAACGCTCTAGAAGTTTGCGTAGGAGTAGGGTGTTCAAGCTCGGTGATTAGACTACCTTCTCGAAACGCCTCTTCAATAATATCAGCTACAACAGTCAAAGTATTACCTCTTTTCTACAGGAACAGAACCCGGAGAGTTACGCAGTCGAGACTGGGCGTAACGCATGACGAACTGTACTCGCTGCTGTTCAAGTCGAGCAGCCGACTGCGGGTCGAGTTCTTTTCCATAACGGGGATTAAGTCGAGCAGCCAACATGATGATGAAGTAGTCATCAAAGTCGGCGGGGAATGGCATCTCAGACTCGATATCGAGAGGATCGATCGAGACCCAGTTAGCCTTGTCTGAGCGATAAAGCCACTGTTGCGACAGACCGTTCGTGTTGAGCAACTTGCTCGTAGCACCTTCGATGAGTCGACCATTGCCGTTGATCGTCAGAGTATTCGTAGTCATGTTCAGGGCTGCATCGACAACCGAGAAGCGCTGGCCGTCTTGAGGCATGGGATCTAGATCGAGAGTCGTATCATTGGCAAGATTGCAGATGAGTCGACTCTGAGGAGCGATCGTGAAGTTCGCCATGCTGGCGAGTTCATAACCAGACGGACGAGTAATGTCTGCGTCGGTGACTCCCCAGTCTTCCATGATGTACCCTACCTCGTTTCCGAGTACGGACAGGATGACAGCCTGAAGACGATCCAGACCTTCCTGTGCCTCGGATGGAGTAGGATTGGCGTTAATCGCGATGATGTTAGTCTCGCGCAGCGCCTGAGTGATAATGTCAAGTACTTGAGTCATTATTCGTCCTTAATTACGCCAAAGCGAAGCTTAGCCCCTTGGCTCGTACTCGGTTCGACAGGAGATGTAATCCGTACATAGACTTCCCCAGTGATGTTATTTGCCTCAAAAGCTTCAAGCTTATTATGGGCTTCGCGTCCCATAGGAACACCAACAAGATCGTTACTCGGCGCGCCACCAGCAGTAATGGCAACATTCCACGGATGAAACGTGCCCGGCTTAATAGTCAAGGTGATTGGATCAGTAGAGATCAAAGTCCAACCATCATTAACTCCGACGTAAACGTCAGACGTTGAAATTGCCATTAAATATTCTCCATATACGAGAAAAGGAGGGAACCCATATAGAGTCCCCTCCCATCAGTTATTACGCACCGTTAACTCGAACGATACGCCGACGATCGCGGACATTGGCCGTAAGAGCCACGTCGAAGCGAACCCGGTGTTCGCCCTTATCGAAGTTCGAATCCTGCCACATGCGGACCGACAGAGGAACCTTGGTCAGCGACTTGCGCGAACCAATACCCGTCGCAGGCATGATCAGGTCACGAGTGTTAACGACAATCGCCTGCTTCTGGAGAACCACACGAGGCTTATAAGCCGTGCTAGCAGTACCAAGGAAGGTAATCGCAGCAGTAGCACCCGGAGCAGCATCGACAGTCGCGTTGGCGGTATTGACATTGATGTCACCACCCGAGCCGGAACCCGGAACGATGATCGCAGGGTAGATGCGGAGAGCCGCAATCGCACCACCAGTCGCGGTATGATCACCCACAACCACGAACTGACGCGGATAGCCGAGGCTAGCACCAAGGCGCTCGTCCCAAGCGTTGACGTTCGCAATCGTAAAGACTTCACCGTCCTTAATCGTCTGCGTGCCAGTCAGGCCGTTGATCGAGATGGTCTGAGTCTTGTAGCGACCCGGAGCACTCGAAATAGCAACGTCTGCGTAGTCGACATTCTGAGAACCACCGTTCATGGCAGCCGCACCGCTCGCCACACGCGAACCAACCGTCAAAGTCGGAAGCTGCTGAGTGAACATCGTCGGGATGCCAGCGACAGCGCCAGTAAACCCACTACGATAAGTCGTGGTCACAAGGCCGTCAGGAGCCGGAAGGTCTACAACCTCAGCACCCAGCGCCTGCTTGTCAGCATACGTCAGGATTGCACGGAGATCGTTATCTTCCACGCCCTCTTCTTTCAGGCGGGTATAGGCCGAAGCCAGATCAGAGAAGTCGTCCAGAGCCGTACCAATCGTACCAGTCCAGTTGCTCGAAGCAAGCGTGGCGATACGAAGGACATAGCCGTCGATCTTTTCAGCAAGGTTGGTGGCAGCGTTCTTAATCGCTTCCGACTCACGCGCATCACCGATGTCGCGAATCTTTACGAAGTCACCCCAACCCATGCTGGAGTTGAACGTCTTATTGACAGTAAACTGCTCGGAACCGAACACACTGTCCTGCACACCGCTCGAAAGATCAGCCACGCCATTGGTCGTCTCAACGACAGCATAGCGAGGGCCAACCTGTTCGACGACAGTCAGTCCATTACGATCATTCATTTCGCCGTCATACTTTTTCCAAGTGACTGCATCGGCGGTAATGAGATTGTTCTGGAAGGTCGCCGCAAAAGCATTCATGACCAGTTTTGCCTGATCAACAGTAACCGTAGCCATTAGTTAATTCTAATCCTTTCAATTAAGCTACGGAGTATCAGTTACCGCTTCTTTTGGTAGAACTTTCGTTCGAAAGCGTCGAGATCATCAGTATCATCAGGAATCGTCAACTTCGCAGAAGTACCTCGATTGAGGACTGCCGGAGGGATCGGAGCCTTGCTGGTCTTGATGACAGGGGCTGTCTTCTCGACTTCTGGTTCCTCATAGAACTGGGCTTCCAGTCGACCAAGAGCGACAGTCGCAAGCGTAGGACCAAGATTGACGATCTTTTTAGCTTCGTTCAGATTGCTCGACAGGTAGTACAGAACGTCTGCACCCTTATCGAGAGACATGATGGTCGTGGCTAGATACTCACCGTACGCGGGATCAAGGCTGCTGAAAGTGTTTTCGAGCATGGCTGCACGAGGACGTAGGTCTTCGTATCGCGTTTCTGCTTCTTCCAGTTTGCCTTCCCACTCAGTAGCGAGTGCCTGCCTAGCCTGAGTCTTCTCGTTTTCTTCGCGTTGAGCCTTCTCTTCCTGCAACATTCGCTCACGCTCAATCTTGAACGTATGCTGTGTAATCGCAGAGATGAACTTGGGATCAAACTCGCCGAGAGGATATACAGGCTTACCATCAGCTCCGACATCATCGGGATGAGGTTCTTTTACCTGATTGTCGGTAACGGATGTTTCCGTTTTGATTTCAGTCTTGGCAGTCCGAAGTTCAAGCATTTCGAGGCGAATAGCATCGCGCTCGCGTTCTGCCTCTCGGGCCTGCCGGGTAAGTTCATTGATCCGTTCCTGAAAAGTCTTTTTACCCTTCCGCTTACCAGAGAGCTTTAGATCGTCATCTTCAGTCTCTTCGGCATCTTCATCGGAAGTGTCTTTATCTTCAGTTGCGAGGGGATCTTCATTATCCTCGATGGTTTCATCGATCTCTTCGGAAGTTTCTGCTTCAATTTCCTGATCTTCGTCCGCCACCTCAGCCGGAGTCGGCTTGGCTACGCCAGAAAGAAGATCGTTGAATGCGTCTAGATCGTCCGTATCAGGATCGACAAAGTTACTGTCTGTAGTCATAAAAGTTTTGCGGTCCTTTTAGTACCGAGTGCTTACTTTCTAGCAGATTTGTCCGAGGAGGAAGTAGGCTTGGCCTTCTCGGTCTGAGTTTTAGCTTTGTTAGAAGCTGTTTCGCGCCTTTCTTCACGATCAGCGTCGGCATTCCGGGTGTCAAGGATCTTCGCGAGAGCGTCCATTTCCATCTGGTTATTGTCGACTTCGTGATCCGAAAGCGCTCGGATACGCTGTGTCTCAGCATTATACCAATCGACTTCAATCTTCTTCATTTCGACTTCAGTCTTGGCTTTGAGCTGAGCATTCTCTTCTTGTAGTTTGGCAAATTCCTGCTGCATCTCAGCCATCATGTTGGGATCAACACCCTGCTGTGGCTGTCCGCCTCCCTCTTCAGGAGACAGGAACTGCGGAGGAATAGCCCTCTTCAATCGTTCAGCAAGCTTGTCAGCACCCGGCCAATCCTGCGCTTTCACGATAAGATCACCAGCAATCTGCATCAGTTCAGGAGCGACCTGAATAGCCTGCATCATGGCTTCAGCAGCTTCCACTCGCCTCGTCATGTAACTCGTACCAGTCGTCAGAGCCACATCATAGTGACCAGTCGAAAGATCTGGCGAGTTTGGATCAGAAGAGTCATTGATTCGTACGAAGCGTACTTCTTCGTCCTCTCCGATAATTCGGATAATACGAGTACCGTCGTAAATCTGGGGAATAAGCTGATTAATGACATCGCCTGCCTCCAAAAGAGCGGCATTGCCATTGTCGTGGTACGTCAGATTCGCAAGGTCTCCCTCGCGTTGGCGGGCCATAATAGCCTTGCCGGAAGTCTCATTACTCTTGATACCCAACGAAGCATCGTGGATACCAGTAACATCCTTCATGTCCTGAGTATTGACCTGAGCCTCGTTCAGAAGCGCCATCTGAGGCGCGGGAGGATCGAGTCGTTTAATATTGCCGTCGATAATGGCTTCATCGTTGACGACGATGAGTGGATCACGCGAAAGATGTGCCTTTCGGAGAACTTCTTCTCGGCCTTCGACAGCCGATTCTGTCGCGATCCACTGAGCCTTTGGCGCGTAACCTAATTGCTCAGCAGCAATAGACCGCCAAAAGTTACGCAGGCGTACGGGATCTTTCATGAACCGTACCAATCCGTGGCGGACTCGGCGACCGGCGATGTTGATGACACGTCCCGACATTCTGATGATGGGGACGCGATTAATCTGGTATTCGTACGGCCCGGAGAGAATCTTCCAGCCAGTTACGAGATGCATCTGAGCATATGAGATCGGCGACATGCGAATCTTAATCGGATCGCCATTCTCTTGGATAATCTTTTGAAGATCTTTATCGTCTGACAGCTCAAGGATCTTTCCGTTCTGGAAAAGACCGAGGAGTCGATTACGGGTGATCATACGCCAATACTCAGTAACCTTTACGTCACCAGTATCCGTAATCCACCCGCCCGTATAAAGATCACCATACGTCTCATTCATAGTAGACGGATAACAGTCTTCACCAAACTTCTCCTTGAACTCTCGATCAGGGAGTAGATCATCGACAAAGACATGTCGAGCGTCTCGACCAGTCGGATCAATAGACAGACGATCCCAAACAACACTCAGGGCATCGTCGATTGCTTCGATCTCGATATTCTGGTCGAAGACATCGTCTCGGGCGTACTTGACACACACCCGAAAATCACCATCACCGCACTGGATAGCACTCTCAAACGCAGAGTCATACACACGTTGAGCCCGACTCTGAACCTCGATCGCTCGGATCAGGTCCTGTCGTACGGTTGCAATGTTTACGTCTCCATCCTCAGCCGGAATAACCTTAATGCCGTTTCGATTGGCACGCCAGTCTCCAACGAGCTGGGCGGTAAACTGAGGTACGGAGTTAATGACTAGATTGGGAAGACCCCGGCGATGTTCAAGGACGATCGGATCCCACTGTTCACCAGCAGCGAACTTCTTGTCTTGGACAGCCTCTTCACGATTCTCGCGGTCGAAGTCGAGATTCTTCTCATACTCCTGCCGCATGTCGATGAGGAAGTCCTCTTCAGTCTCAAAACCTTCGGGTACGTAGCCCTTCTTGACTTTACCCTCATACTCTAGAGCTTCAAAAGGAGTAGCGTCTGAGTCTTTAGTCTTGATGTTATCGTCGTAATTCTCAGTTGCCATTCTTGATCCTATTAAGCCATCCACATGTTGGGATTGTCAGAGTGCGAGTTCCATTTAGCGTCGACGTATTCCTCGTTCTTCTTCTCTTGTGGAGACTGAACAGTCGTCTTACGTCTAGACGTGATCTTTGAGAAGAGTTCAGACAAGCCCCATACAAGAGCGTCTACTCGATCGGGAGATCCATTTGAAGGGTTTCGTATGTTGTCGAGAGAGAAGAAGCACATCTGGTCTTCGAGCTTGTCGTGTCGACCAACGTGGTGGATTCTTCCTTGCTCGTACAGAGCAGAAATGGGTTCTGCGCGAATATACTTACCTCGCGAGGCATGTACAAGGGTAACAGGTACTGCCCTGTCGACGGATCGCAGGACTGATGTAACCATTTCTCCACCCTGATTCTTCTCCGCTACGATCTTGTCGGCTGAGTACTTTCTGTACATTTGCACAGCCTTCCTTGCCCACTCTTCGGGGGAACCTTTAAGGCTTGCGTCTTCAAGTACGTACCCTCGGGCATATCCGTCTGTGTCACGGGCAATTCCCACCACAACGATTCCATTCTCATCGGCTCCTTCTTCGGAAGAAGTTGCGGGGTCGACTGCGACAATGATTCGTTCGAGATCTGGAGCTTCTTTGACTCTTGCGTTGTCGAGGTCTTCCCTGCGCCAGAGAGCACCGGGAATGTCGTCGAGGACTTCACCTTCCAACTCTTGACGGCCAAGCCGAGTGTTTCCGTAACGGTCTTCGATCTGTTTGAGGAATGGGGTGGCGAGATTGTCAGAATTATCAAACGTGCTTCCTCGGGTGTAGACTGTGTCCGGGTCTGCAAGGAGCTTACGAACTACAGGGATTGGACGCGGCGTAGTAGTAAAGATTGCTTTAGGATGCGGACCCAATCGCAGACCAAACATGAGCTGGTCGAAGGTTTCCTGCGCGTACCGCCATTTGGCTAGCTCGTCTCCCCAAGCAGCGTCGTGCTGCGGTCCTCGTAGCTGGTCTGGCTCAACCGCGTTATAGAGTGTGGCGACTGCCCCGTTCGGCCAAGTGATACGCCGCAGAGACGACTGGTATATAGGTCTGAAATCGGGGGGATGAACTGCGAGGAGTCCACTCTCTCCTTCAACCATAACGTCACGTGCATCCGATGCTGTCTCCGCTACTAGGGCGATTCGCCCGTATTTACCTTTACTGAGCGGCGTCTTACCGCACACCCAAGAGCGGATTGTCTCCGCCCCCATTCTAGTCTTACCGAAGCCTCGGCCTGCTAGAATCAACCATGTATTCCAATCTCCTTCAGGCTCTAGCTGGTTGGGTCGTGCCCAGAATGGCCAGTGCCACCGGAGATTGGCTACTTGTTCAGGAGTCAGATCCCCCAGCTTCTTGATTCTTTCTTCCTCGGTCAGCGAGGCGAGCAATTGAGCTGGTGAAATCATTGACATCTTGTTCGATCTTCTCGTATTTGATAGCTTCGCCATCCTTACCGGAAATTTCTGTCCTGTCGATGAACATACCTAGGTGGCGGGCGAGGAGTTCACACCCACGAAGGACGGCTGTGTGGTCTGGTTTGTCAGCCATTTCAGCTCGTTCGATCGTACGAACAACCTTATTGATGACGTAGTCTGGTTTGATGGGAGAGCGCTCAGCCCGAGCCATAATGGCCATGTCGATGGCGAGCTTGACACCCGGATGCTGAAGCATTTGATAGCCGATGCACCGCGGATCTTTAGATTTAGACCCCGCACGGATGGCAGCGTCTTTAGCGTTGAAGTCGACGATGTACTCGTCAGCGAACCTTGCTTGGAGTGGGGTCAGTTTCTTGAGAACACCTTCGAAGTCACCCCTCTGAGCAGCAGCTATCGAGCCTCGGTGTTGAAAATCATTCTCAGGGTCGATCTGCTCATCCATGATCACTTTGAACTTAGGCTTGTGCATGCCGTTGAGTTGACGAGCAGTCTTCACTTACTTCCTTCCTGCGTTAGAGTTTCGTGGGAATGAACGATTCTTAGCCTTGGACTGTACGGCTAGATTCGACATTGAGTTGTTTTTTGGATTGTTATTCTTGTGCGCAACATCCTTGCCATCACCCTTACGGACTTTACCGGCAGCAATCATCTTAGCACGGGCTGCGTTGCGGGAGGCTCTACGCTTTTTCTGTTCGGGCTTGGAATTGTACTTAGCCTGAGCCCGCTGTCTTGCTTTTGTTGCCACCGATTTACTTCTTTTTCTTAGCGTCCCTAGAAGCTACGAACTTCTTGAAGACGGGAATCTGCTGTTTGAGGGTAGGAGCTTTAGAAGTTGCTCCCTTGAGGACTGGTTTCTTTGCAGGCATAAATCTTAATCTCCTAACCTTATACACTATTATACCACATTTTGAGTGAAATGTCAAGAACTATTTTAAAAATACATAAAAATAATTCAAAAATAGTCAATTTCGGCGGCACCCACCTTCCCAGTGTGGGCGTACGATAAAAAATTTTCGTACAAGGTGAGATTTATACTTGACAAAACTGAAAAAATGTGATATAATATCTATTATAATAATATATTATATAAATATCTATATAGAAGATTAATTATAGAAGGTTTATAAAGGAGGTTGTTAATAATAGTTACCTTCTAAATAATCTTTAGTAAATAATATATCTGATATTATCTGTTATAATATATTCTATACCTTCTGCGGGGAGGTGTTTTAGATGACATTGGGGCGGTAGCCCCCTCCCTAGAATGTCAAGACATGCCTAGAATCGATTTTAAGGTACCGTACAGCTCGAAGACTGATGTGAGTGGTACCCATGTAGCCTAGAGGGTGTAGAATATGCTCAGAGAGCTTCCTAGGGCAAATTTAGTCTAAGGCAATTTTCAAAAATTTAAAAATATCTGTAGGCACCCAACACACCCGATACATCTCAAACGCAATCCATGCCCCCCCCCTCGCTCTAACGCTACTGCATGTCATTCGCAATGACCCCTCCCCTCCCTTGCTGATATCGATAATCATTAGCCTTCCTCAGTCCCTCTATTGTTGAGGCTGCTTCTCAGTAGCCTTGGCATGAGACTTGCAACGTACATGCGGGAGTCTGTTTGCAGAGATAGGGGCGATGTGTTGTATTAGAGTAACACACCCACATTCCTCACCCATATCCAAGGTAGAACATCACGAGAACAACCCATGAACATCACAGTACGAAAGGAGAACAAACCCAGCACGAATGCCTGTTTTTTAGGCACGTGCACACTTTTTAGGCAGAACATTCCATGAACATGCCTCCTTTTTAGGCATCTCCGCCCTTATCGCTATCGGCATGGGCATCGACAGAGCCAAAGAATGGCGAAAATCCTCGTTTGGCACGGCCCTTGCTAGAGTAGGGGCATCGCCGGATTGGCTGGCGATAGGGCAACGACTGCCCGCCTCATTCGGAGGACTTTCGCATGGCAATGACTCGCAATCAGCGGCGTAGGGCCAAGGCACGCAAGGATGCGCTGGCACTGATCGATGCCCACAATACGGCACTCGTTCTAGCTCGCAAAGCAATCCGTGACGCTAACCTTTCCCGCGCACCGCATGCGCCTAGGTCAGACGTGAAGATTTCTTCCGTCTACTCGGGCAGGACAGCGCCACGCGCTCACGGTCATGGAGTGAGCTACAAATAGTTCTCACTCTGTGGAACCAAACACAACGGTGATCGTTTATGCGGTCACAAGGGCTTTCTGAGCCCGCCACGGTGACGCGTGGATACTAGCAACTTCAATGACTTAGTGGCTCACGCCTATGTCAAAGGGGTATGCATGGAGCCATCTCGCGTATGGAAAGGCGGGATTGATCGGCGCTGGATGTGACAACATCCGTGCATGGGCTTATACGTACGAAAACTAGCTATGCTAGACGAGTATGTGCGTTTGTCTGTGTATCCTATGTAGGCGTGCCTATAACCGGGCTTACTGTACGTCTCGCGATAAGGGCGGGCGCTGTTGTGGCGCAAGCGATGCGAGACACTTCTAGCAGGTATGAGATTAAACTTAACAGTCGCGTAGGTCTAACCCAGCGATAATTTCAAGGGCGACTAATGATCGTGTTTCATACTCGTAAAGCTAGAGCACAACTGTGTTGTGTTGAACAGTCACAGTACTGACTTTAGTAGTCCGCTGGCGTGGAGGAGTTCCACATTTGCAAGGCCCGTGAAAGGCGGATGAAAGAGAGTGACTGTTCTACTCAACACAGTGGAGACTAAGGGGGAACGAATATGGATATCGTAGACTTGGCAGTAGCATATATACTCGGATGCTACATCATTGCTGTCCTTTACGAGTATAGGAGTGAATGGTATGAAACGTCATCCCGATCGTGAGCGATACGTCTCGCTCGGCTGGATCAAGCCCGGCCCTACGCCTGATGAACTCGACAAGATGGGCTTCCATCATGCGGCGGCTGCTATCCGTCGCCAACCCAAACAGGGGAACTGACATGAACATTCACACCTTCGGCGGACAGCCGATCACGACACAAGAGGCTCGTCGGCGTGGCTTGCCTATCCGTAGCAGCAAAGGGACGGCTTCGCCTCGTACGCGTGACGGCGCTACCTATCCGGGTGGCAAGCATCTCAGGCGTGCACTCGCCAAGCTGGCTGCTCGTCGTGACTGGCGAGAAACCACCATCCGAGAAGTGTCTCGCGACTGGCCCGGCATCGCTCAGATGCACGCCAACGTTCCGGGTTCGATGAAAGGATAATCTACTATGAACATCACGATTGGTCGCGGTAATAACCGCATGACTGCCGAAGTCGTCTCGGGCAAGTTCGGCAAGGGCACGCCTCAGCGCGTCGCGTGTGAGAGAACGGCAGAGGATATCAAGAATTATCTCGCCGCGCGTGACCCTAATTTCCGCAAGCGTCGTCCAATCCCGAAGGAGGGAAAGCGCGTTGCCACTATAGGTAAAACAGCCGTAGCCCTCTGACTGCACCCACCTAAGCATGTGGCTAAAAGGCTTTTCACCCTAGATATGGGTGGTGAGTACGTTGGTAAAATAGCTACAGGCCAAAGAGAGTAGCTTCTCACCATCCTTACCTAGTGTGATAAGCATTGGGGCTGCTACAATATTGGATTAGGTAGCAGGTTATCCATGAAACCAAGAAAGGAATCTATCATGGACCTTAAGACGATCAACAAGAAAATCGCCCTCGTTCGTACGAATGCGGGTAAGTTCAATGCGCTTGTGCAGGAAACCGCTGTCGCAATCATCGAGCACGCGAAAGAACACGGTGACGCCAATCCGGCTGTCCGTCTCGTCCTCGCAATGGGCAAGAGCACGCGTCGCGGGTTGCTGGTGACATTCTTCAAGGAATACTCACCCATCCGTCTCGCGATTAATACGAAGGACGAGGGGAAAAGTCGTTGTTCGCTCGCCAAGGTCGGTGACAAGGGCTATACCGACTTCAACATCGACGGCGCGAAGGCGAACATGTGGTATGATGTCGCCGGGTCCGAGAAAGAGCAGGGTCTGAACACGCTGATGGAAGTCGACGGCTTCATCCTGTCCCTCGCGAAGCGTCTCGAAAAGCAGCTCGAAAATAATCAGATCGCAGAGACGAGCATTCCTGCTGTTAAGCGTCGCATCGAAGCGATCCGTGCAATCTTCGTCGCCCCTGCCAAGGAGGAAACTCCTGCGAATGACGAACCCAAGACCCCGGTCAAGGCTGCTGCCCCGGCCCCCAAGGCAGCCTGAACTTAGGGGTTATTATTGACCCCCGACTAGGGTGCAAAGCCCTGATGATGAATGCCGGACTGGACTACATTGCTGGTAACGATGTCTTGTCCAATTACTCGTCATCATCCATTCCTGAGCACGAATGTGTAAAAGGCTCACCATATTCTATCGGGCGCAAGCTCGGTCAGTGGCTGAAATATGCCAGAGGCTTTGGTCGACATCTAGACCTTAACGCGTGAGCCGCAGAGGGTGGAAGCCCCTCACTAATTCAGTCGACTTAGTGGTACGTAGGAGTGTTGACCACCGAGAGGGCGCAAAGCCCTCACTGATCGCCCATTATTACGACGGATGATGTGCGTCCAAACAGTTCCGATGAAAACTCTAAGAGTAAGTAATCACTTACAGGGCCGTATCCCACATCATCCTTCCTAGTAATGGAGAGACATATGACCACCGAAGAACTGGTATTGATCTCGATGGCTCTAGTTATTCTGTCCTGCATAATGGGAAGGAGATAATCTATCATGCTCG
>ERZ650304.325-NODE-325-length-27292-cov-19.656680_pt1 | contig 27292 bp, 57 predicted proteins | sample MGYA00376240_ERZ650304 | MGnify/ENA primary metagenome ERZ650304 (study PRJEB26733, sample SAMN07839271) | wastewater metagenome | biome: small river; feature: stream; material: water | place: USA: North Carolina | collected 2016-03-01 ... | reverse complement strand
AGCCAAGCAAAAACGCGCATACACAGAAAATAATCGACCACGGGCAGTTAGTCATTATAATTCACTTTCTTTCTGCCCCGAACATAACCTAGTTGCATATAATGATCTAGCTTTTCTAAAGAAATTTTGATGGTTTCATTTGAGTTAGAAACCCATGCTGTGCCGTATTGAGAATTGAGCGGGCCATCATGTTTTCCTTGATGTGATCTGCTCATCTGTTCCTTAGTATCAGTCCGATGCACTACGCCAGCCCGCAATTTATTTAACAACACTAATTTAGTTCTAGATTTATCTTTGGATTCTTTAGAGTGAACCCCTATCCCCAAACGCCGCTGTGTGTCATATGAATTCTTGGCGCGGCGCGATTTTTGTTCAGCCGTAAGCGTAAATCCCCCCTGGCCTCCTGTTTTAAGATTATAGGTATCTTTCCGCGCAACAAAATCTTCATTGACTAATTCGGCTTCTCTATCGAACATGTCTTGAGCATTATCGAAAATATATGGAATATCTTTTTCGAAATTTTCTACACCATATTTTTTAATGGCGCGACGAATTAGCGTACCAGACCCCATATAACCATCATACAGACGATTGGTAGCGTGAGTGCCGATGTAAATTTTGCCGTTTATTTTATTCGTTATTGTATAGACTATGTAAAACATGCTGTATGTAGCATGCTTTACCCGTAGTCAAATTTTGGAGAATCAGGTGGGGATCGAACCCACGGTGTTGCTTTACGCATACTGGATTAAGAGTCCAGGCCCATCGCCACTCGGGTCACTGATTCATGAAATGGTTGTCCTAGAGGGACTTGAACCCCCACCACACGCCTATCAAGCGCGTGTTCTACCATTAAACTATAGGACGACACGTCCCTAAGACCGCTTACGCGGTGACAAAGGGCAACATAAAAAGGGACACACTTTCATATGTCCAAAAGAATCGGGGGAGATTCGAACTCCCGGTGTGCTTTCGCAGCCGGATTAAAAGTCCGGTCCATCGTCCACTTCGGTTACCGATTCACAAATACCGGACGATATCAACCCGAACTATAAACTACTCAGCACATCAAACTGGAACCCCAGACAGGAATCGAACCTGCGTTTTCAACTCCGCTACAGATAACGGTTTAGAAGACCGAACTGGTTACAGGGGCATAAACTCACTTGCTCATTACCTAGGAATCGAACCTAGCTACGTATCAAAGGGTAACAACCTTCCGGCACACCTTGCGCCCTGTAATGAGCAAGTAAGTCTAATCCCGGCTATCTCCCGAGTGTCACGCCAAGATGTGTACGGCGGCGTTCCCTTAATACTTATGATGTTGATACAGAAAATACTCTACTATGTCAACATCTTTCTTCTATTTAGTATAGAATTTCATCGTGTTTTGAAGTGATTCACTGGATGCAACCATATACTTGACAATCGCATCAACCAAATCTTCAGCCGGATCAGTATTATTTGGGGAAATCTGATACCGCTTCAAAACTGCCGACAGTTCTTCAAAACATTCATCGGCCACTCCATGAACAGTTTTACTATTTTCATAGAAGTCACGATACTTTTGCAAAGACGCATCCCGAGACATGTTCTTCTCCCTTAGCTCTTAAATTTCAGAAAAACGGTGATGGTATCCGTACCTTCACTTTCGAAAAAGTGAACCACACCTTCCTTATCGGTCTTGAAGTATGTCGGTTCATAGGCAACTTCCTTCACCTTGTACAGCTTATAGGTTGGTGCCGTGTAGTCTTGCGGGTCCAGCCACTTGACGAAATCTCCAACACGCGGGACGAATGCAACCTTTTCCTTCAAACCCATCAGCTTGGCAGTTTGATATTCCTTAAACTCGATACGCATAGCTATCTCCTATCGATCAGCAGCGGCGATTGCAACCTTCACACGGCGCAACACTTCCGCATTGGTTTCATCTTCACGATCAAACTCGAGACTGCCGACAACCAACTGAAGGGCGTCATACAGGTCTTTGGTAATCCGCATGGAAGTTTCAAGATCGGAAAACTTCAAATAGGCTTCCCGTTCATGACCAGCATTCAGGCCATGGATTTCATCAGCATAGCCGCGAAGCTTGTTGCGTTCATCAGCGTACTTTCCCATACGCTTCAGAACAGTTCCATCAAACCAATCCACATAGTTGCTCATGTCACCCTCTCAGATAAGCGACGGAATACTTGCCGCAACAGTTCAACCCGAAATCATCCTTGTAGATGTTGCCGCGTGCATGCTTGGCAGGGGCATTGTAACCAGCGGGCTTCAACACATCGCCGGTAGTCTTATCCACGAACGCATAGACGCTTTCGGCCTTTGTCGGTTTCGGAATGCTCGGATGTTCAGCCCAGCAAGCATGACGAACCTTCACATAACGCTTGCCATACTGGAAATCGAAAAAGTCACTTGGAAACTTCGCTTGCAACCCCTGAAAGAAACCCAGAAAGCGGGCATCGAACTCGGCAGCGGCGGCAAGATCAGCGGCGGTAGTCATCAATTTCTCCATCAATTCGTTACAGTCACGAATATAGAGCAATTTCAGGACATGTCAACAACAAATTTATTTTAGTATTCAAAAATAAATCGTGTTAAATCAAGAACTTCTAGACCCGAAATATCGAAATTTTTGCAGCGGGTAGCCAGGGGTACATCTTCATCATTAAGTCCACCAGAAACCCACATTTTTCCGTTGCCATATTTCATGAAAACATCAGGCCCATAGCGAGTCGAGAAATGCAACTTGTCGGGTTCGTTGCCAATAAAGCGCATACTGGCCACTTTGTTTGCGCCTTTATCTTGGTACATCACGGTGAAGTCTTGGCGGAACACATCATTGGTGTTCTTTTCAGGGTCCGCTTTATGAACCTGTTTCACGAACCCTGCTTCAATGATGTAGAACTTAGTCTTTTGGTAATTTACGGCCATCTTACTCCCCAGGAAGTTTCTTAGGTGCCCACTTCGCCAGCTTTTTCACAACGTAATCCAAGCTGGCCTTGATCATCCGCATTTCACCTTCCATGCCGCTGATCATCGAAGCTGCAACCCGGTCATATTCCCCGGCCTTCAAGACTTCCATGTCTTTCCACACATAACTTTCCCGAACCGTCTCTCCGTTCTGGCGAAGCGTGCGGGCCGTTTGGTTGAACAGAGGAAGCTCCCGAAGACCAGTTTCCGTGCCGTCCTTCAATTCCTTCAGACTAACAGCCTTGATTTCCAGGGTCGTGTTGAGCGCAACGATGTAATCTTCAAGGGCAACCTTCGAAACCTCAACCGGCTGGTAGCCAACACCAAAGCAATCACCAACAAAGCTGCTCCACTTGACTTGATAGCCGTGGTGGACAAGCTTGCCGTCTTTCATCTTGACGTTCATTTCGCAGATAGCGCACGTGCCAGTGTTTTCGATGGTACGAACTGGAGTCTTACGATCCGGATCAGGCTGGCGACCCTTCTTGATCAGCGGCTTCAAGGCTTCAAATTCAGCCGACAAAGCAACCCAAGGTTCAGCAGCGGCAAGAGCGGCTTCAGCGAACGGCTTGGCAAGAGGCGAAAGACCGAACTTCTTTTCAGCAGCCTTGATTTTCTTGATGTAGGTGCTGGCACGCAAGGCGGTGTCCGGATGGGCGTAATACATTTCCTGAAGGAACTGATCACGCGGCTCGGCACGCACTGCTTCCATGAATTCGTCATTGTCGTAAGTGAAGGGCTTCATCGCCACTTGGAAGGCGCTGTTAACTTGGTCCTTCAGGGCTTCACGTTCTTGGTTCCAGATCAAGCCAGCTTCCTTAAAGCCGACGATCTTGCTCATCAATTCGTCATAAGAGAGAATCAAGCGAGCCATGGTTTCCTCCAATCGTTTCGATAAGAGGAATATAGGATAGAAATAAATTAAGTCAAGTGGTTTTAAATTACCGAACCGCCGTCACCGATAAAGCCATTATCTTTTTCGATTACGCCCCAGGTCTTAACAACTGTGGTCTTTTTGAAGACTGTTCCACCGTCTACATGAGTATTAACGCCCATCTGCATTCTCCGGTTTCATTTCCTATATCCTATATCCTTAGTAAGTGCTTTGTCCGATGTACGGGAGTTGAACCCGTCTGATATCCTGATTGAAAGTCAGGTGAACAACCCAGCGCATTCCCCCATCGGACGAAACACTCACTTGTTTATTTAGTATTAAAACTCAACATAAACAGGAATTACAACAGAACTTTCAAGCTTTGTCAAGTGATTTAAAAGTTGATTGTAATAACCAGTCTGGAACATCGCAGCCGAGTCATACCATTCTTTCATCTTGGCTTGCGTGTTCCTAATCTTCACTTTGATGATTGCTTTCGCTGCATTCTCGGTACGGTAAACCTTCACACCAAGGCCGAACGATCCAGGTCTATGTCTCTCCGAACCTGATATAAACTCACCATTACAATGAATGGCAAACCCTATAACACGTTTAGTCAAGGATGCCATAGATAACCGCTTCCTTCAGTAGAACGTGCTTCTTTCCCGCATAGTCAACTTCAACAGCGAATTTACCTTCACCAACATTGGGAGAGAACACGATACGATCACCAACCTGCACAGTGAATTCGTAACGTTCGCCAGTCTTCTCGTTAATCTCACCTTCACCAATGGCAACAACGATTCCCTGTGGCGGCTCATTTCGCTTTACAGAATCCGGAATGAGAAGACCGCTTTCTGTCTGCTTTTTCTTTTCATCACGATCCACGAGAATCCAATTACCGAACGGCTTGAACGACATTATTATTTCTTTCCAATCATTACAGGGTTTAAATCTTTTTTCGCTCGCTCTTGAAAGCGTTTGAAAATCTCTTTTTCTGTACAATCTGGACTATTCAAAACTTCACGCGCATCACGTTTTGCTTCTTCAGTCTCACGATTATATTTCTTTTGAAAACTATCCATTGGTCCCTCGTGCTGGTAACGCTCCAGCCACATCAACCTTATGAGGATCAACCGCGTACCTTGCGCCCGAGGGTTAGATTACAGTTAGAACAACCGCAACAACGAAACCAAGGAATGAAGCTAGACCCCATTCCAAATTTTTGTGGAGCGAACCAAGTAGCGTGAAACTCCACACACCATGCTTGTTTCGAACCTGGAGAACTTCACGAATATACAAGCCAATCGTCGCTACAAAAGCGCCCAAGATCGGCAATCCAAATAGAAGCCACATAATGACAATAGCTGCCAATGCTACAGCAAAGTGAAGCAAATTGTCAATTGTAAAAACGTCTTCTTTCCAATTCATTCTTCTTCTTCTCCTAAATGGCCCTCTATGCGGGTGCTTCCCCCGCTACTCCCACTTGACAGGCAGGTATCTTAGCTGGTAAACGAATAGAGGAAATTAGATCAATGGCAGTGCGTGCCGCTGCTTGTTGCGTCTTCCTGAAACCGTTTGGTGGCGGTCGCAGTCATCAATCTAATTTAAAATGGAGCGGGTGACAGGTATTGCGCCTGCATCTTCTGCTTGGAAGGCAGAGGCCCATCTTTTTAGACCACACCCGCATATTTCTATTTATTCTATGAACAATCTGTCATTCATATGATGCACTTCTCTATGACAAGTAGCGCATAGCAAATGACAGTTTTCTAATTCTTTAATAACCCTAGTCTTGTTCTTCAAATCACATCCCTTAAATTCAAATTCTTTCTTACTAGGATCACGATGATGAACATCTAAAGCAAATACACATCTATTGTAGCCGCATTTCTCACATCCACCGCCCATGTATTCAACTAACCAAACTTTGAATGAATGTCGGCGTTCTTGCTGTCTAGTGTGCTTACAAGCCTTGCATATTCTATCCAAATTTACCTTATTAGAAGACAGGAAAAATTCTGAATCAGATTTGTCTTCTTTGCATATTCTACAGGTTGTCATACCCGTATTTAGTCGCGACGGTGCTGGCTACTAGCAAATTCGATGGAGCCATGGTCTAGCACTTATCCGTTACTTTATTCGCGCGGGGATTTAGATACCGGTCTGCACAAGATTGCGGTCATGTGCAGATTATAGCTTGAGAATCCAGGGTAGAACGCCGCAATGACACGATACACCCGCCCGACTTTCTCAACACATCACCCTCACCGTAATGAGGCCGGTAAACTAGGAGCGATGGGGAGGACTCGAACCTCTTTAGACTAGCGTTTTCGCATCCGCCTATGATCACTTGACGGAATGTTACGTGGCGCTAGTTGCTTTATGCCATCTATAAGCTACCTATCATAAAAACTTATTTAGTATTGGCTTCCATAAGCTTCGCAAGACTACGAGACTTACCGGCACGCTTGGCAATGTCTTCCAAAGCAGTTTTACTATTATCATAGAAGTTCGGAATCGGAGCGCCAGATGATGCTGCATAAATCAGCGTACCAGCTAGAGCGGCACCAACCTTATCTTCAAGTTTCCAACCTTCATCCCCGGCCAAAACAATTGCCCATCCGGCACGACAATGAGTGGTATTACACGACATACTATGCCATGAACTCATACTCAGATTACCAAGACCAGCAACAATCGCTTCATAGATTTCCAAATCAAGATTCTCTACAACAGGGACTTCCACCGGCAATGTTGCACCATAGAAAACACTGCCTGTAAAATTGCAATCAGTCATCATCGCATTGGTAAAATTTGAACGACTGAAATCACAATCCGTGAAAGCATTGCAACCAAAGTCTGCTTCATAAAAATTACAATTGATGAATTTGCATCGGCTTGCTGTTGTATCGAAGAATGCAACCTTACTAAAATTGCAATTGATGAACGTTTGATCTACCAAATGCAAATCTTGGATTCTGATCTTGCCAAAATCAAAATTCTCTAGATGCACACTGCCATTCGGGATAGCATCAGCATATCCGTTTTCATTTTCAAACCGTTCACGAATACACGACTCTACGAAATCGTTCATCTTCACTGTCTTAACCATCACATTTCCTTCCATCATAAAAAATCACGGGACTTACGGACTCAACGTCCAGCCCTTGTTCGAAGTTTTGAAGAATGATGTTATATTTCGTTGTTCCTAACGGGCCATGCAAGAAACTCTAGAATTGCTGCACAGTATGAGGATAGCCCCTGATCAGATCAGTTCAACGTATCCGTCCCTTATCGGAGATCAACCCGACTCAAGGCTTTGTTCTTTACCCGATAACATCACTCATCAAAACTTGAACGTCATTCCGGATTTTCAAACAGCTTATACGAGCGGGTTGTTGCCGACCTTCATTCTATTACAGAAGTCATTAGGCAAACAACAACCCTAGCACACCAGTTGGCTATGTCATCTATTCGAGGCCGCGTGCCTTACTCTCGCCCCTACTAAGATCAAAGTTTCATTTATGGCCGAAACCATACCCGGTCCTGTTTTCTAAAACGTCTACCGGACCCGTAGAACTAAGCTCTAATAAAAAGCACAATCTTCAGCGCGTGTGTCGCAGCTACCGGACTGTGAAACTGATGGGCCGCTCCTAGTTAGATTGCACGCGGCCCAAGTATGCAATCCCGCTTTACTCTAATGTATCTCATTTCCTGTGGGGCACGGTAGCCTTTTCTCCCCAGGGTGCCGTCAACTAAAATACTGTCTGGTAGTTCCGGGCTGGCGCTACATGACAACCTCCTATTTGATTAGTCCATTCTATCTTTAAAATGGGCGGGTGGCAAGAAAGGTATTTTCGTTTCCTACTTCCTTTCGGTGACTTCCCTTGCCACCCCGTCTGTGATTTAAACTTAGGCCCAACTGATGCAGTTTGCAAGTAGTTTATTTATACATCTTCGCATGGCAGCTATGCATTATGTGCCGTGCCAATGCACATTTAAGCCGGAGTTATGCTTTTATGTGCTGTTTCGATGCACATATCAGTTTCTTCCTGTTGAACCGAACCCATTGGCACCGCGATCAGTGTCAAAAAGTTGCGGCCTAAGAATCGGAACTTGCTTATGTGCGAAATCTGAGGAAATCACCATCTGTGCGATACGCTCATGTTTCTTTACTTCATAAGGCACCTTGCTGATGTTACCCAAGATCACCTTGACTTCACCGCGATAGTCACTGTCAACGATACCTGGAGCATTGACGACAAGAACGCCCTTGGTTGCCAATCCGGAACGCGAGCAAACCATTCCAAACTTTCCATCTGGAATCTGCCACGCCAATCCAGTAGAAACTAGAACAACGTCACCAGGGTTTAGGATGAAGGTTTCTTGAACGCTGATTAGGTCATATCCAGCCGCACCACTGGTTTTCTTCTGTGGTAAAAGTTCTTTCGGATAATCATCGATCAGGGTCTTGATGCAAAGTCGATTTCCGTAAAGTTCCCACTCGCTCATAGGTGGATCATAATCTTTCCATGCATCGCCCATTAAATGGCTTCCTTCACGCGCGGCACGAATAGCTTGCCTTCAGTTGTTTCTAGCACGCGGCCATAGACTCGCTTGCGCTTTCTCTCACCATTTTCCTTCACCCAAAAGATGATTGAAGAAGACTGGCGCTTATTCTTATTGCGATGCTGAACCAACATCTGTTTGCCTTCCGGAAACGCCATATCCTGCCAAGGCGCACCAGCAAGGAATGCATATTGTGTGGCGTAGATGTGGCCGGGTAGAGGCTTCGATAGGATTGCCTCATAATAAACCGGTTCGGCGGCTGTGTTGACACGATAGGATTCAACCGGATACCACTTGTCCAAATATCGGACACGCGCGGCGTTTGTCTTCAGATTGATTTCCATGGAGAAGTATTTGTCACGCGGCAGCTTCTGATTATTCGCTGCCAGCAATCTAGTTTTCACTGTGATTGTTGTCATTAAAAAGTCCTTAGATAAAAGTAGCGCGTAGCATACTATGAAAAGTAGCCACACGCAATAAGAAAGTGATTTATTTTAGATAGGGAATTCTGTACAAATCGTATTATGCAAGGTGGCATGCATCGTTTCATGAATATTCTTTGCACCAACCGCATTCTGTGAATGAACCCAGAAAATAAATTCCGACCTGAGATAGCAATAGTCACGCATATGATTACGTGCGGCAATCCACTTAGCCACATCATAGCCAGTTGCACCTTCACCCAAATCATGATCGAAAGAAATGAATAGTGGGGCACAATCAATAGCCATTAGTGTTTCAATCGCAGCCTCACCAGTATAGCAGCGAATGATGGTATCTATTTTCATTTGAATACATATTTCATAAAAGCGCGAACCTGGATCACGCATATCATCAAGCCAGATCGCATATCTCATGTTACATCAATTTCAAATTTATAAAACCCATGCGCCGTCCGAAGGCGATATTTGAACCCGCGTTCTTCTAAAATGGACAACCCATGCTGTTGATCCATAGGTGCAAACATCTTCATGAATTCACCGATACGCATCTTTACATCTTCTTGGCCATTTTTATCAAGCCAATCGCAAAGATAAACGGAACGCGACATTATTATGCCCCTCCATAGTTATAGCCAATGAACATACCCAGCCCAAACATGACGGCAATCATAAAATCACGTTGGGCAATACCACAGCAATCATAGAGGTATTGAGCCTTGTCCTTATCGTTATTATCTGCCAGCGCGAGCATATAATGGCACATCAAGATAAACTTGAAGCCTGCCAAAATGGCACAGATAGCGCAAAGGATTGCAAACAAAGTGGTCATTTCTTTTCCTCCACAATCTTTACCCGCGAAAGGGTAGTTTGCTTCACTTCCTTATATTCGTCCTGCTTCTTCACAGTACCGATGATGGTGATCATCGTAGGATCAGCAGCAAGCTTGCCCAGCACCTTCACAGCTTGGCCGGAGCCGAACCAGACAAAAACGTTGTCGTTTTCATCGGCCATCTTGAACAAGTGAGTGGTGCCGAAATCGCTTTCAAAGGTCGTATGGAACTCGACACGCACCTTCACCGTGATGCGCTGCCCAATCTCACCAACGTAGTTCGAAGGCTTGCGTGCTGCCTTCTCAGCCGCCTTACGGGCTTCCACAACCTTGTAGTTGAAGTAGCCTTGCATCGCGGAAGTCAACAGTCCGAAGTCACGAACGATGACATATTCATCACTGGCGATGGTCTTGACGTTGTGTTCGTAGTTATTCCGGGGGTTCTCACGGCTTGCAAGATATTTGACCGCTTCCATGCCCTTAGCAATATCTTCATCACTAGGAGGAGTCGGAAATTCCTTGCTTTGCTTCTTGTAATGCCAGCCGTGCCAGTCACCATAATCTTCCAAAACCGAGCCGGTTGTGGACCGCGTGAAATTACCCGCTTCCGTCCGCGCCTTTGCAACCAAATTCGACACGAACCCATACCGCTCAAGATTACGAACGATGTAACCAACCACACCTTGCATCGGCAGATATGGATCACGCTTCCGGCCACCACCAAACCATTCTTCATCATCGAACGCGGCAACCGGGTTGCTGATGTACTGCAACCACTCTGCGATCTTTTCCGGGTTCTGATGACCAAGGAAATCACGCAAGCAGGATTTACCAACCTGCTTCACTTCACCTTCTTCATTCTTGACGATGTAGGTTTCAACCCGCTTACGAACCTTGCCGCAATGCTCACACACGCTAGCAGTGGTCGTATAATACCGTTCGGGAATTTCGTTTCCAGCCACGGCATGAATGATCGGTTGACTGTGATGGTGATCCAAGGTGGCAATGAACGTCCACCCGGCCAGCTTCGGCGCACTACCGAAAACTTCAACCATCTGGTACTTGTCAAATTCGCCCGTTTCCTTGCCTTCTTTATCCAAGGTCGGTTCCATGACCACTTCGCCATATTGGAAGGTGGCCGGAACAACACCAAGCTTGGTAGCCAGCTTGTTCAATTTGGCAAACTTCTTCTCAAACTCGTCAAGGTTTTCAAAGGGAATCTTGAAAGGCATTTTCTTCTCCAAAACTCGATAAAGAGAATATGGAGAATCTGGTTTATTTTGTCAAGAAGAAATCTTTTTCAATTTTTCCAATGTTTTCAAAGCTATTTTGGCATCGCGCAATCTGTTTGCCTTACGTTCCCTGCCAATATTTTTATCAACCGAATTCCACCAGATATCAAACTGGAGAGGGGTCCAACCATAGCATTTGCATGATTCCCGCTCCATTTCCTTGGCAACGATTTCTATTAGGCTCTTATCCTTAGATGCTGTGACCGGCTGGCTTGTCTTCTTCATCTTCTTCCATTTTCGTATAGCGGTCATAATCAATTCGCTGCAAAACTACAGTGTATTGCTTACCCTTGAACGTTTCCACCTTGAATGTCAGAAAATCATCTGTCTGTTCTTCAAGTGAAATATGCGGCAAATCTTGCTTTCTGAGTGGCAACCACTGTTCAAGATATTCGCTCACCAACATGCGAACGATCTTTTGCTTATTCTGATCCAGCCATTCACCGAACCCATATTTTGGTTCTAGCTTAGTCTCCATCTACGAAATCCAACAAATCCCATTCTGCTAGAGCGTAGTATGCGGCCATGCTTTCATCTTCGCCATCCGTCATAAAACGCTCATAGACGGTTGTAACTTCATCTTCTAGCCCGAACGGTTCAGCGTATCGGAGCATGCATTCTTTCCAGGTTTCACTGCCCTGTCTGTTCATTACCAACATCATTAACCTCCAATTCAAATGCAGTTTCTACCGGAACTTTGCAACCATTGTATAGCGAACTACCAAAAATGTTTGCAAATTCCCATAGATGAAAACTCGACCAGCCATCTTCATCCCGCTTCAATTCTGGAACCCAATCCGGATGATGTGGAAGAAACAAATCTTCATGGAATTTGGTGAAGACCTTTTCGCCTTCTTCTGTTACCTTCACCCGAACAATATCATTCAGATTGGCTTTAAACCACTTCTTCATAAAGGCCCATGCTTTCTGTTGCGCGAGTAAGACGTTGCATCGGATCAACTTCGCAGGTCACGATTTCAACACGCGGCGAAACCCCATGCCAATCTTTATCATAGATCGATGTATCAATGCCGCAACTTGGGTTCAACACTAGGCCGGTCTTTTCCTCGAAATCGACATACTGCTTTGTCTTCTGAACTTCCATCCCGCGATTAGCAGAGAACTTAAACGGCGCGGATGTTTGCGGAATGATGAAGACACCATAGCTCGCGTAATGCATGCCGATATCGATCACGTGATATTCAAACCGGTTGCCTGTGTAATGAGAAGACTTTTCACCATAACGCGGCGCACTTCCAAAGGGTGGGTTCGAAATCACTGTGTCGTAATCACCTAACTCCAGGCTTTCATGCTCGAACACGCTTGCTTGAATCCAGGTCGCTTCAGGCAGAATTTTCTTTCCGACCTCGATATAATCTGGGTTCAGTTCAACACAGGTGATATCAAATTTATCTCGGTTCCATGCTGCCCGCTGATTATGCATGAATGACAGCATACCGATGCCCGCACACAGGTCTAGAATCTTGGTGCCCGAAACCTCGATTGCAAAATCATTGGCTAGCTGTAGTGGCGTGAAAAATGCACCATTCTCCGCATTGTTGTGCGTGGCATCCTCTCTCCAATTTTCCAACACGAAAAACTTGTCATCTTCCGTTAGAACCGGCTTGGTGAGAATATCGCACGCTTGATTGTGCAGCTTAGTCTGTTGCTTGGTTAGCTTGGCCATGATCTTCAATCTCCGCTTTTAATTCGATGATCCTATGCTGTGTTCTCAGAATTTCATTTTCTTGGTTCTGTAGAAGTCCCTCATAATAATGCAACTGGCGCTCAAGGTTATATCGCTTCTGTTTTGCATCTGCGAAAATAACATGCTCTTTACAATACCATCTGTAATCCGGAAGTTGAATGCTCCAATCACGAATAGTGGTGCCAAGCTTAGTGCATCCTGGCCAATCGCAACTATGAATTTCTTGGACTGCCATCATCTTTCCTTTCATGCGGGCAAACCTTATGCGCCCAATAATCCTGTTCCTTATAATCGAAACCTGCTATCGGCCCCCATGCATCCGGCTGATATTCATGTTGAGCATTATCGCCTGTAACACTCATGAACTTGCCGCAATACTGACACTTGATAGACATTAGAATACAATGATCAAGCCAAGGATGTTGATCGCAAAGAACGCAATCAATAGCACAACTTTTGTAGCCCCCTGATCGCTGTCTAGAACACGCTCATAATTTCTAGCTGTCACCTTGCCTTCAACAACAGTCTCTTTAAATCCACGGGCCTGTAGAACAAGACGGCGGAATGCATAAAGCCAAATACTATTGGTGACCGTGAACCAACCCATACCGATGACAAAGCCTAGGACAGTCTCACCAAGCACCTTCCACACGATCAGGAAGGTTGCGATTTTACCGACATTGGTGTTCATCAGTTCATCAACAGATTTGCCCAATTCCTTGGCTGTTGATGCAAGTGCCACACCATACTTTTGACCTAGATTGGCGTATTCTTCTAGATCGGAAGGGGTCATAGGTGACGCCTTCTTCTTCAGTTCTTCGGCCTTCAAAATCAACTCCGCTTTCTGTGCTGGAGTTAGATCATTCGTAACCTGATACAGTTCATCAGCATGCGCCAATGAACCGATTGAAAAGAGAATTCCAACCGCACACAAAGCAATCAAAAAATTACGCATCAAGGTGTTCATCATAAGATTCCTTTTCATGTCTACGTTCAAACCAATACCAAGCTTCATATCGTAATGACGACAACCCAATAGGTGAATACCAATCCCTTGCAAGTCGAACCCTCGATATTGCCTTTCGTCTACAGTGCTTCCACCATGGCGATTTAACCATCTTAATCTGCCTTAGCGAACTTTACGATTTCGGCCTTCAACTGTTCATATCGGCCCGCATCAAATTCAAATTGAAATGTGCCATCTGAACTTAACACTATCAACGTGATGATTGGCACATAAAACCAATAGGTAGTATACGATTTGAAAATGTATTCCGGTTCGGCAGCTTGCAATGTACCGCTTGAAAAACGACTCGTGCGCCTGGACTGATATACGTAAAGGTCTTCTTTGTCTTCAGTGATAACGCCATTACGATCAATTTTCAGCATATTCGTATGGGAATAATCGCGCGGGTGCCAATATTCCTTTAGCACTGGAACGCTGATGGATTTGATATTCTGTCTAACTAGAATCCGTTCTCCACCACGAATGATCACATAGTCATCACTAAACTCGATAAGCGGGGGATAGGAATCTGGATTGCGGCGATAGTCTTCATGTTCAGCATCAATCCAGGCTTCATAATATGCCAAGTCTTTTTTGAACTGTGCCCTGTTATCAGCAGTCCGACGATCAGCCTCAGTTTGCAGAAGCAACTCCATGCGTTCCTTCACAGCCTTATCATCCGGTTTCTTCACAGGTGGATTGATGACTTCAGGGGCAGATTCGTAAAACCACTTAAACATCGCTATCTCCGATCATATAAACATAACCATCGAATGAAATCACTTCTTCTTCAATCAATTCTTCTAGTTCATCGATCAAATCAGTTTCTTCAATCACATCTGGTTCAAAATATGGCTGAAGTAATATCAACAATTCTGAAACTGTCAAGCCATGATCATCAGCGTCCTCAAGTTCACTCAAAATATAGTCGCGCATTATACGGCAAATCCCATGTTCTCTGATCGGAATTTATGAGTGAAGGCAGTCAACTCACCATTCAACTCAAGTGCATCATCAAGCAATGTCATCACGCGCAAATTCGGCCAAGCTTGCGGGCGCTGTGTTCGGACTCGGAAAAAGGCGCGCGGAATTGCATCTGTGCTAGTCATGCCGTTTCTTAGCATCTGATCCAAAGTGAACCCAATAGCCAATGCTGGAGAACGACACAGGCCAGCGTGACAATGAATAACGATTACATCTTCACGGTCCCATTCGAATGAGCGTGTGAACTTTAAAAATTTCTTGATGTGTTCGGGAGTCGGTGGATGTGAATAATCACCAATCTCTTGATCACAGAAATCGAGGATTAGATGATTATCAGCCATCTTGATAGTCTTCTTCGCCTGTGATGGATCGAGAGCGGATACCACAGCGAGCGGCTTCCATTCAATGCAGGTGTCAATTGCCCGCGATAAAGACGTAACGATGACAGTAGGAAGCTTGCGAGCTACCTTTACCAATTCTGAATCAGCCATACCCAACCTGCAATGATTATAAAAATAGAAAGAATGATGATCGTTGTTGCTACCCATGTCGGTACTGACAACAATAAATATAAAGCTGCGGCGAAACCAAGCAGCAAGGCGATTAGACCAGCCACAAGGCAAGCAGCGACTGCAAATGGATTAGCCTTCTTTGTCGGCATATTCACCCCTCTTGAAAAGTTCGCATGAAGCACATACGAGTGAGATAGTAGTTACCAACCCGAGAATGCCAATTGCCGCCGCCCAAAAAGGAGAGAAGTAAAGCGTTGGCAGCATACACAAAGCCATTACAGCGGCAGCAATAGCGGATAAAATCGTCATGGCCAAGAACACAATACCAAATGCTTTAAGCGCATTTAGTGTTGTTTCTTTAGTGACAGAAAAACTAAATTTCTTGGAAGTCATTCTTCATCCTTTCGACAACGAAAAGCGGAACGTTATGAGTGTTGCGCTTGGCACATTCTTCCACATTCCAGGCCCATTCAGTATCAGATTGGGCATACTCGACCGTATAGCCAAACAGCGCGGCCATTTCAACGTAGAAGGCAAAATCCTTCTTCTTGATGTTCGTGTTGTCGATAACGATGGGAGAGATACCTTGGCCCATCAACGTGTGGCACTTCGATTGACACCACTTATGCGCGGCGTGGACATTCTCAGGTTTCCACTGATAAACACCATCGAAAATATGATAGTCATCAGCGGAGCAACGATAGTGCTTTTCAGGCTGAATAGTCGCGGCCTTGGTTGACTTACCAGAACCCGGAAGACCGCGCATGATCACAAGACGTTTCATAATCACTCCGAAATAAACTAGTTATACTAGTCGATTGATATCATCCTCTAGCAACTCAAATGCTTCTTTTACCAACTCGATAGAAAGTTCACAGCGGGCGAAAAAAACACTGATTTCGTAAGAGGGTTTCCAATGCTTGATTAAACTTTTGACACAGATACCCGCCAAAATCAAGGCTGATTCTTTGTCTGTCTCATGAAATGTATCATATTCTGGATACATGTCACGAGCAATTTTTTCGAGGGTTAGTTTAGTTTCTGGGGAAATAATCTTCTTCATTTCAATCTATAATATTTGGTTTGTAATCCAAGGTGATGCTTGGCCAAGATCGGTTTCCAGGCCCAAAAAGATTGGCCATGGTCATGTTTGCCGTCTGTAACTATTTGATATAGGTGAACCATTTCATGCGCTAGGACTTCTAAAAAAACTCTTTTGCGCGGGAAGACCTCATGCAACTGAAGTTCCAGCATGCGGTTTTCATCATGGTAGAACGCGGTAGACCCCCAGGCATTTTTTAATGGGGCGATTTCGAAAATAAAATCATATATCGGTTGCTTTGGAAGCTTGCCTTCGAAAATCGACTTGTTGAAATACTTATACCAATCAACACTTTCCTCAAGTGATGGGCGGTATCTTTTTTCCGGTTCAAGTAGCGCATTCTGTAGGGACGATAACGATTTTCGCATGACGCACCTAATCTTGTTCGCCAGTATTTAGGCCAACGGATAGGTGCGTCATTGACTATTTAAAAATCTGTTATATCACGCATCAGCACGCGCATGTTCTTATCTGCCAAGTGCTGTAGGAGAAGCATCTTAGTTCCCTTCATCGGGCGGGCGGCTTCTTCGATAATCGCCTTCTGAATATCCTTCGGAATTTCATCCAAATCGATCAGCTTTTTATTTCTTTCAAAGTTCTTCTGAATTTCTTCTGGGTAGTCTGACACGGCCTTGGTCATGTATTCATCAAGGCGGGCTTTTGTCATCGGCTTCTGGCGCTTGTTCTCGCTGGCAATCGCATCATCATCGGAAAGGATGTTCGGAATGCTATCGCTCTTATCACCACAAATAATCTTCTCTCTCAGGAATGCGTCAACATCATGAAGGGCGAGAAACTTTCTATCGACGGGCGAATACTGCTTGACGTTCGGATACTTGAGAAGCTGTGAAAGATCAGAGTCACGCGAAATGATCAAAACCTTCTCACCAGCAGCGGAAAGCTTTTTAGTCAATACCGCAATCACATCATCCGCTTCAGCATCATCAACACGGATGGATTTATATGGGAAGAAGGCATCAATGTAGGTGACTGCCTTATCGATGCATTTGAAAATTGCATCCCAATCCATCCCATCAGACTGGCGCTTTTCTTTGCGCTTGAACTTGTAATGAGGGAAGATTGCTTTGCGCCAATACGACTTGCTATCGACACAGATTACCAGCTTTCCATATTCGTTCTTGAAAGACATAGCCTTCTCACGAATGGAATTGTAAATCATATGCAGGATTAGGTCTTCTTGTACTGGCTTACCGCGATTGTCTGGCTTCAGCAACTCGACCATGATGTTTGAATACATGGTCCCGGATAGGTCTAGTAGAATCATTAACTATTCATTTCTTCTTCAAAAGTTTTTCCCTTCCACATCGCCAGAACCCAAATGAGAGGAAACATAGTACAGGAAACTAGCAGCATAAAAGCAATTGCAATAAGGCCCAAAATAACGCAACAGGCACCATAGAGCGGACCTGTGATCGGTAGCAAGAGTATGAATGCCTTGCGCCAAAAAGGAGGCAGGGTTCGAATACCACTTTCAAAAAAGAAGCTGTATACGCTGCAAATAACTTTAAACGCTGCCTCAAGTCCATTACCAATTTTTTCTAGCAAAGCACACATCCATTATAATTTAGAGGAAAATACCAATTGGAAGAAACCGGGTTGGCATCTTCCGGGGCAACTACCGTCTGTCCATAATCCGTGTGGTAAGCAAAGAACGGGTTCTGAAGCCCATTCATCGAACAACCACCCAGCATCGTCACCAGCATCATAACGACAAGAGTCTTCATGGCTTACTTCCTTGTTACCATTTTCTCCACAGTGTCTTGAAGTTTTACCACTGTTTGAGAGGTTTGGCTAGAGGTTTGTTCTAGTTTTTGAACATCCTCTCGAATTTGCTCTAGAAGTCCTACGATCATCTTGGCGACTTCGCAGGTTTCGATATTCTTATGCAGCGACATATCCAGGTTCCCTTGGTTGAAGGTTGATCCAGTATTTAGGATTCCCGCCTACCAAAAAGCCCGAAATTATGTGAATTAGCCGTTACTTCTTCTTGCGAAAGAACGTCACAGGCCACAGAAAGATATCAACTAAGGCGCTTCTGGTGGAATCTTGAACAGTTGGCCAAATATAGCGGCCAATCGTAACGACCACCACACCAAAGATGTAAATTACCAGAAGACTCTTAAACATCACGTTTTCCCTCAAAAAGAGCAACCGCCTTACCGAACAAAGGAATGTTATCGGCTGTGTAGCGGAAGAATTTAATAGTGGCATCGCCACCAACATATTTATCCTTCTCCACTAACAGCTTCTGGCAATATGCCTCATTCCCATTGATGCCAGAACCGAAGTTGACGCCTTCCTTGGTCTTGCAAATGACACGCGCGGCCCATGTGGAACGGTTACCTTTGCCAGACTGGATTTCAACCACTTCAAATTCATCTGTGGTGAATTCCTTGCGCTTCAATAGCTGTTTGGCACGCTTGTTCTCATATGGAGAGTCATCACGGCGCACCATCTGCCCTTCATAGCCGTCATCAGCATATGAACCATAGAGGTTATCTAGTTCTTCCTGAGAGAAACATTTAATCGTGCTGACAGGACGGATAATGCTGGTGTTTGACTTGGTAGAAATCAGGTGAACTAGGTTTCCATATCGACCAAAGAAGGTGGCGTTTGGATCGTCTTCATCGTACATGTCATAAACATGGAACTGAAGCCACTGGCGAGCCTTATCGATATCTTCCTGAGTTGGCTTTGACTGCTTGGCAATCGAAAGCAATTCCTCAAACATGTGCTTCAGGTCATGGTTGTAAAGTTCACCATCAATCGTCACCCGATGACCTTCAAAGATCGTCTGAAGGGCTTCGCGGATATGCGGGGCGACCGGGATAGGCTTTCCTTTACGGGTCCATAGGCCATGTCTATTGGCGATACAGCGCATACCATCAAGCTTTGGCTGAGATACGATCACACCAGCATCAAAATCTTCTTGAGTTGGCGGTCGATCTTCATACTTTTGTGCCAGCATCGGAGCGAAGAACTTGGCGTTATCAATTTCATCCGGGGTGTCATGATACTTCCCCTGTGCGCGCTGTTTCTTGTACTTCGCTTCAATTTCTAGACGGGCCTGTTCTTCCGGAGAAGTTTCATTTGCCTTGCCTAGGTTCTTACCTTCACACACAGTCCAATCTGAGGTGACGTGCTTACCATCTTGTTGGCCGGAAGTGGCGCGATGTTTATTGCCTTCCTGTTCCATATACCAGATTTGCACAGCACCAGTTGAAGTGCGCTTATAGAGTGTTTCGTATTTCATTAAAATCCAAATCCTAATTCTAAACCTTTGTCAGTGAGGATGAAAGGACCAACGGTTGGGCCAAGCTTTCCACTGTAAGACATACCAAATCCCGATGAAGGCTTTTGCTCACTTTCCTCATGATATCTTTCGGGCGGCTTGCGGCGATTTCTGAAATCACCAGCGGGGTATCTTGAACCGTGAGAATCCGAAATATAAACGTCTTGGCATTTATATTCCTTCACACACTGAGGCCAATCTTTCTTAGCCTCTTGTTTCTCACCGCAAGCCGCAACTAGCAGAATACCGATACTAGCTAATGCTATCTTCAGCGTCTTGATCCTCATCGTCATCATCGTCATTTTCATACTCATCTTCATCTTCTTCAATGTAATAATCGTCTTCCTCATCATCAAGATAAATAACGCGGGCGGCAATGATTACACCTTCAGCATTCTTGGCAACCTCAACCTTGTAAGAACCATCGCCATAAGCTGTTGCAGAACACGCACCGAAAGGCAGCACAGCAGCTTCAAGCACCCGAGCGTTATCATTGGTAGTGCCTTCACAACAAGTGCTATAGAAGTTGCCACTACCATGAATCCACTTAAATTCAGATTCATCGGTCGGATACTTAGCCGCATCGAAGAACCCAAACTGGCCAGAGTCAACGCCACATCCGTCATTGATCGATTGGAATTGGTAATCTGGAATGTATGCGGGTGCTTCTTCATGCTTTACCAAAAGAGAAGAAATTGTATTGCCACCACACCAATAAGCCTTTTCAAGAAAGACAAAGGCATTCCATGTGCCATTCAACACTGGAAATTCAGCCTGAAGACCAGGGCTATAACACTTGTAGCAGGGATCAGTTGCCCGCATCGTGCCAGACTCAATCACAAAACTCTTTTCCATCTTACTTCATCCTTTCAAGATCAAAAATGTAAGAACTAATATCGTCGTAGATTAGATTTAGATGTTTTCGAACCGGACCATCAGCTAGAAGCTCATTAATCTGTGGCCTAACCGTCATCATCGTTTTGATCATTTCAAGTGTTTGTGAAATTGCCAACTGTTCAGCTTCTTTCACATTCATCTTGGCCCCCGTGGCATTCTAGCCCAATGAGTGACGTATGTATCCTTGGGCAAATCATAAGCATGCATGCTTCCGATCAACATAATCTTGTCATCGGCACCAACCATGGCAGCAGTATGAAGACGGCGAAATGACATAGGCTTGTTCAGCCACACAAGAAATTCTTTGTGACCAACAGGAAGATTGGCATCATTAAAATCACGCCAATCGACTAGACCAAAAGCGGCATTCCAACCTTGGGTATAACCGAAATCAAAATCATCAGCCATAGTTAAATTCCCCCGCAGAATGCAGATCATAAAGTGCGGCTTGAATAATTTTGGCAGCATTCATTTCTGACATTGTGTTCGGTTCAAGGATGAAACATGTGATCGCCGCAAGCTGAACCCGTTGTGGCATACTGATGTTTGACGTTCTCATTGCCTCGGCCACATCCTTTCCAAGGACAACACCAATAGCTTCTTGCAATTGGTTGTGTGTGTAAGCAACTCGAACCTGATACTCACCCGTGAACTTTTTGATCATCACACCACCTTCAAAATCAACGTGTCATTGTTCATTCTACCGTTAAGCTTGCTGGCAACCGCACGAATTTTCTGCATCGTGTTCCTCAGTTCAACCTTACCCGCCTTAACTACTGGTGGCACCTGCACATCTGGCTTTCTCACCTTCTTGCAAATGCTGCTTTCCTGATCGTAGTAGAGGATCGTTGAACCTTTCACCATCAATGCTTGGTTTGCTTCGGCATTATAGACGCCAAGCTTTCTTGTTTTGACGTTATACACCCAAATTTGAGTCGCGCCAACAACTTTTTTCGGGTCAACGGATTCTAGTTTTAATTCCGGAAAGGTCTTCAAATACTTCAGCTTTGAAACCATCTTCTCCGGAGTGATTTTCTTCTTAGCGCGCGGCTTTCGAAGTGTGATCTTCTCAGAAGTGAAGTCACGCGCACCTTGAATTAGATGCACTAGGAACACGGCTGCTTCCTTGGCGGGAAACCCACTATAGGATTCAACCAACTCAGGATCAGTCTTGCGGACGACTTCGGTAAACTCAGCCACCAATCTCTGTAGACGGTCTTCGAACAACTTTGCATCAATTGCCTTCAGTTCAAGCTGTTCAATAAGCTGAGTGAACGTCTTAGTGAAATCGCGGCGATCAATGCAATCATCAACCTCCAGGAGAAGTTCACGGGTCTTATCAGCAATGAAATCGGCAACACTTTTGCGTTTCGTTGCAACTACCTTGACTACATCAAACTTGATTTTGTTCAACAACTGCTTCAGGCGAGCGGCGCGAAATTTCAGCGACTGATCGGAAAGCTGTGCGCCATGTGCTTCAAGAAAACAAATCTTAGCAACGGGCGCAACCTCAACATCCGATAGTTTAGAGGTATCGCCCGTAACGAACCTATCGAAGTATGGGCGAAGATCAGAGTATTCCATCTGGTTCGCTTCAGACAGCGCCGAAATGTAAAGAGATTTGTAGTTTGGATTGGAAAGGGCGACTTGTTTAAATGCCCCCAATGCCACCCGTTGTTTGGCCATTGGTATCTCCTAGACAGCTGTGGTTTAGCTCAACAGCCGCTTAACGATATCGGTGTCTTCCTTGCGAGATTCTTTGCGCAAACTTTCTGAATTGCGCACACATTCCTTGCCGTTCCAAAAGCCAGCACCAAGAATATCATCACGCATCAACCGAAGACTCTGTGCCATAAAATCATGGCGCACCGATGATGGAAACACAACAGCACTAACACCAAATTCAGGATCGGTAAAGGTAATGTATTTTGCCCGTTCAAACATTAAAATACTCCAGCTAAAATTCCAAGAAAAGAAATCAGACCACCAAATAGCATCAACCCAATATGCCATGCCCATTCGTTATTAAGCAAGCGGCCAATAGATAATAGGAGTGATACCACAAATGCCCAACCCAACGTAATGGTAATAAGCATCAATCAGCGTCCACAGTTTGGGTTTGTCCAGTAAACCGAGATTTTCGGATACGTCGAATTTCATCTATCAGGATTGGACGATAATTGATATTCTCAAGAGACACATTGAAGTAACGAGTGTCTTCAACTTCATTCTCAAACTTATCACTACCTGGAAACTGAACACTCATGATCGTCTTTGCATGAACGTGACCATGAATATTGATAGCATACCGCTTTGCCATTTGGCTCGGATGCACGGGCATATGAGACAGTAGCGCCGTGCCGTCATGGAAGCGCATTTCCGCGTATGCCTCTACCGCCTTGAAGTATGGTTCGTAATACGCGCGCTTCTTAGCATCATGGTTGCCCAGAATTAGATGCTTCTCACCATTCAGACGTTCGAAGATTTTGAAATTCTCACCACCACCGAACACGCAATCGCCAAGAACATAAATCTTGTCTTCAGGCAGCACGGTATCATTCCAGTTACGGATGATTGTTTCGTTATGGTCTTCCATGCTTTTAAATGGACGGCCAAATTCGATGATACGTGCATGGAAGAAGTGCGTATCTGCTACCGCGAATTTACGGCGGGGCTTTGTCGTCTGCTTGTTCAAACCAACCTCTTAAAAATTAAAAGAAGATTTCCATTCACCTGATAGTCCATCTTCTCACACACGTACCCATTGTTGACATATTCATTACAAGTTTCGGTCATCTTTGAAGGCTCGACCTCAACTGTTTTATATTTTGCTAACTGAGAAACTAAATCAAGTATATCCATCTGTCAACTCATCTTGTGGTTCGAAACCTGGACCTTCAGAGAAAATTATAAATTCAAACGGTTCAGCGTAACGATATTTTTTAGCTTCCTCAATTTCTCTCAAGGCTTTAGACTTAGCCTGAAATTGCTCATATTCAGCGTTTAGACGCACTACATCATTTCTCAGTTTATCCGGGTCATCATCATGTGCGATTTGTGTCCAAACGGTTTTTGGCTTAAAGAACCAACTGGTTTTAACGCCAGTGGCTTTCTCCAGAACGTAGTACTCTCGCTGGCCACCACCATACATGCAATCATAGTAATTTTCGATTACCCTACGAACACGAAATTTGGTGCCAATACGAAATATCATTGAATCTCTACCGCCTTCTCACGCTTGGCAAATCCATAGAAGTATCCATTCGCGATTTCAGACTGAAAAATCTCCCAACCAAGATCGCCAAAAAAATTCAATTTGGTTTCGATGGGTTCAGGATGATCAATCTTGGCAACAATTCTCAGGTATTCAAATTTCTTCATTTCCAATGGTCCGAAATAATTTTGTTGCCCATATCCTCATGTGGTCTTGGGCGACCGTGATAACAAATTACTCTACTTCCGAAGGGTACGTCAACTAGATTCTCCGGATACTTTACCGATCTAAAATAGTTGTCCGGTGTCACCAAATCCTGGATATAACGAAACGGCAAATCATACTGATCCACAATGGACTCAATGAATTTCTGATCACCGCCATTCTTATCATACATCGAACGAATTGCCTGATGATCTTTCCAGTACATATCACCAATGATGTTGTAGAGTCTTGAATATGGCGACTTCCACATCACCGCCGAACCAAATTTGCATGGGTCTTTGATCGATGGATTTCTAATAGGCGGCTGTAGGAAATTTCTTAGGATAGCGAAATGAGCATCACCGTAGAACCCGCGCTCAAGGGCATCAATGTTTCCAGTGATTACGGTATCAAGATCAAAGAAGATTGCCTTGGTGAAAAAGGGATTGAAGAATAGCATCTTTGACCACCAACCCGGATAGATGTTCGGTTCGGCATATAGCGTAGTCGCCTTGATGTACGGGCATTCAATAATCTGTTGCGGCTTGTCAGTGATAACCGTGAACCGAAAATCATTGTATGGAGATAGATTGCGGCGGATGCTGTTGTAGAGATTGATCACATACTTAATGTCAAACTCTTTTCCCACCCAAGCAGTCACGAAATTAATTGGCTGTGTCATGTGGCTTACCTTTCACTACTTCATTATTCCAGTTTGATCGCGCCTTGTTAACGCTCATCGCATATAGTGCCTCATGCCCGCACTTATCACAACCGGCAAAATAGACGCCTGTCAGGATACCACCCGGATTATCATGCCATACTTTTGGCTTGCAAAACCATCGGCCACACTTCTTCAGCTTCGGCGGTTTCATTTCCAGTACTCAGCATTGTTTCCAACCACCAACTCATGCTTTCCCGATCTAGAGTGCTTGCGCGGACCCTTTCGATGATCCATCCAATTTCCGAAAATCTGAATGAAGGGATGTGTGCTGGCATTCTTCATATGAGCGGTCCACGATGCATGCTCATCGGCTTGAAGAAGCTTATTGACCAGATAATCATAGACGAACGAGTCATGCCATTCAGGAAGATCGAACACATGACCTTCAACATACATCCGCTCCCACTCGTACATAAACCCCTGATGAATCGGACTACGGGCATTATAATAGACGAACCCGCATTCTGAATACATCGGCTTTGGGTTTTGTGAGCGGCCTAAATATCTGGTGTAGACATTTGGATCATTCCCCATCCATTCTTGAATGTTTTGGGTAGAGATTGGCGAATGTGTAATCGTATCTGCATCTAACCAGAAAAATTCGCGGTCTATATGTTGGCAGGTGGCATAGATGATAGCGAACGTCTTCCACGCAAATTTAATGGCGTCATACTTCATCGCATAGTTGCCATTAGGAAGGATGCCATTCGCTGTAATGCCATCACGCACTACTCTACCATTCCAATCTTCCATGAATTCGAATAGCGCCTTATGGTCATCTAGATTATAATCAACCTGATTGACGTTGTGACGATCTAATTTTATTCTTGGAACATCTGGTGAGGTGTAGATTTCTAAATCTACTGTTTGCGGCCACATTGAATCAAAAGTGGAAAGAAATTCTTTTCCATATAGGTTGTAGCCATCAAGATTGAATGAGGTTACAACGGTCACAGGATTACTCAAGACGGACTCCTTCATTGATGTCCAAAGTTCTATAAGGCATCAGATAATATCTAATCGATTTCTAGAAATTTCTAAACAGGTCTAAAACATGCTCGCTAAGAAGCTCGCATATCGCTTGCGCGAGTCTAAGTGGATTTTTTCAGGCTGTCAAGAGAAATATTAAAACTGGCTACAATCAAGAAGTTGCTTACCACCCAAAAACGTAATCTGCACCTTCATTACCCAAGAATCGCATGCCGACAGATTTCAAATATTCCTGTGCGCCAGTATATCCGTTGTATCCAGGTTCGCTCAAGTAGAAATCATGTTTTTTCTGTTCAATGGTGACGATAGGTTTGCATCGCTTCAATGTTTCTTCAGCACCTTGCAAAATAAATTCTTCAAACCCTTCAGCATCGATCTTGATGTAATCGACAACTGGAAACTCGAATGTATCTAGGCGAGTCAAAACCACATCATCACCTCCATGAAGATCAACATGAGTGTGGCCTGTGTTGTCGTTATCATAGGTCATAGAAACTCGACCTTCTTTATGACCGAGTGCTACAGGATAAAGGCGTACATCAGCAACACGATCAGGCCATTCGATCACATTCTTTCGAAAACACATCTGCATTTCGCGCATTGGTTCGAATGCATGAACAGTTTTAAATTTCATGGAGAAGTCACGTGACCACAATCCAACATGTGCGCCAACATCGATAGCTACATCAAATTTCTTCACATAGCTTAGAGCATAGTTGCGTTGTCTTTGCTGATACGAGTCATCGGCATTGATGAACGCACGCATATGTTGTTCGGATTTTGGAAACCACCAACTACCGATTTGCTTCATACGTAGGATTCTCCTTCAAAAATTTATCTCGTGCCTTGATCCATTCTTCGGCATAGGCAACGTCTTGGTAATCCTCAAACCATGGACCACCACGGGTATAGTGAACATTTTTTGGATCGATTGTGCTATCATTGTAGCCTTCCAACCAATTCCATTCGATAGGCAACTCTCCAATCTCATCGTCATCTAACCATGAGAAATTGTGTAGCCATGAACCAGATTTATTGTTGATATCTCTGATTGTCAAATTTGAATTGGCAGGATGATCGATATTCCACAACACGAATGAAGACCAGTTCTTGCGGCTGTAGTGAGACTGCGATTGACCGTCCATCTTCAGCGTTTCAGTTGGTACGTGATTATGCTTCACCACCATGACCGCATATTTGTTATCGATATGCTCAATCAATTCTGAAATATCGGAACGGAAAAGCATATCACAATCACAGAATAATACCCAACCTGTATTGGATAAGAATGGGATTGTGAAGCGCGTGAAAGAGAATTCAGTAGAGAATGGTTTGCCGTCTGACTTATCGATCTTCTGGCCATGCTCATTGATTTTATATTCTCGCTTGTAGATGCCTTCTTCTCTTAGAATGCGCTGCTTTAACGGAACGATTTTCAGTGGTAGCATCGTGTTGTTTTTGATCGATGCTTTACAAACTTGGTATGCGATATCTTCTCGACTATCCCACCCGATTACAATCTTGTTGATCATTTAGAGCCTTTCGTTTCTTCATTATCATTTTTACTTTGGCCCCTTCGACGTTCTTAATTGGCTTTATTGCAACCAGTTCAAAGCGACGTTGTAGCTTGTTTACCCACCACTCGGCAGGCTTCA
>ERZ650304.324-NODE-324-length-27326-cov-25.648858_pt1 | contig 27326 bp, 33 predicted proteins | sample MGYA00376240_ERZ650304 | MGnify/ENA primary metagenome ERZ650304 (study PRJEB26733, sample SAMN07839271) | wastewater metagenome | biome: small river; feature: stream; material: water | place: USA: North Carolina | collected 2016-03-01 ... | reverse complement strand
GGTTCCCCCTTGGCACCTCGCCTGGCCTTTAGCGGGGCGCGTGGCGAGTACACCGTGTACGATGTGCGGATCATCACCAACGCCTACTGGACACAAGCGCTGTCCGTGGGCATTGACCCGATCCTGGCGTTTAGCCAATGCCTGCACGAAACAGCGCGGCTATTGAGCTGGTGGGCCGCTCGGCCACGCAGAAATGCCGCTGGGATTGGTGTGACCGGCGAAACGCGGATCGCCGCCAAGGCGCCCGGCCCAGACTGGGCCTATGATGAGCGGGTCAAGCTCTGGCGGGCCGGGGTATCGTTTCGCACCTGGGCTGATCACAGCATTCCGGCGCATCTCGGACGTCTGCTGGGCTATGCCCTGCATCCCAAAGAGATGACCGACGCCCAACTGGCGCTGTATCGCCGTGCGATTGCCGTGCGACCACTGCCGCCGCAGTATCTGGGCTGTGCGCCGACGCTGCAGGGGCTTGAGGATACGTGGGCTACGGACGGCGATCCGACAACCGAGAGCTTCTACGCCGACGCCATAGCGCGGCAGGCGAATGCCCTGGTTGAGGAGGCGACGTGATGGCATACGCGATCTACCGCCTGCTTGGTATGCTCGATGATGTGGTGTTCAAGTGTCGCTGGTATTGGCTGTGCTGCCACATTGACCGCCGATGGTCTGCGCTCGGCTACCCCGATAGTAAAGCCGAATTGCGGTGGAATGACGCTTTTCAGCAGACGCCCGATCTATTCTGGAAAGAATGGGCCGGACGGTGCAAGGGCGTTAATGCTGTATTGAACCTAGAGGATCTATGACCGAGCACCAGCAGATCAACGAGGTCAGCGATGATGTCAGTAATGCGTTTCTGGATATGTTCCCCGATGAGACCGAGCGCAGCAAGGCCGCCCGCAAGGCGCTCGCCAAGTATCTGGCGCTGATCAGTAAAGAAGTGACCGACAGTAGCACCAGCGCGATCCTGCCGTTCATTGCCAAGGTGCATACCCATAGTCAGGAACTGGAAGAGCATCGGCGCATCCTGAACGAAGTACGGACCCTGGTACGCGATCATACCGAGCGCCTGGATGCGCTGGAGCGAGAGCAGTGAAACGCATCCCGATGAAAACCGGCGATGAGTTTGACGCCCTGACGAAGTGGCGCAACGTCCTGCACTGGCGCCCCGGTGAGCGCGCTCGGATCAAGCGGGGCTATCGGCGGCGGGAGCGACGCCGACAAGCGCGAGAAGATGCTCGGTGGGATGCATTGTTTGCCACGCCGGAGAGCCAAGCGTTTCTTGCGGAGATGGCCGATCGTATTCTGGCAGATTGGAAGCGACAATGATCCAGACAGACACAGGCGGCATGCCGACATCGGTGACAACCACGACCGATAACGGCAAGACAACTACATGGACAGTTGCATCGCCCTTCTGCCCGAAGTGTGGCGGGCTGCGCACGTATGCCATCTATCACCCGATGTGGGTAACAAACGCAAAGCCCTGCTCCTGTGTGCCGCTGCGTGTTCCTGGTTTGAACCTGGGGAACGCCAAAACAACACATGACTTCGATGCGCCGCTGGACCTCGATACACCCGAGCGCCAGGCCTGGCAATGCCCCGGCTGTAAGCAGTGGAAGGCGCCGCATATTGATTCGTGTGGGTGTGAGGCGTGATGTACTCGCTCATTACCATCCGCTGGCCTGAGTGGCTGCGCCTGGACCCGCTGCCCGAGCCACCGCGCCAGAACGCGATTGCGGCGCTGCGGGCGGAGTTTCAGGGCGCACTGGCCACGCAAAAAGCCGAACTGCAGGCCGAGATCGCCATTGAGCGCCAGGCGCACGAGGCGACCCGCACTGAACTGCACCAGAGCCGTGAGTATGGCCGCCAGCAGGCCCGCACCATTGACCTACTGGAGAGCACCGTCAAGAGCCAGCAGCGCACCCTGGAGAACAGCACCGCTGAAATGATCGCGCTATCGGGCTCGAATGCGGCCCTGCAAGAATCGATGCGGCGCCTGGAAGCCGACCACCGGATGGACCAGGAGACGATCAGCCTGTTCCGTGAGCGCATTCACACGATGGAAGCCGAGTTGACCACGTTGCGCGATGAGCGGCAGCAGCACATTGGGACGATTGCGGGGCTACGGATGGCCGTCGAAGATCTTAAGCGGCAACTGGAAGTCGCAGGGCGCAGAGCAAGCGATGGGCGGTCGGACCACCAGCAATAAGACAGGGCGCGCCTGTCTCTATGTCGGGCTCGCGATGTTGGGATTAGTTGTGCTCGTCGTGGCGGCGAGCGTGTGGGGGCTGAAAGGGATGGGGTACTAGGTGGCCATCGCCCTACGCGGCACACAAACGGCGCTCAATACCACCTCGATCAGTAAAGTGACCGGGGTTGTTGACGACGACCTGATGATTGTGTCGGTGATTGTCTATGACAACACCGTCACGATTACGCCGCCCGCAGGCTGGACACTGGCCGGAAGCGCAACCATCAGTGGCGGCACGGCCACGAAGCACGCGGTCTACTACAAAAAGGCGGCCAGCGAGGGCGGTAGCTACAGTTTCACCAACTCAGGCGGCGCCTATACCGACCTGCTCAGCATTGCCTACTCAGGTGTTGATACCACGACGCCAATGGACGCGACCGCCACGACCAACACCGGCACGAGCGGCACGCCAACCATCAGCGGGATAACGACGGCCAGCGCCAATGCCCAGTTAGTGCTGTGTCTGTCGGGCTATAACAACGATGCAGGGGCCGTCTCAGGAATGACCGCCCGGATCTCGGCCTTCGATACCGTTAACTATCTCTATGACAAAAGCCAGGCGAGCGCGGGCGCGTCAGGATCGTTCAGCGCCACCAATAGCAGCGACGGCTGGATCTTTGTCCTGCTGGCGTTGCGGCCAGCGGGCGCAGGTGGTACAAAGACCTTCACCGGCACCATCGCCGGAACGTCCACGACGCCCGACACCGCTGTTCTGAAGATTACACGAACAGCCAGCGCAACCCTGACCGGCACCAGTACCAGCCCAGACACGACCGTCCTGAAAATCACCCGCACCGCCAGCGCAACCATCAACGGAACGTCAACCACGCCCGATACCGTTGCCACGCTTTTTGCGCGGGCGATGTCTGCGACCCTGACCGGAACCTCCACGACCACCGATACCGCCGTATTGGCCGTTGCGCGGCTCCTGAGCGCCACCCTGGCCGGAACCAGTACCAGCCCAGATACCGTTACCTTGGCTGTGGCCCGCGCCTACGCCGCAACCATCAGTGGCACCTCGACAACCCCGGATACCGTTACGCTGGCCAACGCCGTCACATTCAGCGCAACGATCGCCGGAACGAGCAGCACACCCGATACGGTCGTCGCCAGCATTGCACGGGCGCTGAGCACAACCCTGGCAGGGACAAGCTCCACGCCGGATACCACGGTCCTGGCGGTTGCACGTCTGTTGGCGGCAACACTCGCAGGCACGAGTACCACCGGCAACATTACGCTGAGTATCACCGGGCAAGTTGATTTTACCGCGACGATTGCCGGAACCTCAACCACGCCCAACGCGACGCTTGCCGTCCTGCGCACGTTCAGCGCCACGGTCAGCTGTTCGAGCACCACACCCGACACCAGTACCCTGACGATTGCCAGGGCGCTTGCGGCAACCATCACAGGGGCCAGCAGCACGGGTGATATTACCCTTGACGTGGTATCGGGCGTCGTATTCTCGGCAACGCTGACCGGAACCAGCACAACCCCCAATGCCCTGCTGAGCGTGGCACGGCTGCTGAGTGGGACGCTGGCACAACTGACCGATACGCCGGACAGCGCCGTGCTGAGCATCAATCGCCCGCTGTCGGCTCTGCTGAGTGGGGCTAGCCTGACGCCGGATACCGTGAGCCTGCTTACGGCGCAGATTCAGGGCTTGATCCATCCGACCACGATTACGGCGGGCCGTCCGTCCGTGTCGATTGCCGCCCGCCGCCCGACTGTGACGATGACGACTGAGAACTAGGAGAACCTGATGGGCTCGTTAACCAACTATGGGGAGATCGCGCTCCTCAAACATTTCACCAAAGAGACCGCCTACAGCCCGGCTGCCACGCTGTACTTAGCCTTAGCGACTGCCGATCCGGGCGAGACGGCAACCGGCGCGAGTATGAACGAAGTCGCCAACAGCGGATCGTATGCCCGTATCGCGATTGCGTTTGGCGCCGCTGCCAGCCGACGCATCACCCAGAATGCAACCTCCACCTTTGCGGCCGCCTCGGGCAGTTGGGGCACGATCACTCATTGGGCGATTGTGGACAGCGCCACCTACGGCGCGGGCAATGTGCTGGCCTACGGGGCGTTGGGCGCGTCCAAGAGCGTGATTAGTGGCAACACCCCCTCAGTTGCTTCAGGCGAGGTCTATGTCGAGATCACGGCTGGCAACGGCCTGACCAACTACTTCGCCAATGGGTTTCTGGATCGGATGTTCCGCAACCAGGCCTTCACGATCGCGGCCACCTATGCGGCGCTCAGCACGACCACGCCCGCCGATGCCGGAACGAACATCACCGAGCCATCGGGCAACAACTACGCCCGTCCGGTGATCAATGCCAACGGCGGCGGCTCGCCTGCCTGGGGCGCGGTGGGCTCCAGTACGGTCAACAACGCCAACGCCGTGGCGTTTGCCACACCGAGCGGCAGTTGGGGCGCCATTACCTATATCGTGGTCTATGACGCCATTACGACGGGTAACGCGATGGGCTTTGCGTCGACAACCACCCAGACGCCAGGCTCGGGCGACAGCGTCAGTATCTCGGCCAATGGCCTGGTCATCACGATGGCGTAGGAGTCGCAATGCCAACGACCATTACCGCACCTGCCGATCAACCGCTGGAAAAAGCAACCTACGCCGTCACGTTCTCAAGCTTTGTCGATGAGACCGGCGCAGCCGCCACACCGACCGCCGCCACCTGGACGCTCACCGACCGCAGCGGGAATGTAATCAACGGCCGCAGCGCCGTGAGCATTACGCCCGCCTCCAGTATCACGGTGCTGCTCTCTGGTAATGATCTGAGCCTGCCAGCAGGCGACAACGGCAAACGGGCGCTGCTGCTGGAGTGGACGTACACCAGCACGCTCGGATCGAACCTGCCCGGCAAGGACGTGCTGTACTTCACGGTGCAGGCGCTGGATGGGGTGAGTTAGGGTGGCCGACGATCTGACCGACAAGCAGCGCGCCTTTATTGATCACTACTTTGCCTGTGGGCTGAATGCGACCGAGGCCGCAAAGCGGGCAGGCTATTCCGTAAAAACGGCGCGATTTATCGGATCGGAGAACCTAACAAAACCCAACATTCGCGCAGAGGTTGATCGACGCCTCGCTGAGCACGCCATGCCCGCTAATGAGGTGATTGCACGTATCGGTAATATGGCGCGTGGCGATATGGCGGACTTTCTCCGCACTGACGAGGAAGATGTTACGCTGAGTTGGTCGCTCCTGGAAGTACCTGTCGACAAGGATGGCGCGGTCAATATCGCAGGCGCGCTCATTGATCTGGCGATGCAAGACACCATCAAACCAACTGATCGCATTCTGTATACCACAACCGTGAAACGCTCAACGGCACGGCTTGACCTGTTGGCAGCCGGGCAAGCGGGCAAGTTGCACTTGCTAAAGAAGTACAGCATTGATGACAAAGGTAAAGTAGCAATTGAGATGTACGACGCCAAGTCGGCACTTGATACCCTAGCAAAAATGCACGGGCTGTTGATCGACAAACAGGAAGTAACAACCATCACCCGTGAGCAAGCGGCGCAGATGAAAACGGAAGAACTAGAAGCAGAACTCAAGCAGCGGGGACTGTTGTGACAGCGGTTGCCACACACAGCGATCTCGTGCTGCTCTATGAGTGGCAGCGCCGCACATCGCCAACGTATATCAGTGCGCCACCCACCGCCTGGTCCGACTGGCTGCGCTTGCTGTTCCCGGCCTATGTGCAGCACCCGTTTGCCGATCGCCACCGCGATCTCTGGGAGTGGGGCGAGTCGGTAGCGCTCGGTGTGTCGGTCGATCCGTTCATCGGCTGCTGGGGGCGGGGTGGCGCCAAGTCGACCAACGCCGAGTTGCTGATCGCCCGTTGGGGCGCCAAGAAAACGCGGCGCTATGGGCTGTATCTGTGTGAGACCCAGGAACAGGCCGATGACCACGTTGGCAATATCGCGGCCCTGCTGGAGAGCAGCACGGTCGCGCAGCATCACCCGCACTTAGCCGATCGGATGGTGGGCAAGTTCGGGCAGTCGAAGGGCTGGCGGCGCAACCGCCTGCGCACCTCTGACGGCTACACCGTGGATGCGCTCGGGCTCGATACGGCAGCGCGGGGCATTAAGTTGGAAGAGATGCGGCCCGACTTCCTGGTGATTGATGATGTGGACGGCTCGGAAGACAGTGAACAGGTGACCGCCAAAAAGGCCCGCACCCTGACCCGCAAGATCCTGCCGGCCTTGACCCACGACGCGGCGATCCTGTTCATTCAGAACAAGGTCCACGACGATAGCCTGATGGCTCAAGCCCTCGATGGCCGCGCGGACTTCTTGGGCGGGGCGATCATCAGCGGCCCGCACCCCGCCATTGAGGGACTGGAGTATGCGGGGGAGGGCGCGCAGGCGATCATCACGGGCGGCACCGCCACCTGGGATGGCCAGAGCGTGGCCGACTGCCAGCGCTTCATCCAGAAGTGGGGGCTCGATGCGTTTCTTAGTGAGTGCCAACACCAGAGCGTGGCGACCTATGGGCGCTTCCTGGCCAGTGTGGGGCTGTGGGATGCCTGTGAGCAGTCGTTGCCGCCGCTTGACGCGCATACGCCGCTCGTGCTGGCACTGGACGCCGGAGAGAGTAGCGACTGCTTTGCGATGGTGGCGGTCAGTCGTCACCCGACGCAGCCCAACTCGTTAGCCGTGCGCTTCTCACGGGTCTATGTGCCGGATGGGACGACTTTAGATTTTGATCAGATTGAAACGGATATTCGGGATTTTGTGAAAGACTACGCCGTCCGTGAGCTGACCTATGATCGCTTCCTGCTCGGCCAAACGATGCGCCGCTTTACCGGAGCCCATCCCTTGCCGGTGCCGCTGGAGCCGTTCAGTCAGGCCAGCGACCGCCTCGAAGCCGACAAGGCGCTGCGCGACTGGATTACCACCCGCACCGTGGTGCACGATGGCACCCATAGCACGCTGCGTGACCATCTGGATAACGCCAACGCCAAGATGAGCGCCGATGGGCGGCAGTTGCGGATCGTGAAGCGCAGCAAGAGTAAGAAGATCGATGCGGCCGTGACACTGGCGATGGGTTGTGCCAGGGCCAGCGCGGTGCTTCCGATTACCACCCGAACGACGATGCGCGGGGCCACGACCGGCAACCGCTGGAAGGATTACTAATGCCACGCTCGAAAGCCGACATCGGCAGTATCGGCCTGCCACTGTTTGCGGGGCGCCTCAGCCTCGACACGAACACCCGTCTGCGCTGGCCGAATGCGGGGCGGATCTTTCGGGCGATGATGGATGATGAGCCCGCCGTAGGTGCCTTACGGACGGCGGTGTTTGCGCTGCTCAGAACCGATGTGCAGGTCCAGCCGGGCGGCACGTCCAAGCTGGAGCAGCGGATGGCCGGCCACGTGGAGGCCTGTCTGACCGGGATGGATCTGCCGATCGGCACCGCGCTGCGCCAGATTGCGGGCGCCTACTTCTACGGCTTCTCGATTAATGAACTGGTCTATCGGCGCCAGGCTGATGGTACGGTCGGCTGGAAGTATTGGGGCCTCAGGCGGCAGGAGTCGTTCTATCGCTGGGAGACTGATCCCACCGGATCGATCCGCGCCTTTACGCAGCGGCCCGCACCGACCTACGATCTGCGCACGATTCCCTTGTCGAAGTGCTTGCACGTCATTGCCGATGATAGCGAGGGCAGCCCGGAAGGGCGCGGTATTCTGCGGTCGATGTACCGCTACTGGTATATGACGACCCAGTTTGAACTGCTATTTGGGATTGCCCTGGAGCGCTTCGGGACCGGCCTGCCGGTGTTTGAGCGCCTGGATCAAAGTGTAGTGTTGACCGTCGAACAGGAGGATGATGTCTTGGCGCAAGCCGAAGCCTTGCGGCAGAACGAGAAGGCCGGGCTGTTGCTGCCCTGGGGGCTCAAGTTCTCCTTTGCCAACTCGCCCGGCCTCGACGCCCAAACCTACCTCGACGCCATCCAAGCGTATCGGGTCTGGATGTTGACGACCGGCCTTGCCGAGTTCGTGGCACTCGGCACCGGTGAGACCGGATCGCGATCATTGGGGCAATCGAAGATCGATCTGTTCTTGAAAGCCTTGACGGGCCTACAAGACAAAATCTGTGAGGCGATCAACCGCCAGGCCATCCCCAAGTTGATGAAAGCGAATGGCTGGCAGGGCGCCTACCCGACCGTGAGCCTCCCGCCGGTCAAAGAGTACGATCTGAACGCCATCGCCAATTTCATCCAAACCCTGGCCAATGTCCAGGCGCTGCATCTGACCCCCGAGGATGAGGGCTGGCTGCGGGCGGTCAGCGACCTCCCCGATCTGGATATGGCGACAATTGAAGCCCTCCACGCACAGGGAAAGCAGCAAGCCAAGGCCGATGCGAAGGCCCTGCAGCAAGCCCAGGCACCAGAAGATAGTGAGGCGGATAGCGTAGCTCCTGGGGACGCTGGTGAGGCCGAGGAGGATGATTCGGAAGGCATTGAGGTGGAGGAATGAAACCACGAAATGCCGTCGCAGTTAACGTAGATCCATCCGATCTTGTTGCCTATATTTGTTCGCGAACAAACCCGCCCATTCCGCGTGACGCGGTGTTCGCCCGTGCGTATCACGATCAAAAAACGAACGCACTGGTATTTGAGTTTGAACATCCATCGTTTCCGAACAATATTTGGGGTGAACTGTTGCGGGTGGAGTTTCTTACGGAGATTCGTTTATGAACCTAATATCCATCCTGGTCTCATCGGCCAACGCAACCGCACCACAGGGGCTGGAGCATATCCCGCATACCCATCTGCTGATCAACGGCGCGGCGGGGTGGTCGATCAGCGCCAACCAACTCCTCGATCAGGCGGCAGCACTCGGCGGCGATGCGATCTTTTGTGATGATGATGTGACCTTCCTGCCGGAGAGCCTGGATGGCGTCCGAGCCCACTACCAGCAGGCCGACGCCTTCGGCTTCGATCTCCACGACCTCAGCGGAGCGCGCCAGTGCGGTGCGCGTCATACCTTCCCCGATGGCGTGCTGACAGACTGGATACACCCCGGCCCGGCCTATGTGGGCCACGTCAGTACCAGTGCGATCTACCTCACCGAGAAGGCCATCCAAAGCGGTGTGCGCTTCCCGGTGTGGCCGGGGGTGCATTGGGAGGATGTGGGCTACACGTTGGGCTTGTGGTTGGCGGGCTGTCGTGTGCTGGCCGTGCCAGGGCGGGTCAACCATAACATCGTCGGTGGGATCGGCGCGACCAAGCGCCACACGCCGGAGTTCTGGGCAAAGTGGACCGCGAATAAACAGGCGTTTACGCAGTGGTGTTGGGCGAATAAAGTCGGGCAAGCGTTAGCCGATGGACGCATACCGATGGGGGGCAAGGGAGATACATGCCTATTTACCGTAGTAAGACAACAACAAAAGCATGGCTTACCACAGGTGAAGCGCTGGCAATCCGGCAACTGAGCATCCAAGCGGATTTTGCAAGTGACGTTGCCTGGGGCGATGCGTACACGTCGCATGTCTGTACCCCGCAACGCGATATTGAGGTCCGTTGTGCAATGCCGTTTCCTGTGAGTTCGTTTTTTGATATACCAATCCGCATTCATACAGGCGATACCCTGATTGCCGTAACGATGAGCATATACACATTCAATAATGAGGAAGTGGTGTTAAGCGGGCGCGATGCGATCTTCATTACTCCATTTCCAGATGGCGACATTGAAGCGGCAATCACATGGGCACGAGAAGCACCCGCCCGCTTGGCTGCGCTCCGAGCACTTGAGGCACAGATTCGCTACGAACTTGATCCATACGACCTCGATAACGACTTCCCGGCTCAGGACGTGATGTATGCACGCGAGCCAGAGCCGTATTATTACGACGATTACGGCGACTACGATGATTACAGTGAGGATGACGAATGAACCTGCTCATCCTGCAACCCATCCGCCCCAACCACCCCGCCGCCTTGCGGGTGCAGGCCGATGCCGCCTTGCGCTCACTGATCATCCCTGAAGACTGGACCGCAACCATCTGTCAGGACGATACCCTGATCACGCCCGCGCCGTCGCCGTCGATCTATGCTAAGCACGCCGCCGTGCGCAATCATATGCTCGATACCTATCTCAAACCTGAGCACGATCTGGTGCTGTGGATTGATAGCGATCTGATTGGCTACCCAACCGATCTGATCAACACACTCTACGCCGCCAATCCTGGCGGGATTGCGGCCCCGTTCGTGTTCTTGGATCGGCACCCAGGCCGCTTCTACGATGTCGGCGGGTTTATCGAAAAAGGGCGCCGCTTTGGCTTGACCGCGCCCTACTGCCGACAGACCGGCGATGTCGTGACCCTGGACAGCGTGGGCTGCCTGTACCTCGCACCCGCCGCCCTCTACCACGCAGGCGTGCGCTACAGCGCACCACCCACAGATTACTACGTCGAACACTGGAGCGTGATGCAGGAAGCCAGGGAGCGCGGCTACACGATTGTCGGGCTGCGGGATGTCCACGCGACCCACGCCTATCTACCGGATTTTGGACTGCCGCTCAACTAGGAGTATTGGGAATGGAATTAACGCGGTTTAATGCCTACAAGATCCTGGCCCACGCCGATCGATTGCGCGAGATTGCGGCAGGCGGTGAGCCCTACCCGGTGGACTGGCATATTTTTCCCTCGAATGTTTGCAATCACGCCTGCGTCTGGTGTGCGTATCGTCAACCCAGCCCCGATGGACATATTGAGCAGATTGACGCCCGCGTGATCTTGCCGCGTGATGTGCTGTTGCGTGCGGTTCAGGACGCCGCTCGGACGGGTGCGGTGATGGTGCATTTTTCCGGGGGCGGTGAACCGCTGATTAACAAGGCCACCCCGGAAGCAATGGCGCTGGCAAAGCAGCTTGGATTGACGGTGGTGCTCTCAACTAACGGTCGGTTATTAACCCCGGAGATCGCATCCCTCGTTGATCATATCCGGGTATCGCTGAACGCCGGAACCGCAGCGCAACACTACCGCACCAACCACGCAGGCGAAGGAACGAGCGACTGGCAGACGATCCTAGAAAATATTGCTGCCGCCGAGCCACACGCACGGCAAGATATGGGGCTCGGCTTTGTGGTTGACTATGAGAACTACCACGACATCTATGCGTTCTGCCAGCTCGCCGCGAAACTCTTTCCGAAGTCAACCCCGGAGCGGCAGCGCTTTGTACATATCCGCCCAGCCTTCTACTACGATACCAGTGAAGATGCGCGGGTGCGGGCCATTATGCCCGATGCCTTGGCGCTGTGTGAGCGCGCCCGCAAGGAGTTTGGACACATCGTTGATATTGCCGCGATTACGGAGAAGTTTGAAGGCTACTGGACTGACCGCACCTACGATGTCTGTCGGGCCGTATGGACGGGCACAACACTGCGGGCGACGGGTGATTTTGCCGTCTGTCAGGACCGAACCGATCTCACCTTTGGGCATACGCCATCCTACCGCAAAGGGGCGTCATTTGAGGAGGTCTGGCACTCGGATGAGCATCGGCGCGTGGTGTCACGGATTCACGCAGGGGCAGAACTTGATCGCTGCCCCCGCTGTGTCTGGTCCAACCGAAACGTGCTCCTCGATCAAGTGTTCGGGCGTGATGTGATTCGTTTGAATCTGATTTAACTTATATGAAACCGCCAACCATCCAAGTGCAGGCGCTCTACCGCTGCCCATTCTGCGGGCGGATGATTGCGGCCACACGCCAATTGCGGTATCCTACGGGGGTGCGGTTCGCGCCCGTCTACCGCTGTTCGTGTGGCAAGCACTCAGGGCCACCGGAGGGGAAATGAAGAACAAGATACCCGGCTTGACACTGTTCACGCCTACCGATCTCCCGCCACTTGAGGAGCATGAGATCCTCGCATTAGCAGACCATGTACGCCAAGTTGAACGGCTCTATGCTCAACATGGCGGGAAACTCTATCCGGTCACTGCCACCCAACCGATTACAACCGCGCCACGCGAGCCATTTACCAATCTCTTGCTGTTTGACGGGGATTGGTATATTGGCTGGTGGCATATGAGGTTCGGGTGGGTAACACAAGGCGAGGATGGGTGGCGCCCGATCGCACCAACACACTGGATGCCACTCCCGCCGAAGCCGGAGGGGAAACGATCTATCTCAGCGCCGTCCGCAACGATCCCAGGCTATGCCGCGCCGCCTTCGCGCTGTTCGGTGGTGTGTGCGGGATTGTGATGACATTGGTGGTTCTGGTGTGGATATTGCTCTACGCGCCGCCGTGGGTTGGGCTACTCTACGTAGCAGCCAATGTCCTTATCCGACGCGCTGATCGGGTGCTTGCGAATGTACCACCTCGACAAGGCAGTAAATAGAGAACTATTCTCAATTACTTAGTTCTTACGTAGCACAACCTTGACACTTATGCTATCATAGTGTTTAAGTAAATCGATCTGACACGGCTACGCCGCGCTTCAACCTCTCTCGGGGTTGGGCGCGGCGTTTTTGATTCTCCTGGGAGTGCCTATGCGCGCCCTATCGGCCCTGCTGAATAGCCCCTGGTGCATCACCGAAGATGCCCTGAAAACCATCCTGACCATCGCCAAGCGTGAGCAGCCTGAACTGTCCGCCGTTGAGGCGCAGTTGGGCCGCAAACTGGAATATGCCCGCAGTGTGACCGAGCGCGGCGGGGTGGCGACCATCCCGATCGACGGCCCGATCTTTCGCAAGGCCAACCTGTTCACCAGTATGTCGGGCGCAACCTCGATTGAGATCCTGGCCAAGGACTTCACCACGGCCCTGCACAACCCGCAGGTGCGGGCGATCCTGCTGGCGATTGATAGCCCTGGTGGTGAAGTGACCGGCGTGCATGAGTTTGCGGATATGGTCCACGCCGCACGCGGTGTCAAGCCCGTGGTGGCCTATGTGGAAGGGCTGGGAGCCTCAGCGGCCTACTGGATTGCTTCAGCCTGTGACAGCATCATCTGCGACCCCACGGCGATGCTTGGCTCGATTGGCGTGATTGCGGCGCTGGACAATTCCTCAGACCCCAATCAGATCACCTTTGTGTCTGCCAAGTCCCCCAACAAGCATCCCGATATGGCCACCGATGCGGGCCGCGTTCAGATTCAAGCCCTGATTGATGCGACGGCTGAGGTGTTTATCAGCGATGTGGCGCGCAATCGCGGGGTGACGGCGGAGGCGGTGGTCGAACGCTTTGGCGCAGGCGGGCTCAAGGTCGGTGCGGATGCGGTGAGCGCAGGACTGGCCGACAAACTCGGCTCGTATGAACAGGCCCTAGCCGACCTCCAAAACCGCAGACCGCAAGCAACGGCGATGCAGGCGAGTGAGGCTGTCTACCCGGTTGCCGCAATGGCTGGCACCACAATCCGAATGTCTGCAGATCTTGTGTCCCCCGCGTCGATTCCGGCGCGTGTCCCCTCCATAGATCGCACCCAGCCCCTAAAGGAGAACCGTATGTCTGAGGATACCGCACGCACGCCGGAATCAGCCCCGGCCTTGCCTGCCGTGAACGACGCGGCGATGCAGGCGCAGATCAGCGCCTACGTCGGCCAGATGGAAGCCAACTTCAAGGCGCAGCAGGACGCCGCGTTTGCCCGTGCGCAGAGCGAGTTCGAGCGCCGGATTGCCGAGATGGAGCAGCGCCGGGCGATCGAAAGCTACGCACAGCACATCACCACCCCCACGCTTTCACGCCCGTATGGCGTGCCGGGCCACGCTGATGAGTGGGTCAGCCTGCTTGCCGCTACGCCCGCTGCCATTCGCCCGCAGTGGCAAGCCAAACTTGATGCCATTCTGTCCAGCGGCCTGGTGTCGTTTGAGGAGATTGGATCAAGCGCTGAGGGCGCCGAAAGCCGCGATGCCACTACTGAGTGGAACGCTGCCGTCACTGCCAAGGTGGCGCAGGGGATGGGCCGCGCCGCCGCTATTCAGGCAGTCGCCAAGGAGCGCCCCGAACTCTACGCGGCCCAGAGTAGCCGCAAGGGAGGCAAATAGTCATGGCCTACGATACCAACTTCCAGGCCACCTTGAGCCTGCCAGCGGCGGGCGATCTGTCGGCCTTTCAGTTCTACCCGGTGACGGTCACGACATCGGCCACCTACCCCGATGGCGCGATCACAACCGTTAGCAGCACCGCCACCAAGCCAATCGGTATCTTGCAGGATACCCCGGATGCGGCAGGCGTCATGGCCGCCGTCGTTGTGGCGGGCATCAGCAAGTGCCGCGTCTACACCGGCACGGTCAACCCGATGGACAGCATTGGGGCGAATGCCAACGGCTATGGCGAAGTCACGACGACCGATGACCGCTGGGTGATCGGGGATGTGATGGATACCGCATCGACCAACTTGAATGAGTTTCCGGTGTTGACGGTCAACGTCAACGTCCATCGGTATTAGGAGGATCTGACCGATGCCTGTACCCACTTTATCACAGGTACATATTCAGTCGGCTCTCTCCGATCTGAGTATCGCCTACCGCCAGGACGCACCTGCGATCAGCGATCTGATCTTCCCACGGGTCAGCGTCAACAAGCAGTCGAACAAGTATTTCATCTGGAGCAAGGGCGATATGTGGCGGCGCTCGGCCAAAAAGCGCGCCCCCTCTGCCGACTTTGCCCGGATCGGGATTGGCCTGTCCACCGGCAACTACTCTGCCGATCAGTACGCGCTGGAGTATCTGATTGCAGATGAGATCCGCGCCAACTCGGATGCCGCCGTCGATATTGAGATGACCTCCACGATGACGCTGGTCGATCAACTCAATCTCGAAAAGGATCTGACCTTCGCGGCCGACTTCTTCACCAGCTCGTCGGGCTGGGGATCGGGTACGGTCTCCACCGCCTGGGATAACGTGGCCAACGGCACGCCGGTGACGAACATCACCGCCGCCGTCACGACCATTCGCACCGCACTCGGCGCCTCGAACCAGCACGATATTGTTGGGCTCGGTGGCGTCAAGATCCGCAATGCGCTGTTGACCTCCGATCAGGTGCGGGATCGTACCAAGTACGTGACGGCGCAGACCCAGAACGCCATTGAACAGAGCCTCGCGGGCGTGTTGGGCCTCGACAATTTGGTGATCAGCAATCGCTCGTACAACACCAAGAAGGAAGGCGTGACAGCCTCCTATAGCGCGGTGTTTGACAACGACTTCCTGGTCGTGGCCGTCCCACGCGCACCGGGTCTCAACACCCCGGCAGCGGGCTACACCTTCGCCTGGGATGAGAACGGGCGTGGCGATATGTACGTCGAGATGTATCGCGACGAGCTGCGCAAGTCGGACGTGGTGCGGGCGCTGTGCTACTACGACCAGAAGCAGACCGGCACGGACCTGGGTGTGTTCTTCAACAACCCCGTGACCTAGGAGTAAGGAGGTCGATCCGATGCGCATTGGCGTCATTCATCCTGGTGCCTCATTCTCGACGGCTGATGTCTATACCGGCGTCGTGGCGGGATTGCGTACCAATGGGGTGACGGTTGATGAGCATCGGATCGATTCGATTCTGAACTGGTATGACGCCGCCGTGTCGGCCGGGCTGGCGCAGGGTGTGATGACTGAGCAAGCGGTGGATAACCGGGTGCTGAACCGTCACGCCCTCGCATCTGCCCATATCACCCGCGACATCTTACGCAACCCGCCTGATCTCGTGCTCTGTGTCTCCGGCCACGCTTACCACAAGGACGATGTAGCGATCCTGCGGCGCGCAGGAATCAAAACGGCGGTACTCCTGACCGAATCGCCCTACTTCGGCACCTTAGAGATGGAAATCGGGAGTTGGTACGATACGATCTTTACCAACGAGCGCAAGGCGCAACCGCTATTTGCCCTGCTTGGCGATGCCCACTACCTCCCGCACGCCTACCACCCGCAGATCCATACCGTTGCCGGGCCAATGGGTGATCCGTGCGATGTGCTGTTCATTGGCTCGCTGTTCGATGAGCGCCGCGCCCTGCTGGCGGGCGTCGATTGGACGGGCATTCATCGGATCGTGCGCGGCTATGATCTGAGAACAGGCGTAGCCGATCTGGTCAATAACTTCGACACCGCCGCCTACTACCGCGCTGCCGCGATCAATTTGAACCATCATCGCACCACGACCAGCCACGGCACCGGCCAGCATATTCAGCACGGCGAGGCCGAAAGCTTAGGCCCACGCGCCTATGAGATCAGCGCCTGCGGTGGCTTTCAACTGATGGACGATAGCCGCCCCGAACGCTATGACGTGTTTGGTGATTGGGCGCCGACCTACCGCGCTGGCGATAGCGCTGACCTCGAACGCCAGATCCGCTACTGGATGGCCCATCCCGATCGCCGCGCTGAGACCGCACAGGCGATGGAGCAGGCCGTGCGCCCGCACTCCTGGGTCAACCGCGCCAATCAGATGTTGGAGGTGCTATGGCCCTAGACAGTAATTCGTATGGCTCCGTGCTTGGGGTGGCGGCCTACGTGAAGCATCTCACCAACGCCGCTGGCACCTTTGACGCCACAACCGCGCCGACCTTAACCGAGGTGGAGGCGTTTCTGGATCAGACCTCGGACATTCTGAACGGCTGGCTGGCCCGCAACAAGTACACCATTCCGGTGACGGAGGTCAACTGTGTCAACGTCTTAGCGCGCTACGCCAATTGGGGCGCGGCGGGTCTCTGTGAACTCAGTATGCGTAACAGCGGCTATAGCGCTGAGGATGAGAACCGCCGCGAGAACAAGTTCTTGAACCTGTTTGAGAAGGCCCAGGACTATATCAATTCCGGCGCCTTAGCCCAATTAGGTGCTGCCGTGCAGGCCGATGGCCTGCCGCCCGCCTTTAGCGGTTTGCGCGTGGGTGGGCAGACCCGTAGTGGGCAAGCGCTCAAGCCCATTTTCACCCGTGGAATGTTCGGCAATGATCCGACCGCCGAGAATCGCGGCCCAGAACCGAGCTACACCGAATGACTATATCGATCAGCCCGCTGGACGGCGATGACGCCGCTATTGCCGCCCTGGAAGCGCTGAACCTCACGGAACTCAGCGATGAGCTACGCGCCATCCTAAAGGCCATTGGCGCCGATGCGGGCGACTACTCGAAGGCGCCCGAACTGCCCAACCAGCGCTACATCCGATCCGGTGACTTAGGGCGTGGGTGGGAAGGCGAGCCAGTGATCAGCGTGAGTGGCGATAGTTTGCTCGGGGTCCTGACCAACGGCGTGGCCTATGCGGGGTATGTGCAGGGCGATGAGCAGACCGCGACGTTTGCAGGTCGCTGGCGGACGACCGATCAGATTCTTGACGAGTGGGCGGATCGCATCAGTGACCAGATGCGGGCCGCTATCGAACAGGTGATCCCCGAATGACGACCTACAGCGCCACGGAGCAAGCGCTGACCGCCTTGCTCGAAACGCAGTTTTCCCCCTGTAGCCGGGGCGATACCCGCGTCTTGGATACACCGGGCGCCGACTATGCACTGATCGTGATCCAGGGTGGTGAGAGCGAGTATGGCGAGGATCTGGAGGGGGAGGGCAGTCAGGGCGAAGATATGGCCCGCCACCGGATTAGCGTGATTGTCGCCTATAAGCGATCCCAGCGCGCCGATGGCGAGACCTACCTGGCGATTCAGGCGCTCACCGATCAAGTCGTGGATCTGCTGAACCGCTACCCGCGCCTGAACAACGCGAGTGGCGTCAAGCATTGCGAGGTGCGGCGGGTGCGGACGGTGACGATCCGCCGCGATAGCCCGCACCTGATCCAGGTGATTGATACCGATATTCTGACCATCGACTATCCGGTTCTTGAGGAAACGCCAGGATGAAACCAGTTGCATTCAATGTTAGTCAGTTTCATCACGCAAGCCTGGTCATCACCCTCAACGGTGAGCCGGTGCGCAAGTGTTTTGATCTGAACGAAGCCGAGGGCTGGGTTGAAGGGAAGGCGATCTTGCTACAGGGTGGCAGGCCCGCCAGTGAACGCCGATCTGGTATCGTGCGGGTGGAGTGTCCGCCCGACATCCGCGCCACACTTGAACGCCGGTTTGCGGTTGAGGTGCCCGCGTGAAAATACTCTTACTACATCCCGGCCACACGTTCAGCACGAGCGATGTGTTTGACGGCCTCCTGGCAGGCTTTCGCGAAGCGGGCGCCGATGTCGTCACCTTCCAGTGGGATTACATCATTCAGCGCTTAGGCACGCTCGTGATGGGTGCCACAGCGGCCGGGATGATCCCGCTCGACAAGCAGGAACAGTACCAGGCCTTTATTAGCTACATCGCCGCCAATGATGTGACCAATATCGCCATCGACAATGAGGTTGACGCGGTATTCGTGGTCAACGGCACGCTGTTCCCATCTAGCCGTCTCAAGCCCCTGAAAAAGCTTGGCATCGTGACGGCCTGCTATGGCACTGAGGCGCCCTACTTTGAAGAGACTGAGCGGCAGATTGCGCCCGCCTACGATTACTGGTTCACTCAGGAGCGCAGCGCGCTACCGCTCTTCCAGGCCTGTACCAACGCCGTCTATCTGCCGATGGCCTATAACCCGCAGATCCATCAGCCCGGACCGATTGAGCCCGACAAGCAAAGCGATGTGGTGTTTATCGGCGGCGGCTATCCCGAGCGGCGCAAGTTGCTGGACGGGGTGAACTGGACCGGGATTGACCATCAGCGCTATGGCACCTTGTGGCATCTCGACTTGAGCGCTGAGAAACAGGCGACCGGTCTGGATCGGGCCGTACGCTACGCCGAAGGCGCGATCCCGAACCGTGAGACGATGGCCCGCCACCGCAGCGCCACGATCGCGCTCAATATCCATCGCACGATGACGCACGTCGAAAGCACGGTCACGATCCCGCCCGGCCTTGCCGAATCCCTCGGCCCCCGAGCGTATGAGATACCCGCTGTCGGGAGTTTTATGCTCTGCGACGATGAGCGCCCGGAGATTCGCGACGTGCTTGGGGACAGCGCCGCGACCTTCCGAGCGTGGGACAGCGCCGATCTGGAGCGGCAAGTCAGATATTGGCTGGCCCACCCCGATCGACGTGAGCGGATGGCGCAGGCCCAACATCAGGCCGTGCTGCCGCACACCTGGACGGCACGGGCCCGCACCGTGCTGGAAACCTTGACCGCATAGGAGAACACCATTGGCCACCAAAAATACCCGTCTGTCGGCGCTCTATCTGGGCGCCACCCTCAGCGGCTCGTATACCCGCATCAACAAAACGCACGGACTGAAACTCGGGTTGACGACCGATTTCAGCGAGGACACCAGCCACGCCGATCGCTTCAAAAGCTATCTGCCGGGGCTGCAGGACTTCACGCTGGACATTATGGTCTGGTATGAGACCACCTTTTCGAGCATGGAGTCGATGAGCCTGAACAAAACTTCAGAGTATTTTCTGCTGTACCCGGATTACACCGATACGCAGAACTACTACCGGGGGCAGATGTATGTCGGGCTCGACGAGTTGGGGTTGGATCTGGGCAACACCGCCGACCTGAAGTTCACCGGTCGGATCGCCAATGCCGACATTCAGGTCGTCCGTGCGGGCGCCGCCATCTAAATCGGAGGGGAGCGCGCTACCGAAATGTAGCGCTGCTCTCTATTAGTTGCGAAATAGGTACTGCACTATGGCCTATGTGACCCGCGAACAACTGATCAGCAAGAGCGCCCGCCGTCGCCAGGATGTGGAGAGCACCGTCTTTGGCGGCACGCTCTGTGTGCAGGAACTCTCGCGTCTCGACTGGCGCATTGCGATCCAGGCATCCAAGATCCCCAACGACCCGGACGACCGCGTATATATCGACTGGTGGGATGGGGCGATCTTCGCCGCTGGCGTACTAGACCCGATCAAGGGCGAGCCGCTGTTCACGATGGATGACATGCTGCTGTGGGCCAACCGTGAGGATCTGTGGCAGGAGATCCGGCGCGTGGCCGTCATCATTCGTGAGCTATCGGAGGTTGGCCCCGAAAGTTTGAAAAGCGGCGATCCTCCGGCTGACGATTGATGAGGGGCGTGACCCTGTTGACGGCTCCGAGGTTAACGCCGTGCGCCGTCGCTGCTGGGATCTGATGGCCCGCGAGATGGACGACTTGAGCGATACGGAGTTGATGAACCGATCGCCGGACGAACTCTGGTACATCGATGTGTGCCTTGAGCAGTTGCACCGCTTGCCTTCCGAGATCGATCCGATCATCCTCTGCCGCGAGTACACCGCCCTGCAAGCGCGGGCGATTGTCAAACGGGCGCAAAGCGAGATGACGCGGGCGTTTGCCGCAAAGTAGGACCTGATGGCTAAGGCTCTGACGATCCCAATTCAGTTCACCCTCGACGCCAAGGCCGCTGAACAGGCGGTCAAGGCGATTCAGGGGGTGGATAAGGCGACGCTTGCTGCGCAAAAGAGCGCCGCCGCATCCGCGCAGGCCTTGGCGCGCAACGATGCGGCGACCGCACGCTCGGCGCAATCGGCCCAAAAGCTCGCCACCGCGCAGAACCAGACCGCCATTAGCGCCGCCAAGGTGGCGCAGGCGCAGAGCGCCGCTGCCGCCCAGGCGGCCCGAACCGAACAGGCCATCTTACGGCTTGCACAGGCCCAGGAGAGGGCGGCACGGGGCGGCGATAGCCTAAGCCAGTCGGTCTCCAAACTGGTACAGGCGGCCGGAACACTTGGGATCGCGTTTGGCGCGCAACAGATTATCCAGGGCGGCATTGCCTTAGCCCAGACGGGCGCACAGGCCGAACAGACCGCGACCCGTTTTCAGCAACTCGCCGCCGCTGCTGGACAATCCGGTGATCAGATTCTTGCCGCCCTGCAAAAAGCCAGTGGCGGGCAGATCAGCGATCTGAACCTCCAGTTGGCCGCCAACCGCGCCAACTTGCTCGGCGTCGCCACCAGCGCTGAAGAACTCGGCACGTTAATGGCGATTGCCCGCGATCGGGCGCAGTCGCTCGGTACCACCGCCACCGATGCCTTTAACGACCTTGTGACCGGCTTGGGGCGCGGATCACCCCTCATCCTCGATAACCTCGGCATTATGGTCAACCTTGGCGCGGCCAATGAGGCCTACGCCGCCAGCGTCGGCAAGACCGTCGCTCAACTGACCGACGCTGAGAAAAAGCAGGCGCTGATCAATCAGGTCGTGGCCGATGGCAAGGCCAGCCTAGAGCAGACGGGCGGCGCGGCTGAAACCACAGCGGGCAAGTTTACTGCGCTTGGGACGGCGGCGGAGAACGCAGGCACCAAGCTAGGGCAAGCGCTGGCTAATTCCCTGTCCGATGCGGCAAAGGGCGGCACGGTCGTGCTCGATGCCCTAATCAAGCGCTTTGAGGAGATGGGCGAAGCGCAGGCAAAACTCGGGGATAATGACGCCCTGGTGCGCGCCAGCGACAACTACGCCCAATACAACGCGCAAGTGCAGGCGCTCTCCAGAGAGACGGGCAACGCCTACGCCAATATCGGCGCGCTGACCGAAGCGCAATTCCTACAAGCCAAGATCAGCCAAACCGGAAGCACTGCAAGTCAGGATCACGCCGCTGGTATTCAGCAAGTCGGCGCTGCTGCCCAGACCACGACTGCCGCCACCAGCGCCCTCGCCACGGTGCTGGACGATGAGGCGCAAAAAGCGCTGGTCAATTCGGTCAACAGCCAGGCGCTAACCGTTGAGAAGGAAAAGCTGACCGCCGCCGCGCAGAACGCCGCAGGGGCCGTGCTAGCTGCTGGCGGCAATATCGAAGCCGAAGCCGCCCGCCTGGCCGCCTCATCGTCCCTGATCGACCAACTAACCGCCGCCTATCTACGCCTGGCTGCGGCCAATGGGCAGGCCGCCAACGCCCAACGCCTCGCCGGGCAAGCCGCCCAAACCCGCACGCTGGCCACGCCTGGCGCGGGCGCGGTGGGGAGAAAAGGCAACGGCGATGACGCAATCGCGGGCGTCGTGGCGCAGCAGCAGGCGATCAAAGATACCGCCGAAGCCCAGCGCAAGTATAACGAACAGGTGGGCGGCTCCAAGGTCGTCCTGGCGAACCTGCGCGCTGACCTGACCAAAGCCAATCTGACCGAAGCGCAGCGCATCGACATTCTGACCAAGATCGCCCAAGTCGAAGGCAGTGCGTCAAAGGCCGGTGGCGCACGGGCAACCGCCGCTGCTGGCGTGGCGCGCAAACTGGTGGACATCGAACAGGCGGCGGCGGATAAAATCGTCGCCATCAACCAGAAGATGATGGAGCAGCAAGAGGCCGCCGCCCGTAAACTGGCGGGCTCGATTGCCACCACCACCGCCGATATGATCGCGGACCAGGAAGCCAACGACCTGGATTTGATCGGTGCCAAAGAAGAGAACATCGCCAAGTTGCAGGCCCGCGAGGCGGCTGAAGCCAACGCCCGGATCGCACAGTCCAAGGCGGTCGCTGAAGCGCAGGCGACGGCAGCAGCGGGTGATGCCGCCTTAGCTGAGGATGTCCTGAACATTCGCGAGAGCGCGATCCAGAAGCAGGCCGCCCTCGACGAAGAATACAACAACCGCCGCAACGAACTGGCCGGTGATGAGACCGCGAGCGCCGCGCTCAAGCAGCAATACGACGAAGCCACCCAGGCCGCCGCCGATGCGACTGCGGTGCGGGTCGGCCTCGCACAATCCGAAGCCGATCAGAAGAAACAGGCCGTGGAAGCCGAGAAGCAGGCCGCACTCGCCGCCGCCGCTGAAGCGGGCAACGCCCTGCTGGATACGGGCAAGAAGGCCAGCGCATCGGCAAGCCAGGTCAATGACCTGATCGCTCGGCTGAACGCCATCCCGACCAATATCACCACCACGATCAACGTGAAGACAACCGGATCGGGTGCGGGCGTGGCGGGTGGCACCGCAACAGCATCAGGCGGAAGTGGGGTCAAGGCCGCAGGCGGTGGTACGTTCGTCACCCACGGCCCAACGTCGTTTGACACGGGCGATAATCCCGGCGGGGTAGAGGTTGTCAGTGTCGTTCCGGTTTCAGGCGTGGGAACAACATCCGTATCCGGCAACAACGTCAAGATGGCGGGTGGCGGTTCTGCGGTTGTAGTTGGTGACGCCGCCACCGATGCGCAGAAGGCCTTAGATGAGGCCAACCGCCGCGCTGCTGAGTTGGCCGGGCAGGCAGGCCAGGCCGTCAGCAAGGGTGGATCAGGCGGAGGGGGTGGTGGTTCTGCCGCCGCACCCGATCCTGGCGATGCCACGGCAGCCATTGAAAAAGCGCTGAACCTGCTCGACAAGATTGCAGACCTGCGTGACAAACTGGCTGAGGTTGGCCCGCCGCTCGATATGAAGGTGGTCAACGCCCTGGCGGATGAGGCGTTTGCGGCCTCACAGGTGATGGGCGCCCGCTTCGTGCAACTCAGTAAAGAACAGGCCGACAACTTTGGCCTGTTCACGGGCGCGCTGGAAGACGCCATCAGCGCCCTGTCGGATGCAGCCGGGCTGCGCAAGGATCTAATCGACATCGGCCCGCCGATCGATGAGGCGACGATCAACCAACTGGCCGACACTGCCTTAGCGGCTGCCAATGCGCTGGGGACACGGTTCAAACAGATCAGCAAGCGCGAAGGCGAGGCGATTGGCGAATACACCGACGCGGCCAGCGCCAGCCTCGGGCTCTTAGCCGATGTGGGCAAGGTGAGTAAGAAGGCGTTCAGCGACTATCAGGCGCCGAGCGATGCGGAGATCGCCGCCTTTGTGGCCGACGCCGATCGGGTGGTCAAGGCCGTGGACAAAGCCGCACAGGTCTACAGCACCGATGGGCTGACGGCTGCGGGCGTGTTTGCCGATACCGCTGGGAAAGTGTTTGACACGATCGGCAAGGGCTTAGAGACCTTCGACAAGATCCGCTTTGGCGATCTGAGTGTTGACCCGAAGAACCTGGCCTTGCTGGAGCAATCTACGCTGGCGGTGCTGGACACCACGCAAACCATCGCCGCGCGTGCGGCGCAGATCCCGAGTGCCGATCTGAGCGCGTTGGGACTGGCCACGAGCGCGATCAACAACCAGGCGGAGGCGCTGATCAATCTGGCGGCTGTGCCGTTCGGCAATCTGCAGGGCGCGAGTCAGGGGCTGTCCTCCACAACCAACAGTATCGGCAATATCAACATCTACGCCACGCCAGGGATGGACGTGAACGTCCTCGCCAATCTCGTCATGCAGAAAATCGGTAGCCGAACGGGAGCGCGGAAATGACCAAGAACACGGTCTGGTTGATCTCTGGCGGCGTCAACTACTACCTGAGCGGCGGCGCGTCCACGCAGACGGTCTACGCGGGCTCTGGCACGCCCTGGACGGCCGAGAGCACCACGCCCTATGAGTTGGCGCTGAACGACCTCACCGGCCCTTCCTACACGCCACAGGCCGCGCCAGGAGCCATGCTGTTTACAGGTGGCATCCCGTTTAGTGCGATGTCAGCGCCCGTCCTGCGGAGCTACGATCGGGTGACTGAAACGCTTGGCGTGCAGATGGTTGCCACGACCAAAGACAACGCGATCGCGCTCCTCAAGCAACTCGGCCAGATTCTCAACACTGCGCTGTACTCAGTGCCGTGTGTACTGGCGGTGACTGGCGGCACGAATACGACCTACTTTGAAATCTACGGCGCTGACATTCAGGAAACCCCATCCTATATCTATGAGAACCCATCCGGGCGGGTGGTCTTTCGGGCGGCGATTACCTGGATACGATCAGCGCTTGGTGCGAAGCTGAGCAGCGGCGAAACCCTGATCAATGCGCAGACGTTTGGCAATACCGGGACGGGCTCACCAAGTAATGTGGTTGCCTATAGCGCTGCCACCGGCGATCTGATCAATGAGGGATCGCCACTCAACGTCAGTATTACCCCGGTCTCAGGCTTCACCACCTACGGAATCCTGTATGCGGCCTCGATTGCCACCCGCACCTATACCGCCTTTAGTGGGAGCCCAACGAGTGTCTCGGCGGGCTCGTCACTCGACATGGGGACGGCTATTACCCTGGATGTCACCGAAAAGCTCACCAACGCCGCGATCCGTTACCGCATTGTGGGGCGGTTCACCAGTGCTAATGTGGCGCTGGCCTACTCGGTCGTGGTCAGCACTGGCAGTCGGACGATCTACAGCTCGCCCAACATTGCCGCCCCACAGGCCGGATCGGCTGCGCTGATTGACTTCGGCTGGTTCTCACTTTCGCAACTGCAGCGCTTTAGCGGGGTGACAGCGCCAAGTGTGTCGATCCAGTTCTCCGTCACCAACACGGGCGGCGTGTCGTATAACGCGACCCCGCTGTCCGCCGATGTGTTTTCCTACTACACGATGATGTCCGCCACGACGGGCCTAAGCGCCGCCAGCACCACCAAGCCGATCCAGATCGCGAGCTTTGCCGAGCAAACCAACGCCGTCTGTCTGCCGCTGCCAACGTGGTCAATGCTGGTACGGAATAGCACCAATATCAACAACTTTGTGATCAAGCGCGGCACCCCGCCGCGCTACTACCCATCGGCCTCGCTCTGGCTGGCGTGGGTCAACAGCAGTAGCGTGCATGTCAACACCGAAACCGCCACGGTCACGGTGACGCATAGCCCGCTCTACCGCACGCTGCGAGGCGGGCTATGATTACGGTTGAGATCTATGCGCGTGGGCCGCGTGGCGCGCCATCGACCACCCGCCAACTGACCACGCCGGGATTGACCAGCATTGGCTGGAGCATCACCGATCAGTTCGGGTTTGAGAGCGCCGATCTGACGTTTACGGGCGCAGAGAATGACTTTCTGGAATGGGCCAACGAGATTGGCGCATCGCTGATCGTCACCTCCCCCGATGGCGATGTGTGCTGGGAGGGCCAGCTGACCGAGGTCAGCGCCACACTTGGCCAGGAGCGCCACAGCCGCTCGCTGGATGGCATGGCCAACCGTGTAAACGTGCGCTACACGACTGTTAACGGGGTGCCAGGGTCAACCGGAAGCACCAGCGATACCACCTCACAGGCGCTCTACGGCGTGAAAGATTACGTTGAGAGCCTGAGCACCACAACCTCCACGGGCGCAACGGCGTTGCGCGATCGAACCCTTGACAAGATGCGCTATCCGGTGCGGCGGCCGTCGTCGACGTTCAGCACGGGCGATCTTGGCAGTACCGATGTGACCCTCCACTTCACCGGCTGGTACGGCACACTCGGGTGGATTGTAACCAACAGCAGCACTACGTCAACGGCCGTCACCTCAACTCAGGTGGGCACGCTCTTAACCAGCATTGCCGCCGTCAACCCGTTCATTTCTACCAGCACGGCCAACATTGCCGCAAGCGGTATTAGCGATACGCAGTTCATTGCACCAGATACCACGGTGCGGGCAAAGATTGAGGATCTGCTCGGGCAGGGCACATCCGGGCCATACCGCTATGCCTGGGGCGTCTATGAGAATCGCGTATTCACCGCAGAAATCTGGGCAGGGGCGGGGCCAACGTCAACCACCTACCGCCGCGTCCTGGCAAGCGGAAATATCTACGATAGCAATTTGATCGTGGTCGATCCGTGGAATGTGCGACCCAACGCCATGGTGCAGATTGACGACCTACTGGAGCTTAACCCCGCCAGCAATGAGCAGGACAGCGCGGGGCGCTACTACGCCGCCCGATCAACCTTCCGTATGGACAACAGCGGTATCAGTGCTACACTGGAGCCATCAGATAGCGATGACCTTACGGCGATGCTTGCACGCATCCAGAATTGAGGATTGACATGGCGCTGCTGCTTGTGCTCTGGCTGCTTATCACTCCGCCACAATTCGACCAGGATGTACTGACCGCATCCTGGAATGGTCCTGATTTGGTGATTGCGCTGGCTGCGCCGGGGTGCCTATCGCTTGTCGGGCCGGGGATCTTCTCGGCGCCCCTCGCGTGCGATGTGACCACCTATACCATGTCGAATGCCTATACCGCGCCACTGAGCCCGATCGGGCGGAGTATCCAACTTCGACGCCCGAACGGCAATATTCTCACGATCCGCACTCCGATCCCGCCAGGGTCGTGGTGCCTACCACTGGTTGACCGATGAACCTGAACGACTTCGCCGCCAAGCTCTTTCCGTTCCTCGTTCGCCTGTTCTGTGAGAC
>ERZ650304.323-NODE-323-length-27346-cov-6.020263_pt1 | contig 27346 bp, 58 predicted proteins | sample MGYA00376240_ERZ650304 | MGnify/ENA primary metagenome ERZ650304 (study PRJEB26733, sample SAMN07839271) | wastewater metagenome | biome: small river; feature: stream; material: water | place: USA: North Carolina | collected 2016-03-01 ... | reverse complement strand
AGGCTTGCATTGCTTCATAGAATTCCTGTCTTGTCTTGTATGCGTGCCAGATATACCACCCTGCAGATTCGCTGGTTGATGGCAGGGCCGCATTGAATACGTTCATCAGAAACTTTTTGAACCCACCGCGCTGCAGTTCATCGTTTTCGATGACTTTGTGCTTCTTCGATCCTTGGTAGCTGACTCCGTAGGGTGGGTCCGTGAACACGCACTGGGCCTTCCGGCCTTGCATCAGTTCCTTGTACGTGGCCGGCAGCGTGCTGTCGCCGCAGATGATCCGATGCCGCCCCATGACCCAAACATCGCCGAGCCGCGACACGGGATCGACCGGCACGTCAGGCACGCTATCGGGATCGGCCAGGCCCTCCGTCTTGTCCGCGAGCAGCGCCGCCAATTCGTCCGAGCTAAAGCCGATCACGGACAGGTCGAAGCCGTCGCCACCGAGATCGGTTAGTTCGACCTTCAGCAGGTCGCTATCCCATCCCGCGTTCAGCGCCAGCTTGTTGTCCGCGAGGATGTACGCCCGCCTCTGCGCTGGCGTCAGGTGCGCTACCTCGATCGTCGGCACTTCGGCCATGCCGAGCTTGCGAGCGGCCAGGACGCGACCGTGGCCGGCAACGATGCCGCTGGTGCCGTCGATGACGACAGGATTGATGAACCCGAACTCGCGGATGCTCGCGGCTATCTGCGCGACCTGTTCGTCGGAATGTGTTCTCGCGTTTCTCGCGTAGGGGATAAGCGACGCGACACTTACGGACTTGTAGGGGTAAAGCACACCACCGCCCCGCAGATCTCGGCCGCCAGTTCCTCGGTGTATGACGATGGCCGTCCGGCTGGCATCAATCTGTCATCTCTGTTTGGGTTGCCGACGCTTGACGTGCCGTCCTGTAGAGGGAGGTAGCTTCGGTGTCGACGGTGTCGGTTCCTGCGAGTTGTTCTTCCAATGCACGAACCCTGCTCTCAAGAGCACCGATGCAGTCGAGCGTAGCTGCCCATACGACCGCGTCCATCGTCCATCCACGCGTGTTGATGGTCCCGCTTGCGCCGCATCGGGCTATTAGCCCAGCCGTAGCGGACATGCCCAATCCATCCATCTTCAGCAGCCCTTTTTCCCGCCGGGCTTGCCCTTGCCGGATTTGCCGCCGGGCATCGGCTTCTTCGAAGGCTTCATGGTATGTCTCCTTTCACGGGATAGGCGGGACGTCGGGCGGGAACTGACTTCCAGCCTTGCGCTTGCTGCCGTCGTTGGTCTTCGGCGTGTTGTCGCCGAAGCCGAAAAGGATCTTCAGCCAACGCCAGAGCTTGCCCATTTGGGACCTTTCAGGATGTTGATCGAGGCTGCCGGCGCGCGAAAATCTCGTCGACGTCAGGCGGGGTCGTGTCGTGCTCTCCGCACCAGTCGTCAGGCGCGGTGACAGGCCAGCCGAGGCCGAGCCGAGGGGGAAAGCGGCGGCATAGGCCGTCCTCCCATTCGATCAGGTCTGGGGTCAGGGACCCGCACCACCAGCGGCAGGTGACGCAGGTCTGGCGGGTCACGCAACTGCCCTCATTGCAAGAGCAGTGCCGCCATCAGGACAGTTCGGGCCGATGGTGCCAACCCGGGGTTCGACCGCCCAGCCGCCGCGAGGCATGACGCTACGGGCCCAAGCCTCGGCATCATCGGGACCGTCGAACTTTTCGGCGCGGTCCAACATGTCGGTCCACACCACGGGGCGCCAGCCGTGAGCGGTAACGCCAGCTAAATGCGGGACGGCGAGCATGCGCTTTCCAGCGTCAGTGGTGACCACGTAGACGGTCGTCATGCTTTGAGCCTTCGACGAGTTGGCTGCGATGCGTCAGAGGTGAGAGGCCCGCCCGAGTTTCCCCGGACGGGCCTGCCGCCGCCGTAGTGGCACTATGGCTGCGGGTTCGATGCGCCCCCGGCCCCTGATCCACACCGCAAGGTGCTGCTACCCGAAGGCAACTTGGGGAAGTTCCGGCGCATGCGCATCGAATTCCGTTCAGCGGCTCCGGCCTACGGATTGCCAAGAGCCAAGGTGCGAACCTTGGCCGTGAAAGGCTCACACGGCCCCAAGGCTCTTGCCGCTGAATTCCTTGCCGCTCTCGCGGCCTTGAGGCTGAGCGCTGAGCGCTGAGGCGCCAGCGAATGGTGGCGCGGGGCGACGCGGCCATGAGAACCGCACCGCCCCACTTGGTGCTCCCTGCTGTGGCCCTAAGCACCCGCTGGCCTTGTCCCGTCAGGGTCGGGCAGTGCGACTAGGCGATAAATCGCCGCACCGAAGTCCTCTCATCTGCCGCAAGCAGCAGAAGCTCGCCGTCCTAACTTCGGCTGCCCGTGGGGCGAATCCCTAAGCCGCCCCCGACAGGAAGCGGCAGTATGTAATTCCATCCTTATGCCATTCGGCGTCTGCGGTCAAGCGGGGTCATGCGGTTCCGCAAGTCCTCGGCCAGCCCTTTCCCCACGATATCCAGGGCCTTGACAAGATCACCCGTCGCCGCTGGCCAATCCAACTGCGCGATCACCACCTGCCGCAATACCGCCACCTGATGGCGCGACAGTAGGCCGTCGATGTATTCCCATCGGCCGCGCGTTCGGTCCGACGATTCACGCTGGCACGGCTCGCATCGATCTGTCCGGCCGCACTCGGCGCAAGCCTTCGGCGGTTCGTCCTCCGATCGCGGCTCGACGACGCGGCCCGGCTCGTCAATCGCCGCAGCGTAGGCACTGGCGAGGCGGGCGTAGCTCATCGCGATGTCGTGGTGCGCGGCGCTGATGAACCCGGCACGAAGCAGCCGCCCGACCGGATACCCCATTTTTTCATCCCGCGCAGCCTCGCTAGGAAGCCCGTACAGCCGCGCGCGCGCCTCGACCGCTACCGAGATAGCGGCGATCTCGGTTTGCCCGTCCATGGCCTTCCTAGCGGCCTTGGAGCGGCTGATGCGGCCGTTGGTAGTGCGGGCGACTTGCTTCTTGCGCTTGCGGCCTCGGGTCAAATTCGTATCCTCAGAGAGGGATTTTGCCGTCGTAGATCATGCGCACAGCGGCACGGATCGTATGGCGCCGCATCTCGTCTTGTTGCCGTGCGGCATGTTCCCATGCCGCTTTCATCGTCGGGCTTGCCGATCGGAAGCATTCGATGCTGGGCCGCGGCCTCAAGTTCGAGTCCACCATCGGCGATGTCCCCCAAGCCTCGCGTTCCAGCATATTGACGGCGAACTGCGCCACGCTGCTGATATTGCTTGGCGAACACCCCGGCGGGCTCGGGGCCGCAGCGCCGTCTAGAAACGACGCCGCCGGCATTGCCCCCGCCGCCCCGATCGCAGCCTGAGCCAACGCCTTCCCCGGGCCGGCGACCATTGTCGACGCAAGCCCGAGGGCCTTCAGCATTCCACGGCGGGCAAGGTCAACGGTCATGGGCGGAACTCCCGGCTGCACATATCCCCGCATTTATCGCAGCGGAGGTCATAAGCTCTGCCGATCGGATCCCCGTCCTCGTCGACAACGGTCCTTCTCTCGTGGATCTCCCAATTGTGATCGCAAGACGATCCCCAAAGCATCCGCCAAATCCACTTGATCATGGGACCCCCGCCAGCTTGAACGCGATCTTCCGAAGGTCGGTGATGTGCCCGTTCTGAGCCGCGACAACGCCGGCCGTGTCCATCTTCTGCGGTCGAATGCCTGCGTCATACGCCGCATCGACAATCGCCTGGATCATGCCGTGCTCGACTTGGACGGGCTCGGATGCGGCCCAACTGTCGTCAGGCACTTCGAACACGACCTGCCGCAGAAAAGCGGCTCTCATTCCCCGTTCGTCAGACACGGAAAGGCGAAGGTTCCGGGCGGCCGGGTTATGCTCGACAAATGCTCGCCACATAATCATCTCTCCACTTCAGAAGCGCCCGAATTTGGTGCGGCAGTAAACGTCGCCAGCAGTTCCGCCACACGCGCCTTTCGACGCTCGACCTCCGCCTCAGATCGCTGGATCTCGACTTCGGCACCGAGCACCTTGCCGATGGTGATGGCCTGCTCCCGGAACGGACGAAGCTCGGCCTGCACAGCCTTCGCCCACTCCGGAGGGCTCGGCGCGAACGTGTGGTTGTCGCGCTCGATCTCGCCTCGCATAACCCGCTCCGCCGCCCGCCGGATAGCCCACAGCGGCAGGCCGGCAAGCGCCGCCTCGTACATCGCTGTCCGGGCTGCCGCGACGCCACCGCTCACGGAGCCGCCAGCGGGGAATGCCACCAGCAGGCCAACGATCGCCGTCTTGATCTGCTGGGCTTCCGCAGCCCCCAAGACGATCCCGAGCAGGTGCGCGCTGCGCTCCAGGCCCGCCCGCTCAGTGGCGGTCAGGGGGCCAGTGATCGACCACCGGTCCACGCCCGAAGCCCCCATCGTCAGCCGGCCGCGGATCGAGGAGGGCAAGGTAGGCGGCATGCCCTGTAGGATCCCGAGCGCTGCCTCGGGGTCGTTCGAATAGGCCTGGACCTGCTTGCTCATCGAGGTATCGCTTTCCGTTCAGCCACGTTGCGGGATACGGCGTGAATTGGGGGTCAGGCGGCGGGCGAGCGAAGCGGTGCGTTGCCGCCATGATGCCGTCGAACGTCGTGTCACCACGCTTGGCCGCAGCGACGAACGCCTTTTCCGCGTCGCCCTTCGCCACCCTCCGGGGGTAGACCGCCCACCAGCGATCGAAGGCGTCTTCAGGCCAGCCGTCCGGAACAGGCTTGCGAGCCTTCCTCGGCATGGGAACCGTAGCATCCGAAGGATGCGTAGGGAGGGTATCTTTCTTACCCTCTAAGGGAATAACTACGCACGCGCGCGAGGCGTCCGGTCGATTCCGCGGACTATCCTCCGGACATTCTCCGGAATGTCCGCGGACATTCTCCGGACATTCCGCGCCGCGCTTAACCCGCTTCCGAAGCGCATCCTTCGCGCGGCGTTCATCTTGGGCGCCTGCTAGCCTTGCAATAATCTTTAGAACACTAGATAGTTGCTTCCCGTCCAAGCCAAGATCTGCCAACTCAGCGAGGGTGTCAGGCCCGATCGCCATTATGGCCCCTCCATTCTTCAAGTGTCTTGCTGCCCTTGCTTGAATTGCAGTGGGTACAAGCAACTGTCATATTAGTGAGTTCGTGGGACCCGCCGCGCGATACCGGCCAAATATGGTCGATAGAAAACGGCCCTTCTTCCGACAGGCAGTATGCGCAAACGTACCCGTCTCTCGCGATGACTTTATCGCGAAGATCTAGCCATTGCTTCTCTGGTATTCTCCACCCTATTTTTCTGTAGTGCCGCTTCCGGTCGCGTTCAATGTCCTTCTTCCGCCGGAGTTCGGCATCCTTCGCCTCAATGGCGTCGACAGCCAAGGCGATAGCTTCCGGCGGGGCGCCGGCTGCAGTCATCGCCCGGATCAGCGCAGCGATGCTCATTCGGCCGACGCCTCCGGGCCACCGAACAGCATCCGCACCGCGTACCCACGCTCTACGACTTCGACGGGCGGTAGCCCATAGCGGTCGGCATGAGCCCGCACGCCGTGCAGAATGGTGGTATGGTCGCGCTTCCCGAACAGCCGGCCGATTTCAGGGTACGACCGGCAGGTCAAGGCCCGCGCTAGGTACATCGCCTCTTGCCGGGCGTAGACCATGTGGCGCGTTTTGCCGGTGGAGATCAAAGCCTCGCGGCTGTAGCCTGTCCGGCGCGCGACGCGGTACAGGACCGCCGGGATGGTGATCCGTTCCGGGTGCACCGGCTCCGGCTCCTCCAGGATCGGCCCGGCGGAGACGAGAAGCCAGTCGCGCTTCGGAGGGTCGGGCACGATCGGCACGCCTCGAAACGGGAGGCGCCGGCCGAGACGCTTCGCGAGCTCGCGCGCGTTCTTTATGCGGCGCTCCGCCTGCTCGGCTATCGCGCGAGCGCAAACAAACGGGGGATCGGTTCTGACTTCAACAAGTGCCATCACGCCCCCCAGACAAAGCGCATGCCGGCAGGCGTCGGCGACCGTGTGACCGGCTCGCTTGTGAACTCGCTCTTGAGCGAGCGCCGCCGATGCTCGGCGCAGTACGAACCCCAGCTCGTCCGCCGGCCGCAGCAGAGCGCCAGGCCGCGATGGTCTTTCCCATCAACGATCCAGGCACAGTCGTAGATCGATCGATCGAGGAACGGGATCGGGTCGCGGTGCGCGACATAAGGCGGCGGATCGACCGGCGGCGAGGGCATAGGCGATACGGATTCCACGACTTGAAGCATGGGACGCTCCTTGCGTGATGGTTTCGCGATAGACTGACGGCCCAACCGCTTCGACGATCGGGCGCGGGGCTTCTTCGGCTTCGGTTCCTGCGGAATGACCGCTCGCGGGATCTCCCCGTGAGCGGCGCGGTAGCGGAACACGAGCCCGATCACCGAGTTGCGGCTGACCAGTCCGCACGCGACCGCGATCTCTGTCGCAGGGGCGCCCGAGCGCCACAGGTCGATGACGCGGTCGATGACTTCAGGCGAGTGCAGTGCCCTAGGCTTCGTCATGCGCCGCCCTGCCGATGCTTGTCGGCAGCCTTGACGCGGGCGACGATGTAATCCCAACCGCGCCGCATCCGGTCGAAGTCGGTCTTATCGATGCGATGCGAGTAGTCGAACGCGGCCTGCGGATACATGCAGCCGTTCTTGGCGTGGGCCTCGACGAGATACAGGGCGTCGTCAAGCGAGGGATCTGTGCTCATGCCCGGGGTCCCTTGCGGGCGAGCCCGAGCTTGACTAGGATCGGAGACATTCGATCATGCGAGCGCGCGAAGACAGCGCCCAACTGTTTGTTCGTCATGCCGGGGCGCCGCGTGAACACTTCCCGGATCGCAGCGGCCCGTGCCGCGCACACCGTCGCATCCGTCGACCGGCCCCGGATCGTGTCGAGCGACACGCCGAAACGGGCAGCGACCTCCGTCGCGATTGCCATGGCAGCAGCATCGGGCGCAGGAGCCGCGCCGGACGGCGCTACAGCCGTCATGTCGACCTTGGCGACACCGATAGCCCGTTCGAGATCTTCGTCGCCAGAGACGCCGCAGCGGGCGGCAAAGGCCGCATCGAAAAGCCGTTGCGCATACATCGCAGTCGTGCAGCCGGCGTCACGCGCAAGCCGCGCCAGATGCTCCCGCGCCTTGCCGTTGACGACGACTTGGAACTGGAATTTGGGGCCGGTGGGTTTGGTTTCGTAGCCGATGCTCATGCGACCTCCGTTGCGGCGAACATTCCGGCGTCGCCGTTGATGCGATGCCGCGCCATCTCTGTGTATTCGGGGTTCAACTCGATCAGCACCGCGTGGCGCTGCAGCCGATCGGCGACGAGCCCCGTGGTGCCGGCGCCGCCAAACGGGTCCAGCACGGTGCCGCCTGCCGGACAGCCAGCCTTGATGCAAGGCTCGATCAGCGCGGGCGGGAATGTCGCAAAATGTGCGCCGACGAAAGGTTGTGTGGCGACGGTCCAGACGTTGCGGATGTTAGCCCCGCCCTTGTCTGGCATGGGATAAGCGCCGCTATGCGTTCCCGCTTTGCCGCGCTCAGCGACCCGTTGCGCGTCGCCCTTGCCTTGCGCCCATGACCCGCCATTGTTCTCATCCCAATCGCGGGCATATGGGACACGCACGGCATCCGCATCGAAGAAGTACCGCTCCGACTTGGCGAGCAGAAAGATGTTCTCGTGCGCGCTGGTCGGCCGGTCCCGCACACTCTCGGGCATGGGGTTGGGCTTGTGCCAAATGATCGATGACCGCAGGTACCAGCCATCGGCCTGGAGTGCGAAGGCGACCCGCCAGGGGATGCCGATCAGGTCCTTCGGCTTTAGTCCAAGGGGAATACGCCAAGAGCGATCTGCATGGACGCTGCCAGCGTTCGTGTGTTGTTTTCCAGAACCACCGGCGCCTTTCGTTGACATGGCATAACTGTCTCCGAGGTTCAGCCACAGTGTCCCGTCATCCCGAAGCACGCGCCGGACATCGGCGAACACCGCCACCATCTCGGCGACATAAGCGTCCGGCGTCGGCTCCAGACCGATCTGACCGGCGACGCCGTAATCGCGAAGGCCGAAGTAAGGCGGGCTGGTGACACAGCAATTCACCGAGCCGGGCGGCAATGTCCGCAGCACGTCTCGGCAATCGCCGTTGAGGATGCGGATATTCATGCCGTCCTCACAGTGATATGAACCCCCTCGACGTCCGCCTTGTTCGGGCGCAAGATCCCGCGGCGCTCCAGAGCCGCCAGCGCTAGGTCGAGACTGTCCGCCCATTCCCAATCGCCGCCGGCCGCCAAAACGTCGGCCGCGAATGAGCGCTGCTCCGTCGTCAGCGTGTTGTTCTTGGCCTTCAGCTCGAGCGAGAAAAACCGCCCATGCGGCGGCACCACGAAGCAGAGATCATGAACACCGGCCCGCACGCCGAGGGCCTTGAAGATCCCTGCCTCCGCCTTCGTGCGAAAGCCGCCGTTGCCTGGATGGAACCAGACGACACCGGGCATGCACCGCGCGCGCAAATGCGCGACGACGGCGCGGTGAATGATTTCTTCGGGACCGGAACGACGCCTCACGCCCGTTCCCCCCGCTCGCACAGATACGGCCGCTCGAAATCCACCACCATCGCCGGATGCTCGCTCGACCATGCGGCAAGGGCCTGCTGCGCCAGAACGGAACACGCCTGGACGCTCGGCATGGGGATCTCGACTGTCTCGCAGGCGAGAGAGCGCAGGGTGCAGGCGACGAAGATCAGGGAGGCGGTCATGCTGCCTGCATCCTTTGTTTGATGCCCTCAATCTCCGAGGCGACGACCGCCTCAGGGCGCATGATCCACCGGGCGATCTCCGCCGTGTCCCTGCCCATCGTCCACAGGGCGCGAGCCCGATGAAGCTCTTCGACCGACAGCGGCTCGGTTGGGAGAGGGCGGGGAAACCGGCGCTTCATTGTTCTGCCCCGGCCTTGGCGAGGCGGATGCAGTATTTCGCGACGTCCTCGGGCGCCGCGCACGCCCTCCGAAGCCGGTTGGCGCACTCGCATGACGACCGCAAAGGGTTCTCGCCCTTGCCGTAAGCGCGCTCACAGACACGGTAGGCTATTCGGTCGACGACTGTCGGCCCGTAGGTGGGTTTCGATGCGCCCCTGCTCATGCCGGCTCCCAATTCTGGACTGGTGCAAACCCGTCGCACTCACCGTCGCGGCGAGGCTCGAAACCCGCCCACGACTGCCGCTCGCTCGGCACCGTTCCCGACGCCGTGTTCCGGCGGCAGGAAGGGGCCAGCGGGCAGGAAGCGTGGGCGCACATGGCGACGTCAGAGGGCATCTGCATCTCGGTTCTGCTTTCTGTGCGCCCCGTGGGACGTATGCTCGACCTCGCGTTCGATGCCCGGCGGCCGCCACATACGCCCGCTTCTCGCACCCGATGCCCGGCGGCCGAACCCGTTGCGGGAGCCCCATCACCAAGTCCCTGTTGCCGTTCACCGATTTGCAGCGGCTGCGAGGGGTGCCCATTTTCACCGCTGCCCGGCATGCGCTGCCGGTGCACCCCTCGCATTCCATCAGGCTGCCGCCGCGAGCGCGGCCGGACGCGGCGTCGCGTCGATCGCCTCCGACTTGATCAGCTTCGGCGCGGCGAGCCGGACCTTCAGATCCGTCTCGACCACCGACCGGATGCCGGCGCCAGCACGGATCATGGCGTTGGCCTTGCCGGTCTCGATCTCGTCGGTTTCCACGCCGTTCATGACGCCCATCAGCTTGTCGGCGACGGTGGCGAGGATCGGGGTGCGGATTTCGTAAGCCATTGTCATGCTGCCTTTCTCACGGCCCGACGCGCCTTGCGCTCGGCCTTCTTCGCCTCGGAGATGTCCCGGCCGATCGAGATCGCCGGGGTTTTGTCCGCGATCTCGCGGAACTCGATGCCGGCCTCAACCGCCTTGTAGGCGAGCATCTGGACGGCGGCGGCCGGCGCCTGCGACAGCGCGGCACGGTTGACGGATGCGACTGTCTGGACGGCCGCGCCGGGGCGCTTGACGGTGCCCTTGGCCGATTTGGTCTCAGTCGAGACGGCAGGCGAGATGACGGTGAGCGAGGCACTGGCGCGGGCGACCCGCGTCGTCCAGACGTGCAGGGCTTCTTTGCGAGCGCGCGCCGCGCGTGCCGAAGCCCTCGCGATGATCCGGCGGCGTTCTCTCCATCGCCACGAGCCGCGCTTGAAGTTGCGGTCGCACTCGGACTTCAGTTCGTCGAGGCGGCGCTCGGCGTCGATGGCATCGGCGAGCGCCGGGCCTGACATGGAGTTCTCGCGTCCACCGAACGACTTCAACGACGCCCCGCATCCGCCTTGGTCGGCAGGAGGTGGAACATGACCCACGTCCGCCGCATCGGGGCTTGCAAGGGGCTCGCACCCGTCGGCGTTGGTGCATCTGCTACACCCGCGGTCAGCCTCTCCGGCGGTTTGCGCATCGCGCAGGCCGTGCGTCGGCCCTACCATCTCGACCGCGGCGAAGCGGTCGATCAGATCCATGTGCACCGTGGTCGTGGCCGTGCCCGCCTCTCGACGCGCCGGGATCTGCACCGCGAGCGACAGCCACCAGCCGCCGTCTCGCCGCATGATCGTCGCCGTCCTCGGCGCCCAGCCTTCGACAGGGAAGGCGCCGCGGGCCTTGACCCAGCCGAGCGTGTCGTCCTTCTTCGGCCCGCCGCCGCGAATGCGGAATTTCGACGGGCCAGTCTGTTCGAAGCTGAACGCGTAGTCGGCCGGGTAGCACCACGAACTGAAAAAGTGCGTGCCCTTGAACCGCGGAAACCCGCTGGACGCGCCCGCGCCGGCCTTGGCCCGCCGGAAGAACGCCTGATAGGCGTTGTCCAACCGCACCAGCGTCTCGATGATCGCGTTTGCCTGAAGCTCGCCGATCTCGGGATAGACCTTGCGGATTTCCGGCACCGATCGCGACTGGTCGAAGCGCGTGAGCGTCTTGCCGGTCTTCCGATAGCAGTCGATGCGCTCTTCAAGCGCCGCGTTGTAGAGCGCCCGATGCAGGTCGAGGTTCCGCTCGAACCGGGCGACCTGAGCCGCCGTCGGGTAGAGCTTGAACGTGTAGCGGCGGATCTGCATAGCCCCCTCCGTGTTCATCGGCCTCTACAGCCCCTCGCAGTTCGTGCCCGACGACCGACCCAACTGCGACCCAGCAAGGGGCCGCTCCCCGTCTCCGAACAATACGCACTCGCAGTTCGTTCCCGGCGGCCGAGCCAACTGCGACGGAATGGGCTGGGGCGAGCAGGGCGAGATCTATCGCCTCGCAGATCGTTCCCGGCGGCCGAGCCAACTGCGACTGCCGTCTTCGTATCGGTCTGCTGCCGTTCACGAATTTGCGCGGGTTTCGAGGGGTGTCCCTTTCGACCCGCGCCCGCGATGCGCTCGCGGCCTACCTCTCGCGCTGCATTGCAGCGAAGATCATTCATCGCCATCACACTTCGTCCACGGTGCGATCCATCCCGCGATCCGCTCCGACAGGCGCGCCCATCGAAGCCCGGAGCGCAGCGCGAGCCGGGCGATAAAAGTCCTCGTCGATCGAAGCCAAGCGGGCCTCGATTGCTGCGATCCGGTCGGCAAGTTCGTTCCGCTCATTGCGGGCTGCCTCTTCGCGTTTCGCTTGCCGCCCCGTCACTACGGCGCGCAGCCGGTCCATTTCCCCCGCCTCGATCCTCCGGGCGGTCGCGGACCAGATCGCGCGCGCCCGCTCGAAATCGAAACCACACCGCGCAGCAGCCCTGCTGACCGCGCTTTTCACGCTGTCTCCGACGGGGCGCGGCTCCGCGACCTGCCGGATCAAATGCGCCGCTTCCGCAACCGCACTCATGAAATGAACCCCTCCAGAATTGGAGTTCTCCGCCGATTTTTTGCACATCTCCAACACGCTCCGTGGCACCGTCCGTGGCATGGAGCAGGAAGACGAAAACGGAGAACCCGCAGACACTTGGACTAGACTCGGAACTCTTGCCTTATCCCTTACCGAGGCGGTTGCCGCCGCCCGGGAAAGGGGCCGGAGCGGTCAGGCTCCGGCCGAAGTGGGTATGCAGGGAGGCAGTGAAAGTGAGGATTCCAACGTGAAAGGATCTGGCCTTTCCGATCGTCGAGAGCCGGCTTCCGGCCGGCGGCGGATCAGGGCGTGACGCCCGGATTCCGGAATGTCCTGCCGAGCGCGACGAATGCGACGGCAAGGCCGAAGTAGTCGCGATGAGGCTCGCCGATCAGGATAGACCCGACGGCAAGCACCCAATAGAACGCAGCAACAGCGAAGCAGGCGGCCCAAAGGTTCTTGCTCATCACACAATCTCCATTTCCCGCGCTTCCGGCGCGGGGCGTGAAAGAGTGGCCGCCGAGACGTGGGAGGCCGTCTCGGCGGCCGACCGGCGCTCACCCGGGGAGGGGAAGGGAGCAGCCGGAACTAGGGAAGGGTGGCGACTTGCGCGACTTCGGAGGGGTATGAAGACTGGCACGCCAATGCCAGCGGACCCCGCCCCCCGTTTGACGCCCGGCGATGGCAATGCCTCCGCCGGGCGCAGCCGCGCCTTGATGCCGTCCGTGTCGCCATTCGCCGACGGGGAACTACCGGGGCCCTCCGATCCCCGGACGCGGACCGACGCGGCCGGGAAACTGGTGTTTGGGGAAAAGGTGAAGCTCATGCCGCAGCCTCGTCTGCGGGCGCCGGCCCGAACACGTCGGGGCGCAGCACATGGCGGGAGATGCCGGAAATGCGCTCGACGTCGAGCACGCGCTCGGCAGGAACCTTCTTCCACCCGCGCACGGCGCTGGGCTGGATATCGAGTTCGTTGGCGATGCGCAGCCGCAGCCCCCGGTGCCTCGCCAGCATGGTCTGAAGTTCGTTCATGACGCCTGATAGCATGGCTATCATTTCGGTTCAAGCCACTTGATAGCGTGGCTTTGTGGCTCGCCATAAAGCAGGTGCGAAAATGCCCACATGATGGATGCTTCGCCCCGGCGCACGCGCGTACAGAACCAAACGCACCCTGGCCACTACGTCAGAGAGTGGCGGAAATATCGCGGGCTGACGCAAGAGCGCCTGGCCGAAATGATAGGCACGTCCCATGGACAGATCGGCCAACTCGAACGGGGCGAGACCGGATACCATCAGGACACGTTCGAACTGATCGCCGATGCGCTGCGGTGCACCCCAGCAGACCTGATCGACCGACTCCCAAACGATACGGAACGGCCTTGGCAGATACTGAACGCAATGGACGGCGGCACCCGACGCAAAGCAGTCGAGATGCTTAAGCTATTAGCCGGGCAAGATCCGGCCCCCCAATCGCCGGCGGAATGAATGGCTGCGGTTTTCGCCCTTTCCGCCTACTGTCTGATGTGCGGGCTGGTGGGTGGCATCATATTCGACTACCTCTATTCGAGCCCAGTTCCTGACGTTGTCGCGATCCAGGGTTTTGTGTGCGGTGCGCTATTGCCCCTCATTGTGCGCTTCCGGTCGGTGATGATAGGTCGCCGCGACCATTAACGAAGCGATAGCCCAGCCGTAAGAATCACGACTTCGCGCGGGTTGACGCAGGGGCAGATCTCTGGTCGCGCCATTTTTCGATAGTTTCGCTATCAGGCCCCTTGCCTGCAAATGATAGAGATGCTATCAAATCTCCATCGCCGCTGACCCGGCATGGAGGCCCCCGATGTCCATCCCCGACTTCGTTGCGCTGTACGAGTCCACCCACGATTTCGCGATCGGCGTCACGTCGACGCCCGAGGCGCTGGCCGCCTCCTACGCCGCACGTACCGGCGTGCCGGTCACTCCCGAGATGATCATCGAGTTTGCGGTCGCGATGGCGCTGTCGCCGATCGCGGCTGCGGCGTGAGGGAGGCTGACATGACCGACGCCCCCCAGCCGGAAATCATTGCCTACAAGGGCTTCAATCTCGACCTGTCGTGCCGCGGGCATAAGTTTGAGATCGGCAAGACCTATGAAATGGACGGGCCGATCAAGGCATGTGCCCGCGGGTTTCATGCCTGCGAGCACCCACTGAACGTTTTTGATTACTACCCGCCCGCCGGCTCGCGTTTCGCCGAGGTCCGCCTTTCGGGCGAAATCAGTCGGAAGGGTGACGATACGAAGGTGGCCGCAGCGCGGATCTCGATCACCGCAGAACTTGGCATTGCTGAGTTGGTCGACCGGGCGGTCAAATGGGTATTTGCACGGTCGAATCCTGACGGGGAAGCCGCCACGGGCTACCAGGGCGCCGCCTCCGCCACGGGCGACCGGGGCGCCGCCTCCGCCACGGGCTACCAGGGCGCCGCCTCCGCCACGGGCTACCATGGCGCCGCCTCCGCCACGGGCAACCAGGGCGCCGCCTCCGCCACGGGCTACCAGGGTGCCGCCTCCGCCACGGGCTACCAGGGCGCCGCCTCCGCCACGGGCTACCAGGGCGCCGCCTCCGCCACGGGCAACCAGGGCGCCGCCTCCGCCACGGGCGACCGGGGCGCCGCCTCCGCCACGGGCGACCAGGGCGCCGCCTCCGCCACGGGCGACCGGGGCGCCGCCATGGCGGCCGGCCGGCTAGGGAAAGCAAGCGGCAAGGCTGGCAATGCGCTTTTCCTCGTCTCCCGCGACAAGGATTGGAACATCGTCCACGCGTGGGCTGGCATCGTCGGCCGCGACGGGATCGATCCGGACGTTTGGTATCGACTTGATGCTGACGGGCGACCCCAGCCTGTCACGAACGACGAATGACCGGGTGGTTCCCCGCGCCTCGGCTGCGGGACCCCGACGACATCGACCCCCAGCCAATGAGGATAACCGCAATGTCGCAAACCTACGTCCATACGCCCGAAATGGGAGAAATCAGCGGGTTCGGCGGGGGGTATGAAGCCATCTGCCAAAAGATGTTGGATGCGGGCGTCCGGTATCTTTTGCATGACCGCCCGGATCTCGACCCGCGCTTCCGAGGCAACTCGGCGATCTTCGGGGTGATCCTCGAAGACAACGACGCCGCGAAGGCTCTGTCGAAGGTCGTCATCGATGCGTCCGGCGGCGATTGTACAGGTGCCATGCACCACGCCGTCGTGAGCCGCTGCCTGTGGATCAAGCGCAACGGATGGGACGCCTACGTTCAAGAGTCCTCTAAACAGAAGGAGGACTGACATGCTCGCTCGTGCCAACACCATCCCGCGTTTCGCAGAGCCGACCGAAGAAGACTTCGACTATTCCGGCCTCAGTGTCACCGTTCATCTTGACGACATCGAGTTTGCCAGCGGCCTCGGCATGATCCGCGAGGCGGAGGTCGAGGCGGAGGGCGACAGCACTGGGGGTTATTCGATCCGCCGGCTTGTTGTCCTGCCGTGGCGGAGCCTCACCAAGGACACCTGCAACTGGAAGCGGCCCCTTTCGCCCGAGATTTGCGACGCCGTCTGCAAGGCAGCGGAGCCGATGATCCTCGAAAAGCTCGCCGCCGAGAAGATCCTCGCCGCCTGACCGCCAGCCACACAACGGAGAATACCACATGCCCCGGACCATTCAATTCGCCAGCGAACTTGACCGCGTCAACGCCGAACGCCGCAAGCGCGGCGCGCCGTCTCTTTCGGTTCGTGAAGCCAACCGCGCGCTTCAAGAGCGCGGCACCAGCGATGATTTCGCGCTGCACTTCCTGATCAGCTACGGGACCGGCGTCCTCATGCCTTCGGCCGGCGGCCTCGCTGGCTTCGCGCTCCACAACGCCGCTAGCGACAGTTCGGGGTCCTCGTCGGACACCGGGCCCTCGTCGTCATGCGACAGCGGGTCGTCGTCCTCGTCCTGCGACTGACTGCCAGCCTGAGCCGGTTACGGCCGGCTCCTACGGGCGATCAATGGAGACCCCAATGCGTACCATCCGAGCCAGCTTTGAGTTTGTGTCCCTGACCGTGTTCCTCGCGGCCGTCCTGTTTCTGATGGGAGCGGTCTGATGCAAGCGCAAACCGAACCCACCTACTACGCCGAGGGGCTTGATGTCTGGAAGGCCCCGATGGTTGTCGCCAGCACGGTCGGCAGCCGGACGATCACCATGGGCTTCAAGGTCTGCACCGCCACGGACATGGTCGGCGAGACGGGGGCGCAGACAATCGCGGCTCTGCTGACCCTCGCCGAGAGAGGGCAAGGAGGCTTCCATGCGAGCTGACTCCGCACAATACGCCCGGCGCTACCGGAACATTCACAACGCCCTTGCGGGCACTGCGACCGACCGCGCGCTCGACGCCGTCGCCGATGACCGTCTCGTCTGCCGCCTCGCGGACAGGCTGAACGACGGCGACGCCGACCTCGGCGACGAGGCCGATTGCATCACCGTGCTGTCCCGGGCGCGGTGCCCGGTCTGGCCGATCGAGGATGACTTGCTCCAGGCCGTCATCGACGAGGCGCGAGTGAGGAGGGCAGCACGATGAGCGACTACACCTATTGGCAGAACGCCCTCGCTGGCGACTTCGGCCCGATCCACGACGGCGATCCTCAGCCCGGCTTCTACCGCTGGCGCCGCAAGGGCCAGGTAGACCGCCCCGTCGCCATCTGGTGCGACGACGACGGCGCGATGCGGGCGATGGTCGGGGATCACGACGACGATGCGTCCGAGATCTGGACCTTTGTCGCCGACAAGCCGATCGGCGAAGCGACCTATCGCGCTGTCATGGCAGGCGAGCCGTGGCCTACCATCGCACCCTCCGTCGCCCGTCCGACAAACAGCGAGAGCGCCGACCCGGTCGACATTTTGCGCGACCAGATCGAAGCCTGCAAGGCCGATCTGGCGAGGTTCGTCGAGATCACCAGCGATGAACAGACGGCAGCGGCGCAGTCGCTTCGTGCTCGGCTCCTGGAACTCGCCCGCGAGGCGGACAAGGCGCGCGAGGCGCAGAAGAAGCCGCATTTCGAGGCGGGCAAGGCGGTCGACGCCAAGTTTCAGCCGCTCGTGAAGGGCGCGAAAGACGCCGCCGACACGGTCGCTCGTGCCATGTCCGCATGGGAGAACGAGAAGGACCGTCGCGCGCGGGCCGAACGTGAGCGGGCCGAGAAGGCCCGTCGCGAGATCGAGGAAGCCGCCAGGAAGGCCGCCGAAGCCGGCATGGCGCCTCCGCTCGCCGCCGCCCTGATGGAAGCCGTCGCGACCATTGCGCCGCCGGAGCCCGCCGCCGCTGCGCCGATCAAAGGTGCCTACGGCCGGGCCGCTTCCGTCCGCACCGTCCGCATCGCCCGTGTCGTCGACCAGGACCGCCTTTACGAGGCGGTCAAGGGCAACAGCGAGATCAGGGCCGCCCTGCAGAAGGCCGCGCAAGCGATCGTCGATGGCGGCGAGACCGTGGCCGGCGTCGAGATCGAGACGCAGAAGAAGGTAGCGTGAGATGAGCAAGCCCCCGATCCCGCCGAAGGTCGCCGCCGCAATCAACGCCGTCATGGTGGAGGTGAAGCGGCTCGACAAGGGCGCCGAGAACAAGCACGGGAACTATAAGTTCACCAGCGTTGACGACTTCCTCGACGCGACGCGTCCGGCGTGCGCCGCCGCTGGGCTGATCATTGTTCCGGACGAAGAGTCCGTGGACATGGTCGAGAAGTGGCTTCGCGTGAAGTTCTCGTTCACCGTCGCCCATGCCAGCGGCGAGACATGGGACCATTCGCCGACGCGAACCGTCATGGTCAACTCGGCCATGGGCTCGCAAGCCTACGGCGCCGCGCAGTCCTACGCCCTGAAGCAGTTCCTTCGCGCGCTGTTCCAGATCTCGACCGGCGACGGAGAGGACGCGGACACGCAGCCGAACGAGCAACTTCCGTCAAGCCAGCGCCGTGGGCCGCCGCCGGCTCCGGCTCGCGCCAGCCGCCCGCCGCCTGCACCCGGCCCGTCGGATGACGCTGTTGCCTACGCCGCGATGGCCGAGACCGAGATCATGAACGCCGACGATGCGGGCGACCTCTTGCGCTGGTGGAACAGCGACGCGTCGAAGCAAAGGCGCCGCGAGGTCGAGTTGCCGCCGGACATGCTCGGCGCGCTGAAGGACCAGGTCATGGCGCGCGCGAACGAACTCGGCCACCGCGGCATGAACGGGCAGCACTGAGATGGCGAAGTCAGATCTCGACCGCGCTCCGATCTTCATGGTTCGCACCCGGCAAGGGACGCTGGCGCCGGCATCGAGCTTCGACGCCGAACGGCTTGATGCCATTGCGATCGGAGCGCAAGTCGAGGTCACGATCAAGCAGCGCCGGTCCTCGCCGCAGAACCGGCTTTACTGGTCGATCCTGTCGAAGGTTGTTGAAAACATCGAAGGACACCCGACGAGCGACACGTTGCACGATGCATTGAAGCTGCATCTCGGGTATACTGAGAAGTTCAAGACGATCACCGGCAAAGTCGAATGGCGGCCGATATCTACGGCTTTCGCGAAGATGGACGCTCAAGAGTACCGCGTTTTCTTTGACCGCGCCATGGACGTGCTCGCGTCGATGCTTGGCGTCGACCCGCTGAGCTTGTTGGACGAAGGAAGGGAGCAAGTCGCATGAGCAAGGTCGACATCAGCAAGGCGACGCCGAGGCCGTGGTTCGTCCAGCCGAACTTCTTGACGATCTACAACATGAGCAACGGCAACGTCGGTCTGACGTGCGCAGTCGCGTCGGTTCTCAAAGATCAGCCAGGGCCGGATGCCGCCAAGGCCAACGCCGAGCTCGTCCGCAGAGCCGTCAACTCCCATGACGCGATGCTGGCCTCCCTCAAGGAACTCCTCGCCCGCGACCCCGGCCTTTGGACGCCTGCGATAGAGCGTGCCCGTGCCGCCATCCGCATCGCTGAAGGGGAGGATGCGCCTTGAGCAGATCCGTTGCTGAATGGATTGGCCGCACCGACGACGAGCCTGTGCCTGCCCGCGTGCGATTGCGCGTGTTCGAGCGGTTCGGCGGCATCTGCCACATCTCCGGACGGAAGATTACCCCGGCCGACAAGTGGGATTGCGACCACGTCGTCGCGCTCTGCAACGGCGGGGCGCACCGTGAAAGCAACCTCGCGCCGGCTCTGGCCGACAAGCACCGCGAGAAGACCGCCGCCGACGTCGCTGAGAAATCGAAGACCGCCCGCGTCCGCGCCAAGCATCTCGGGATCGCGAAGTCATCGCGGCCGATGTCTGGCGGCAAGGCGTCGCGGTTCAAGAAAAAGATCTCAGGACAGGTAGTTCTGAGATGAAAGCATACGATCTGAAGGAGAGACGCGCAATGACCTTCGACCAACGCGGCGTCTGGCACAAGCCCATGGGCCGCCAGCCCGACGACCCCGGCCTGTGGATCTCCGACCCCATGGAGCCCGCACAAGGCCCCGACGAGCCCGACGGCGGCATGCGTGTCGTTGCATGGGCAGTGGTCGCCATCCTCGTCGGGCTCCTCGCTGTGGCGAGTGTGACTGCCTACACGTTCTTTGAGCCTGTGGTGCGGCCATGACCAACCCGCTGATCGACCCCGCGCATATCGACGAGCTCGAATGGCCGGCGCTGCGGCCGGGCGGCGAGGACGTTGCGGCCATCGACGACACCGACGCCGTCGCGGCGATGCGGCGGGACCTGGCTACCGCCGAGACCCACATCAAAGCCCTGCAGGCCAAGCTCGATGCCCTTGCGCCGCACGGCTCTTGCGGCTGCAACTACGACGCGCCGGGCCAGGTCTGCCAGCACCACAGCCCGCAGCTGGTGGAGGCGCTCGCCCGGGCGGTGAAGGCCGAGGCGGACCTTAAGACGCTGAACGAAACATGGGTAGCGGCGCTCAGTGGCTTGGTCGAACGCGCCGCGACCGCCGAGGCCGAGCGGGACGCGCTCCGCTTGGCAATCGCCGGCCAGCCCATGGATCCCATCCTCAAGAACGGCAGCTACGTCGAGATGGCGTGCACGACCAGAGAGGCACGGGCGTATGCCAAAGCGAACCACGCTGCCGCCGAGGCCGAGGTCGCCCGCCTCGCCGGCCTCCTCGCCGAGGCGGAATGGAAGCCCGCAGAAGCCGCCCCGAAGGACGGCACGCCGGTGACCGCCCGCATCGTTTGGACGATGCGATGGAAGCCCTACTCCAAGATAGATCGACAGCGGATGGGCGGCCGCGCTGGCCGCTGGCAAGGGGCGAACTCTTTCGGCGGCTGGGACAACACCGACTTCGAGCCCGACGCCATCCGCCTGAAGGAGAAGCCCGATGCAAAGTGAGCCGACGACCCACGAAATCAAACTGCTTCGCGCGGTGGCCGGAGAGATCTTCATCGACTCTTGGGGCTCGTGGATGACCGAGGCTGCCGAAAGCCTGAAGGCCCGCGGCTACTGCACCGGCGCGCCGAACTACCATGTCACGGAAGCCGGCGTTGCGTTCCTTGCCCGCATGAAGGAGCCGACGACTTTCCGCTTTGTCTACCGGAACCACCGCGGCGAGATTGCCGAACGGCGCGTCATCCCGGATGCGGTTCGCTTCGGAACGACCGAGTGGCACCCAACGCCGCAATGGCTGCTTCGTGCCTACGACCTCGACAAGCAGGCCCTGCGCGAATTCGCCATGAGCGAGATCAGTTCCGTCCTCGCCAACCGAAAGGAGGTGATGCCCCATACCGCAGAGCAACCCGCGCGACCCGTTCAGGGGTGTTCCTCGCCCCGGCGAGATACGACCCCGCCCCAGGCTTCCGAGCCCGGGGTGACGGACCCGATCGTATGTCCTCACTACAACGAGCACGCCGAAATCTGGTTGGAACCTCCCTGCCAAGACGAGGCTTCCGAAGGTCGTCTTTGGGTACAAGACGGCGACCAGTTTGACCCGTGCCCAGAATGTGGCGCAGACCCTGTCCGCTTCGTCCGTGCTGATATCCACGATGCCGAGATTCGCCGCCTCCGCGCGGTGGAGGCTGAGCATGCCGCCCGTATCGCGGCGCTGGAGGCGGGGCTGCAACCGTTCGCGAAGTTCGGCCAAGCGTGCCAAACTGCTCCGGCCGACTTCATTATCACCATGGGCAGCCTCATGGCGGCAGCACAGCTTCGCGTCAGAGATTGCCGCGAAGCCGCCCGCCTCCTCAACCTCCCGCAGGAGGGGCGGTGATGACCACCGAGATCAAATTGCCGCCAAATGTCAAAACTAAGTACACCAACATCGCAAAGGCGTGCTTGCTGATAGCGGTAGACAACGGGGGCATCAACTGGACCCGTTCCCTCCGCCAATGGGGGAACGATTTCAACCGCTTTATTTCCGAACCTCACGGGTTCCTGCCTGAAATTGACGCATGGCTCGGTAGCCTTAGCGCCGAAGACTTGGAAATGGTGTGTTTCGGAGAACAGGGCGAAGCAGATAGCCTTTGCGAAGGCGCCCCGCCTTTTACGAATGACTTGCTCAATTCATACTTCGATCACATCTGCTAGACCGCCGGCCGCGAGGCCCTTCGCAACTCCACAGCCGCAGGAGGCCACGATGCGCCCGCCGAAGATCGGCAGTGACTTCGCCATCCTCGACGTCAAGAAGGGCCGCCGAGCGCTCGCGAAGCACTTCGACCCCGCCCCGAAGCTGGGGCCGTGCCCGCCAGAACTCCGCATCCCGGTGACGATCACCGGGTACGTCGATCGCCAGCACAGCCGCGACGACGGGATCTCGATCGAATTCGCGGTCTGCGTCGAGAATGTGAAACTTGGAGGCCCCGATGCTTGACCCCCTGAAGCTCGCCGACGAGATCGAGCGCGGCGAACTCGATGTCGGGTTCTTCGACGACTTCCACGACTTCTGCCCAAACGAAGCTGCAACCAAACTGATTGTCCACGCCCTCCGTGAACTCGGGGCGAAGCCGGCAGAAGTGGCGGACGACGTGCGGGAGCGGGTGGCGAAGGCTATCGCCCGCGCCAGTTGGATCGATACCCACGGGCCGGATGAACCCGTGCCTGACGACGTGTGGGAAGATTTCCCCGACGAGGCCGCAGCCGCCCTCCGGGTCCTCCGCCCCGGCGATGTGGTGCCGGCGGGAGTGGTGGTGCCGAGGGAACCGGAGATCACCGAAGAACTAGTTGGCGAAATGCTGAACGTGTTCGCGGAGGCGGACCCGGAGGATGTCAAAAATCTCGGGCATCTGGCTTGGGCGATGGGGTGCTCGAACGGCCTCATTGATAGCTACATGGCCCGCGGCCGGCTTGCGCTCGCCGCCGTCGCGCGTCGTCTCGCCGCCATCCAGGAGCCGCCCCATGCCGACTGACAACCTGATGTGCCCGCACTGCGGCGCAGAAACCCCGCGCCAGTGCGACATGGAAGACGATCTCGGCGTGTGCCCATGGGTCGAGTCCGGTCAGTACGACGACGCTGTTGAACGCGACCGGCTGATGAACGACCCCGATCGCCTCCGCGAGGACCGCGACGAGCGTCGCCGTGTGGAGAGGATGTTCACCGATGACTGACCACCCCCCTGACACGCCGAAGAGCCTGCGGGCGTTGGCGGAAGAACTTTGCGCACTGTCCGCAACACCTGATCTGCGGTTGACCCAGGTCGCCGCGGCATTGGACGTGGCCGAAGACGCCCTCCGCCGCGCCGCCGATCGGCTGGAGGCGGCAGACGACAGCGAGACGATCGCGACTCAAGCCTATCAGGTGATCGGTGCGCTGGTCTTCGACCGGCCGGAGACGCCGGAGATCGTCCGCGCGCTCGATTACTTCAGCGAGGGCAAGTTCGACGAGGGGTTTCTGCCGTGGCGGCGGGACTGGCTCGACGAGACGGCAGGCACCAAACAGATCGCGTCCACGGTTTCTGGGCCTGAGGCGACACCGAGCGAGCGTTCCTGCACTTGCCATCCTGACGACGATCCGCCGGTGCCGTGCCCTCGCAAGTACGCGCTGCTTGATTGCCTGATCGCCGCAGCCCGACGGGCAGGCGCCGAGGAGATGCGGGCGAGCATTGTCCGGTGGCTTCGTGCCCGCGCCGCGCCGAATGACGGTGGCCCAATCGACCAAGCCGCCGTGAAGATCTTCATGTCGATCGCAGGCGGTGTTGCCACCCTCCCGCTTCCAGGAGATCAGCCGTGAGTTTCACCGACGCACAGATCGAGGCGGCCCGAGCCGTCATCTACGAATTGGCCGGCATGAGGTTTGCCGACAAGACGATCCGCGCCGCACTGGAGGCCGCCGAGCGCGCGGCGTGGCGGCCGATCAGCGAGAAGCCCTCGGGAGTACCCGTGCTCGTCTTTTCGGGCGAGATGCGCAAGGGCATCCCGCCTTATGTGCAGGCGACGTCGCACATCTCATGCGGAGTGTTCTTCCCAAACACCAGCATCGTCGACGGCCTGTTCGGCTTTGATCGGGCGGCCCCGACCCACTTCCGCCCTCTCCCTGCCCCGCCAGAAGGAACGCCGGCATGAGCCTTACCCTGATCTTCAGCGCGCCGATGGTCCGGGCACTTCTTGCCGGGCGGAAGAACCAGACGAGGTTCATCCTCGCGCCCGGCACCAGCCTGTTCAATGGCTCGCCGTGGTCGCGCACCGCGAAGGCGCAGACGTGGAACTGGGATGACGCATGGGTCGACCCCGGCCCGAGCCCTGCCGGCAACGCCGGACCCTACCTCAAGCTCCCGTGGCTGTCAGGCGACAATGACGGGTTCCAGGATACGGTGCACCGGGTCTATCCGATCTGGCAGCCGGGCGATCGGGCGTGGTGCCGCGAAGCGTGGCGGTTCGACAGCATGAACGACGCCACGTCGCCGTCCGCATTCGTTCGCGGCCTCAACGAACAGGGCATGAGCGGCCCGAACGGCCTCGTGCGGTTCGAAGCCGACCAGCGTGACGCATGGGGCGACGAATACACGCTTCCGGTCGGACGCCTGCGTGAGGCGCGGCATCTCCCGCGCCAACTGTCCCGTCTCACGCTGGTCGTGACCGAGGTGCGGGTGCAGCGCGTCCAAGAGATCAGCGAGGCGGATGCGCGGGCCGAAGGCATCTTCGAACGCGGCTCCGTCGGCGACAGCATGGCGCACTCGACTTGGACGTGGCAGCGGACCGGCTGGCGCTACGACACGCCCCGCGACGCCTACAAGGCGCTGTGGACCGAGATCCACGGTCCCGGCGCGTGGCAGCGCAATGATTGGGTCGCCGCCCTGACTTTCACCGTCCACCGCGCCAACATCGCCGATGTGCCGGAGGCCGCATGAGCTGGGCAGACGCCGCGCGCGCAACGATCCGGAAGGTTCACGACGGGCTTCCCGCCACAACCACGCTCGCCGACAGGGTCAAGGCCGTTGACGCCGCCTACCCGTTCGGGTCCCGCGAGTGCTGGCCCTACAAAGTGTGGCTCAAGGAGCGGCGGTACTATCTGGCTCGCTTTGGCTACCGGAGGAACGTGAATGAACCGCAGGGGACGCTGCTGTGAGCGAGATCGAGATCACCGACGAGATGCGTAGTGCCGTCCTCAACGCCCGCGGGGCGGACGACGGCTGGACCTTCATGCCACTGGCCGAGATGCTTCGACACTGCGGCGAGAGCAAGTCCCGCCTTGTGGCCGACGCCATCATCTCCGCCGTCGCCCCGCTGATCGCAGCCCAAGAGAGGGAGGCGTGCGCGATGGTGGCTGGAGACGCGGCGCGCCGGTTCTCTCATCTGTCTGATAAGTATCGGGCGTTGATGGGCGTCGCGTTCGCCATCCGCGGCCGGGCAGAGAGCAAGGAGGGGTGATGTACGAGCGCATCCGCGCCACACGCGCCGCCGAAATCCTCGGCGTCGATGTCCGCTCCGTGCAGCGGCTGGCACAGCGTGCCAAGATCCCTGCCGCCCGCGTCGGAGGCGTTTGGACCTTCGATGAAGCCCAACTCCGCGCGTGGCTCACGCAACAGGAGATCGAGACATGCAGAAGGGCAGCAGAGGCCGAAGTCGCAAGCTCCCGCCGGGGTGCTACTGGCGCGGCAAACCGCCGCCTTCAGCCTCTCGGCCACGGCTCCGTCGGCAATTCCGTAGACCATGCAAGCCCATGCCGTCAACCGGCATCCGCCATCGGCGGCATGGGCGAGAACAAAACGGTTCCACGGCGGCACAATGAGACGGCACAGGGCAGGGGAGGGCGCATGCGCCAGACAACGCAGGCCTCAGAGACCATCGTCGCGGCTGCCGTTCTCGATCACGCCGGGGCGCCGGTGTCCCTGCCGCCGCCCGCCCGGCATCACAACATCCTGCGGTTCATGGTGGACCGTGGCGACCCTACGCCGATCGTCGGCAGGCAAGGGTTCATGACGAACACAGGCGAGTTCGTGGACAGGGAAACCGCTGGCCACATTGCGATCATCGCCGGCCAGATCGAGCGGCTGAAGTGGCCCCCGAACCTTTATTCGGAAGACCTCTGGTGATGCCTCCCGCCTAGCACTCCCTTACCAAGGAGACCCCCAATGCAGCCTGATCCAACTACCATTCGAGTCCAATTTATCGATACCCCGGCAGATGCGGGTCAACCGATCCCGCTTGTCTTTCGCAGGGCGCAGGAGGGCGAGACAGCCAACTGCTTCGCGGACCCTGTGACGGGCTCAATTCGCCAGACTGCAGCCGAGGTGGAGGAGGGGATCCGATCCCGGACACCAGAGGGGCGCGCATCTGCTAATGCGGAACGCGAGGCAACGTTTCGGCGAAAGCGGGATGTAGCCACCGCACGCGCACTCGTGCAGGCCACGCCAATTCCCGCAGCCGAATGGGCAGGCGAGGTCTGGCGCGAAGCGACTTCCGACTACGTTTTCGGCAACATCGACGAATGGCGCGAAGCCGAGTTTGATCGGCAGTGGCCCGACAACCCGTCTGGCGACGAAGATCGTGATACGGCGGAAACCGAGGCGAAGATGCCGGCGTGGATTTGGGCGACGGCCACAGACTCATGGGAGCCGCCTGTCGGCCGCGTCATCGACTGCATCGCGGAAGATGCAGACGAGCAGTTCGATGATGGGAGCGAACGGATCGACTTTGCCCCCCTTGAAGCGTTCTTGGACGAATGGGCGCCGAAACAATCAATGCTCGTCTTCCACGAAGACCGGAGCCGGGTGATCGTGCTCGATCAAGCGCGCTACGAGGCGGAACTTGCCGCAGCGCGGAGTCTGATTGCGGAGACCCCCAATGCATGATCGTGCCCACGCCGAGATCGAGCCTGCCGACATGCCACGGGCTTCCGAGCCCGGGTGGGCGGACCTGCTGACGGAACTCGCCCGTTTCACCGCGATGCCTGACCGCAGCAAAGAAGAAACGCTGCTGGACGCAGTCGGGACGGTCGTTCGTCTCCGCGCGCTCGTGGCCGAGCGAGACGCCCGCATTGCCACGCTGGAAGCGGGGCTACAGCCGTTCGCTGAGTTCCACAAGACGCTCTTACTTTACCGCCGCAACGATGGTGCGTGGCACGGCATTTCCACCGTTAAGGCGGCATGGCCCGATCACAAGCGAGTGCTTTACGGCGAGTTCCCCGGCAGGAACGAGCTGGTGACGAATTACCGCGAACTGTACCCGAGACATTTCCGTGAGGCCGCCCGGCTGTTCGGCCTATCGGCGGAGACGAGATGATGGCCGGCTTTTGGAGCGCCCCGACGAAATGGGAGGCCCGCTATCTGCGGTTCCTCGCCGGACCCCGCCCGAACTCGATCAACCGCATCCCGTCTCCCGAGACGCTGGCGCGCATGGCCGATGCCGGCTGGCTCGTGCGGGTGAACCCAAACTCCAAGTTCTCGCCGCCCAGCTACGACATCACCCCCGCCGGCCGCGAAGCACTGAAGCAAGAGGGGCGATGATGAAGCTGACCAGACGCCATATCCACGCGCTTCGGGCGCTGGCAAAGGCCCCGGGGCTACTAAATCAAACGGCAATCCCTGACGGCAATGGGCATCTCTCTGCCCCGGCAAAGCACTGCGGAACAGGGAAGTACGCATCCGTGCTCACGATGATGGAACTGAGACATGCCGGTTTAGCCCGGCTCATCCCCGTGGGAGGCTATGTGATCACCCCCGCCGGCCGCGAGGCCCTTCGCAACTCCACAGCCGCAGGAAGCCCCGATAATGACTGACGAGAGGTTCCGACAGTGCAGAGCGCAAATCCTGAGCTATGCCGACCATCTCGTGAACGAGATCAAGGGCGGCCGGCTCAACGAGGCGGCGTTCGAAGGGCTGGTCAGGTCGAAGCTCAATGCCCCGTCATACGACGTGACGTTCCGAGACCGACTGCTCGCTCTGGCCATCAAGCGGCTGACCGGACGCCAGACAGGAGGCCCCGATGCTTGATCCCCTGAAGCTCGCCGACGCATTGGATGCCGAAGGCGAACTGCACCTGCCGGAGGGCGGCGGAAAGATATGGGAATTATATACTTGACTCCCGATAATTCCTCGGGTAGTTATCTTCTCATGCAG
>ERZ650304.322-NODE-322-length-27366-cov-6.532569_pt1 | contig 27366 bp, 35 predicted proteins | sample MGYA00376240_ERZ650304 | MGnify/ENA primary metagenome ERZ650304 (study PRJEB26733, sample SAMN07839271) | wastewater metagenome | biome: small river; feature: stream; material: water | place: USA: North Carolina | collected 2016-03-01 ... | reverse complement strand
CATTCCGCCGACATCGGCGCCCCCGGTGGCGGCGAGCTGCGCGCGGGCAGCGTCAAGCGAGTGAGGCGATCGCTGGCTACAGCCTCCATTTCATGCATGTTAGCAACCCTTTGACTTGTCAACCCGACCATTGCCGGGAATCGGGGTCGGTGCAGGCTTGGCGAGTGTCTTGGCGGAAAACATCTCGCGCAACAGTCGAGCAACTTCGGCCATGTCGGCAGCCTGTTTGCCACTTTCCCAAGAGGTTGTTTCAATGACTGGCAGGAGCGTGGCTATCGAAACTGCATCCACAAGGCGCGCAGCAAGGTCGTTCTGCCCATGCAGCACCAGCGTCGCCCTGATGTCCTCAAGCGTTGCCACGGGCTTTGCAGGCGGCTTCTGAGGGGTGTTAACGGCAATCGTGGGACTTCCTTGCTGCTGTTGCTGCGGAGTCAAAGCCTTCACGACAGCATCCCACATGCGCTCATCTGCATGCAGTGCTGCCAGTGCGGGGTGTCCGACTTGCTGCCCCGCTTGCAACTTGATGCCAGCGACTACATGCTCGGCTTGCGCGATGCCTAGCAGGTGCTTGAGGTGGATAGCCATAGCGTGATTGGTGGCGGCATCGGAAGTCATAGCGCCGCCTTCGCAGCGTCAGTAAGCGCTGCCTTCCATTTGTCCAGAGGCACCGCAGCAAGGATAGGTGTAGGATTCAGCGAGAGGACCACCACGCCGTTGCTCTGTGACAGCGAGCATCCGAGGTTCAGATCGCCGATCAACCCCGCCGCATGCAGCGCAGCGAAGAAGAGGTGTGGGTTGATGTGCTCGCGATACCCACCCATCTTGTCTGGGCCACACAAGTGATCGAGCATACACCTCGCCGCCTTGCGAGGATTCGACGACCTATTTGCTGTTGCGCTACAAGCAATGTCATGCCATGCATGCAACGCCAGTTCAAGCGCAAGTAGAGTCGCTGCGGGGTCGTCAGCCACATCAAGCATGTATCCAGAGCAGGACAGCGGAGCATGCTCAGCCTCTTGCCGAAGCATCTCTCTCAGGGTTTCAGCAGACCTTAACATAACTTACATCACCTTCCCATGCTTGTAAGGACGTGTGGCATTGTACTCCATCTTCTCGGCAACTGCCTTGTCCAGATCGATGCCGTGCTTAGCGCAGAAGTGGGCAACGCGGATTACAACGTCTGCCATCTCCGACGGGATGCCGCAGGGCTTATCGATCGGTTGCTTGGGTTCGTACCAGACATGCGTAGGCGCATGCCCGTTACGATGGTCCTCTAACGCTTCTGAGACTTCGCTGTGAATCAGCGCCATATCCTCACCGATGGTGTTCTCGGTGAAGCCATGCTCAACAGCAATGCGATGCGCTTCGGCAGCGAGTTGATTGAGATTGTGTGTGCTCATTACCTAAGAACCTCGGTATTCCCGCCGCATACAAGGCAGCGCTTGATGGTTGCGTTAGAGATGTGATCCCAACACCACAAGCAGGCGCAACTGTTCCGCAATGCTCTCCTGCGATTGGCAGCGATCCTTATCGAACTTGGCCAACTCGGCGATCTTGGCGACGAATTCCTTGTTGTTCATGGGTTCACCTCTACCGCTACTCTATCACACTCCCACTAGAGAGTCAATCCCCTTCGGAATCAATCCGCGATCCTGCATAGCGATCAGCAGCCGCCCAGTCGCTTTAGCATCGTCTGCTGCGCGGTGGGCCTTCGTTAGACTTACATCAAAGAATGCACACTGATCACCAAGTTGCTTGCTGGCAGGTCGGATTGGACGGTCGTACCTGTTTCGTACGTGTCGATACAGATCGATCGCTACGATGGACGGCATGGGTACGCCAGCGCGATCAAACTCGGCTTGCAATACCGGAATATCGAATCGTGTGCCGTTGTAGGTAACTATCACACGATTACGCAGGTAGTCGGCCAGCCTCGGGGCAGTGGCAGAGAATGTAGGTTGTCCTGCTACCATGTCGTCAGAGATGCCGTGGATCTTGCGGCTGCCCTCTGAAATAGGCATTGTCGGATTGATCAAGCGACTGTAGTTACGGCTATGACTTCTCCCTACAAACTCGCTGATACCAATCTCGACAACGCGCTGCGTGCCTGGCGAACGATCGTCATCGTCCCGCCCCGTCGTTTCAAGGTCCAGGACGATGAAGTCTGATAGCGGTGTTCCATTGTCACAGACTTCGGGAAGTTTCCATCCCAAAGGAATCAGCCGCTCTGCATGCAGCTTGCCCTCTGATGTTGCACCGCAATCCAGCATAATTGTCTTGCCCACTGCCAACTCTAATTGGTCCGCTAACTTCGCGTAACTCTTGGGGAAGCACGGAATCTCCTCGCACCTAGTCCTATCCTGAACGAACAGGATCGCCATCCATTCGCCTTTCTTTGTCCGCCGCTCAAACACGCGATCCAGCAGCACGGGGATCATGATGGTGTCGCGCTTGTCAGGTCTAGAGCGCAATGAGCGGCCCTCCGCGAATGCATTGAGAGGATGCCCGCTCAGATAGATGCCCGTGTATTTGCGCTCCGCAGCAAGGCGTTTAGGTAGATCGTCGTCGCTGTGTTCGCGACGCGGAAGAACGATCGAAGGCTTTTGCGGCGCTGCGAACAAAGGGATCTGCGCATCCTGTCGCTTGCGCTTCGCCGCTGCCTTGGGGGTCTTGGGCGCAGGTTGGGCCTTGGGAAGCGTGACTGACAACACAGCTTCGCGATCCTCTGCACCGCGGGGTAGCAGGTGGTCAAGTGCGCCACTGTAGGCCAACGCCCGCAGATCACGCTTACCGATGTCCAGCGCGAATAGGTCGTCAAGTGTGCGGGGTGGTAGTGCTAGCAGACGATCGATCGACTTGGCTCCAAGACTTCGGATGCCAGCGAGGCCGTAGCGGACAGCAAGGGAGCCTGTAGTTAATGTCTCTACAGCGAAGTCCTTTTGACTGCGCCCCACGACGGGCGGCAGCAATGTAACCCCGTGTCGTCGCATGTCGTCGAATGTCTGTGCAATGCGCTTGCCCTTCTCCGACTCGTCCGCTGCCACACTCAGGAGGGCAGCATAGAAGTGTGCGGGATAATGTGTCTTGATGTAGGCAGTGTGGTAGGAGATGAGGCCATATGCCGCGCTGTGGGATTTGTTGAATGAGTAGCCACTCGCGGCCACAACCACCGCCCACGCCTTACGGGCGGTGACTTCATCGCACACCCCATGTTGCGCTGCCGCTTGGAGGAATACGACCTCCTCCTTCTCCAGCATCTCGCGCTTCTTCTTGCCCATGATCTTACGCACAATGTCGGCGCGTCCGAGGCTGTAGCCAGCGAGGATACGCACCATGCTCATAACTTGTTCTTGGAACACACATGTAGCATATGTACTACTTAGAACTCCATCGAGCGCAGGATGCAAACTCTCAATGGTCTCGCGGCCATGCTTGCGCTCAATGTATGATTTCGTCATCCCGCTTTCGAGAGGTCCCGGTCTGTACAGCGCACCTGCCGCAATGATGTCCTCGAATCGGTCGGGCTTCATCGCCTTGATCATCCGGCGGAACCCGCCCTTACCCATCTGAAAAACGCCGTGGGTATCGCCAGAAGCAACGTTCGCATAGACCTTGGCATCATCTAGGGGAATCTCAGATAGATCGATTCCAGTGCTTCCTGCCGCCATCTGCAACTGCGTTACGTTGTTCAAACCCAGCAGGTCGAACTTGACAAGACCAGCATCCTCAGCGGATCCCATGTCATACTGAGACACCAACTCCTTGCGCTTGTCTCGCGCTACTGGCGTCGTGTGCCATAACGGACCTTCGCTGATAACGATGCCGCTGGCATGCACACCAGTCTCCCGCACAAGACCTTCGATGCGCGTGGCATACTGCACCGCAAGATTAACTCTGCGATCCTCTTCCATGAGGTTTGCTAGCCGCGGATCGTTGGCCACGATCCAAGCGATGCCCGGCGCCTTGCCAGCGACGAGAGCAGGCACGTTTGCTGTCAGTTCATTGAGACGATTGAATCCGATTCCAAACGCGCGGCCACAGTCTTTCAGCGCGGTCTTGCCATGGAGGATCTTGAAGGTCGTTAGCTTCGCAACCGAGTCAACACCATAGCGGGATTGTAGGTACGCAACTGTAGAAGCACGACCGCGAGTGCATATGTCAACGTCAATATCGGGCAAACCCCCCAAACGTTCGGGGTTTAGGAACCTCTCAAACAGCAGCCCGTAATGCAGGGGGTCCAAGTCTGTGATGCCAAGTGCCCACACTGCGCAGGAGCCCGCCGCGCTACCCCTACCCGGACCTACACCGACGCCTCTGGATTTCGCATCGCGAATGAAATCACTGACAATGAGAAAATACCCCTCAAAGTCCATCTTGGCAATGACATCGAGTTCATAGTCAAGGCGCTGCCAGTAGCGCGAATGGTCGCCAGCAATAGACATTAGTCGTTTGCGCAACCCCTCTCGCGCCATTGAGCGCAGTAACTCCCGCTCGCCCTCTGCAAACCTTGGCAACCGCGGCTTACCGAGGTCCAGCGTCACATTGCATCTGTCTGCAATCCACTTAGCGTTTGCCAGCGCTTCGGGGCAGTCTGCGAAGAATGCCGACATTTCCTCATGTGTGCGTAAGTAACCATCGCCACTTACATTTGCGCCGTCGTACTTACTCTTACTCGCGATCGATCGTAGCAGCCGCAGGTCAGCCTCGCCGTCGGGGCGCATGTAAGACACATCGCCAGTCGCCACTACATCAACTCCACACTCCCCAGCAACCCTAGCGAGGTCCCGCCAGCGCGGCATGGTGGGAGCAATCTCTACAGCGTACTCGGCAAAGCACGACATCTGTCGCACACGTTGGCGAACAGAGTCGATGCCACGTTGTAGCAGAGTGGTGTACAGATCGCCATCTGCGCCGCCTGACAGAACGTGCAATCCGGGCAGACTAGAGGCGTAGTCGAGCGTGGCAGGGGCGTCGCTTAGCGAGCGGCTGCTGAGGTCGCACAGCGAGCGCCAACCTTGAGAGTCGGCGGCAAGGAACACCATCGGTCCGCAGTCGGCCAGCGATAACTCGCAGCCAAAGATGGGTTTGGTAGTGGCATCTGTGGACTCTCTGACAGACTCGCAAGCGCGTTGCAACTTCGTCGTTGCCCATAGCCCGCCTGTGTCCGTGATGCAAGCGACGCCGCCCGCTTGGGCCTTAACGAGGTCTTTGATGCGGCAGAGACCGCGCAGGGGGCTGAATTGACTACGAATGTGGAGATGCGGATAGGTTGTCACTGCCGCTCCGCAGGCGCGCAGCAACGCAGTCGACATGCGCGGTGATTCTCTGCATCTTTCTCAGGCGTGACATGTGACTCATGTGCATGCGGCAACCCACACTGACAGTCGCTGTGTCTGCCCGTGTGGGCAAGAACACTGTCGAGTTCCATCTGGGATGTGCGGTATATGTGTGGAACAATCGGACCGTCCCATGGTGAAGACTTGTCCAGATCACCAAGAATGAGACTGTGCGTCGGTGCCCGCTGATTCTGAATGTAACCACTCATGTTATGAGTCTATCACAGCGACGAGGGAGAGTCAATCCATATTCGCTACCGCGTCACTCCATTGCGCCTCGACAGCTCCTCCCACTTATCCCACAAAACCCTATGCTCCGCTGCCGCCTCCCTAAGCCTGCGCATCGCAAGTTCAGGAGAGATGGATACAGTGTTTCCGCTGTAGGTAACTTCTCTACATGGAAACAACCATGCCAGCAGTCGCTTCATATTAGCGTCCCACCATCAGTATACCCTGCGCTCGCGCTATCGTCGCAACGTCAGGACAATGCCCACGCTTACGCATCTTGGCATACACGTCTAGCACCGCCTGAGCATCGCGACCTGCATCGTGGTTGGCAGCGCGATCTAAAAGTACGCCGTAGCGCTCGCAGACAGCATTAAGGTTCTTGGGGGCAGCGGCGTATACCCGCAGATCCAAGAAGCGCCACAAGGGCCGCCGAATGCCGTAGCGCGCGAACTCGGAGAACAGCAGAGGCCAGTCGTAACCCCAGCCATTCCACGTTAGGACATACGACACGGAGTTCTGAGCACGCTCAAACACGAACTTCGTTACATCCAACCACACGCGGGGGAACGCGGGCGCTAGACGTACGTCCTCGTCAGTAAGTCCGTTGACTGCGCTAGCACTCGGACTGATGGGATGACCTTGCGGATTGACCAGCGAGGACCAACCGACGGATTCACCGTCGCTGTGCATGGCAGCGATGCCGATTTGTACAATTCTGTCGTCGGCGGTTGAAAGGCCAGTGGTTTCGAGGTCTAGAGCGAATACCCACACTTACTTAGCCGCCATCGGTATCATCCTCGTCCCGATCCTTTCTCATGTGTTGGGACCGTGGCATCGTGGATACGATTGCCAAGCGCTTCAAAACCAAATTGGAAAAGAATCTCCGATAGTGGGTGCGCGATGAGGTTATGGGGCGCCCAGCGCAACTTCTTCGGAAGAAGATCGATCAATCCAATCACCCTCTCCATGGCTACCACCTCTCCCGCGGCAATCCCACACTTACCGCTAACTTCCGCCACTCGCCAGCGAACAGATCTCTAAGGTCCTCGCGGTGTTGACTGATAGGCACAATGCGTTCTGGCAGCGCTGACGGCATGGGCATCCACTCATGCAAACAGCGTGCCATCAGGTCGCGTCGCTCTGTCGCAAGCAGAATCATGTCGGCGCGCTTGACGATCTCAGGCAACTTAGGATCCATCCCATACCGCGCGCAGTAAGCCTTGTGGGCCTCATGCTTTAACCACTTGAGGTCAGGCAGCAGCGATAGCATAGGGGACGGTGGATCGAAGCCTAGAAGCGATTCGTCGCCCTCGTGGTTAAGTGCTCGCCACTGCTCATCGGTGGTGCCACCAAGTTCACGCACGCACCACAGGACGCGCACGCTATGCTCAGCGACGGTGTAGGGGATCGTAGTGCGAGCACCAAATCTCCCAATGCCCGAGAGAACCCAAGCGGTCTCGTCGAGAGTGATTGCTTCGGGATTGTTGAATAGCGGCAGCGGGATGCGCTTGCCGAGATATGACTGGAGCCATGGGTCGGACATGTAAGTATAGCCTCGAACGATGGTCCTGCCAGGGCTCGCACCTGGACATCCCGTACCTAATGAGGTCGCACTACTACCTACTTTGTGTCAGTGCGCACTGACACGTTTCGTTTGTGCTACAGGACCTTAGTTTGGCCGTCTTTCCGACCTGTCAACCGCCTATGCCAACGCTGCGTGGTCTCGCGTTACTCTGCTCTGGCACTGAGCCCAGCAACTTCTCTCGGTAGTCGTCGCTGGATCCCTATGTAAGCATACGTAGGTATGCTCCGAGACGGGAGGGATTACCTACATTGGCGCAACCATGCAGTATGCTTGACGCTTCCGCGTTGCTCCGGGGTCGGCTGCATGGTCGCTGGAGCGTTCTTGTATTCCCTCGGTCCTACGCACAAGGCGACGCTCTCAACTGTTACTAGAATGGAATCGACTCGTCCCCCACCGCAGGCGGCGCACTCTCGCCATTCTCCGTACCCTCGTGGCCACCGCTGACGCTGCCACCCTTCTTCACCTTGCTAAAGATGTCCGCAAGCTTGCCACCCTTGGCGATCTCCTTCACGGTGCTGTTAGGCTTGCTGCGCTCGCCGTTGACCCAGAGGACCACGTTGCGGGGCCAGATGTGGCCCTTGTCGTCGGTGCGCGCGACGGTCTCGCCGTCCTTATACTCCGTCAGTTCGGTCTCGATGACGACCTTGCAAGGCGAACCGAGGCCCTGAAACGGCTTGCCGTGGTTGCTCTCGTCGCTGTAGAACTCAGCAACCTTGAGCATGTCATCGCCGGTCCAACCAGCCGATCGCAGATCCTTCTCGATGCCATCGACGGTGTTGGCCGTCATGAACCGCGCCTTGGCAAAGAAACGCCCGCTGATGTCCGCGGTGCCAGCGATGTTGCCGGGCTCGGGCGAGGGGGGGATCCAGTCAGCGACCTTGGTAACCACGCCGTTAGGCTTGAGGGTCCAGTGACCAGCGGGGTACTTGACCGCGACCTTCGCGCCGTCGCTGATCTTGAAGGTCATCTCAACCTTGGGATTCTTCATGTTGCCGCGCTGCTCGACTACGAGAGAGTAGAAGGTCGCAGGGGCGGAACCGTCATAGAGGGCCGGGGTACGCTTGGGTTCATTGGAAGGGCGCTTGTTGGAAGTGTCGCTCATTCACAGGCTCCTGTACAAACATGTACGTTCAGGTACTACGCGGCATAAGATCGGTTGCCCGATCGATCGTCAACTCGCCGCTTGGCTGACGATAGGTTTAGGTCGGCATTGCGCTTAACACTATTACAGCGCCAGCCATAAAGACCGCGGCAAACCAACAGCCGCATCATCCACGAAAACATAAGTGACGGAGGGTAGGCTTACTCACACCCGAAGATGTGGTCAGGGACCGAACCTGTTGCACCCTTACCAACTGCCGTATCCGTCACTGAATGGGGAGTGATGGAATCGAACCACCTTTATCATCAGTCAGTTACGACTGATCACGATCCTTACCCGTCCGCATCCCCTTAGTGCTGGTCTTTCCCAGCCGTCAGATGAGCCGCACAAGCAGTAATAGCGAGTTCCTGCAAGCTAACGCATCGTTTTAAGCCGGATGAAGCGTCCCTCGCTCGTATTTCTCCCGACTGACTACTACAAGGTACCACGCCCGCGATCGGAAGTCAAGCGATCATTGTCGATTTCCTAACCTTTCTTCGGATACCTCACAGCGATGTCCAGCAACAGAGAGTCAATCGCGCAACCGATGCCCTCAACGCTGTGGATTCCTGGTACTTCGGCGCTGCCCTTGAGCAACTTGAGGGGGTCCTTAATGGGCGCGTAGTCACTCGGACTGACAGTCTTCCCATCAATCAAACGCTGCGCAGGGCGGAAGTCATGGTTAGGTACGATGAAGCCACGGGGCCTACGCTGGCGAATGGTCTTGCCCTCAGCATCCTTAGCCTCTGGCACAGGCTGGCAGAGGATGAAGACGCTGCTGAAAGCCCGCAGGATGGTCTCTTCCTTGCCCTTGACGCCTGACAGGCTGCTGAGTCCCGTGATGCAGCCCGCAGGGGTCTCTTCCGTTTCCTTCGTCAGGGGGTTGGTCGTCTTCCCCCCCGTCGCGGTATTAAACAGCACGATTCCGTCACGGCGGGACAGCCACTGCACAAAGTCTCGCAATGCCATGACAATTTCACCATAAGCCTTCAGAGCGCTCTTGTCGCCTGGCACAAGCTTGCCCTGATTCTTACTCCAGATGATCTGGACCTCCTGAAACGTTGACCAGGAGTCAAGCGCCCAGATGCCAGTGCAAGCGAGGACATGGCGCTTGACTTGCTCGATAGGCGACTCTGTGGACTCAGGATCGATGAACTGGCACTTGTCGGACATGTAGGCCATATGACCCATGGATCCGGTATCGGCGATCATGACGAGTGAAACATGCTTGCTGCCAGCGAGGCGGGGATCGGATTGCAGGGGGTCGCAGAACAGCGAGGACTTGCCACTTCCGGTTCGCCCTGCGATGGCGATCGCCTTGGCAGGCAGGTGGATCTTGTGGGTAGGTGTCGAAGTGGGAACAAGGGGGGCGGAAGCGGCTAGCGCGGTGCTAGCAGGCTTCTCAACAAGGGGTTGCTTCTCAGCGGAAGGCTTCTCAACGGACATCGAATGTTCTCCTGTAGTCAAGCGTTACTCTACCACGTCACCGATCGATAGTCAAGGCATGTTACAGCGTCAATAACATTGAAGAATTCGCTTGCTCTTGACTGTGACGATCTCGCTTGGTATCTTTGAAGAATGCACAACGCTTCGGTCTCGGTAGAACATCAGCGCACCATTGAACCCCAGCGAAGTCTGGCGCTCAGCACTGTAGTTCAACAGCAAGTATGCAAGTGCTGGAAACCTGTGCGGTTGTATGGCCAACTGATACCGCGTGGCGAATCGGTTCAGATCGGCGTGATGTGCGCTTGCTGCGGAAATGTAGCGAAGTGGCGATGAGTTGATTGGTCCGACCATCCCTGCCCACCCTCCCACCGATCGTCTCACCGTCGAGCAATCCAGTTTCTGACAATCTTTTGCCGATCGCTTGACCACGCTTGAGTGTCGTGTTACCCTAGAGACGGGTTGTTAGTGCGCAGCGATCTTAGGGGCTCTGGTGCCGTGGGCTGACTGGTGCAGAGACGCCCATTAGTCGCGCTGTCCTGCTGCGTGATCCTGCCGAGTCGCGAAGATCAGGGGTGCTGCGCGCCTTTCCGATGGAGGCTATCCTATTGTCCACCGATCCGCTCTCTACACTCTCGTCACTCTCTGCTGCAATCCGTCTCTCGCTGGGTCCTACAGACCCGCAATTTCTACGTATCCGGTTGACGAAGTTCCATAACCACAATCACACGCACGGCGGCGGCGCCGTTGATCTGCCGTGGGCTGACTGGTGCAAGAGTCGCGAAGATCAAGGGCGTATGCCCGCAGAGGGCTCAGGCACGCCAGCGGCGCGTAAGGAGCGCCTGCCCATAGAGGTTGGAGGTGTCCTGAAAGACGGGCGTAAGATCTCCGAGGGCGTCGAAAAGATTACCTGGATTTTCTTCGACGTTGATTCGGGGGGTGTTACTTGGGATCGACTGCACAAAACGCTCAGCGATTTAGGCGTCGCGCATCTCGTGTGCGACAGCAGCACACATGGAGTGAACAAGGATGAGGGTGGCCCTGATCCTTCCGCTGTAAGGTGGCACACATACATTCCTCTAGATCCTCCTGTGGAGGTGCCGCCGCACGACAAGCGCGGATACGCACAGAAGACATGGTATCCACAGTACGCGCATGTGCGCGCAGCTTTGCAAGCGATTGCAGGAGTTACCAGCGCCGACAAGAGCGTTGACAAGATCCACCAAGGGGCCTACGTCCCTAGGATTCCCCCAGATGGCGAAGTCCGGCGGGTCAAGTGGTCGATGGGGCGTGGGCTGCGATGGGAAGCGCTGCTGGAAGCGCTGGACTACGAAGCGCCCGAGGAAAGGAGTACGGGGGGCAGCAACCATGCTGGCGCTGCTAGCTCGACCTCTGCTAACGATCGATCGGGACTAGGCCCGAAGATCTGGCGGGCTGTTCAATCCCTGAAGGCTCAAGGTGTAGATCTCAAGCCTACATCTGCCGACAATGGCAAGGTTCACATTGTATGCCCATGGGCGCATGAGCACACAACAGGTTCTAATCGATTCGGCGAAGTCAGCAGCGAGACTTCCATCTGGATTGGCGAGACCGACGGTGGATTCAAGTGCCAGCACAGCCACTGCGCAGGGCGCACCGTCAAAGACTTCCTGCGCTGGGTTGCGAAGCATGGGGTCCTAGGCGAGGACATCGAAGAACGTCCTCCTAGCGAGCCCGCAGGCGCGTTGCTGAGCATGAATGCGACCCTTCGCAGCCTGAGTAACCTCGGCTTGCTGCGAGAGTTGGAAGACACGGACGGATTGCCGGACAAGTGGTCCGATGTCGCTTCGTCACCTCTCTTCCTTGCTGACGAGTGGACCCCATCTTCGCTTTCGTCCTCGTGGCGCATGACGTGGGCGGGCGGGGATCCTGCACCGCGGCATACGCTGCTGGAGACAGGCGGCATCGTGCCAACTTCGGGCGTCATCGCCTGCGCTCGCGGCATCTCGCTGTTGAGAGGTGAGACGCCCATTAGTCGCGCCGTACTGCTGCGTGATCCTGCCGATCTCGCCGTCCTTGTTGCGCTGCGCGGCAAGATGTCCGAGTCCCGCAAGGATTGGGATGATGCTGATAACGTTGAGGAAATGCCGGTGTTCTGCGGAGATCCTGGCATCCTTCAGATCATGCTCAAGCCGCGCCTTGCCTACGCTTGCACCCTTGTGCTGTGCGGCTATACCGATCGTTCAGTTGAGCGCGTCGCTGCCTCATGCGATCTATGGACGCTCCGCAGTCCCGCGCGTGCGCTGCGGGATAATGGTCTAGAGAGCGGTCTTGATGCAGCGCGGAAGATGTCGCGGTTGGGGCGTGCGCCTATCGGACTCCTCAAGCCGCTGGACCCTGTTGCCTACCACCACACCGACGAGAACGGCCTTGCGCAGCGCTTCCGCGACGGCTTCTACGATCGCGTGCGCGTTGTCAAAGAGAGCGGCGAATGGAGAGTCTATACACCCATGGGCAGCGCTGGTTACGCATGGCGCGACGATACCCATGCTGCCGTCGGAGGCATGGCTCAGCAAATCTTTGACTACAGCATCCCACTAGAGATCAAACTGGTCGCAGATCCTGACAAGGCGCGAGTCATGGAGTCATGGCGCCGCCGCATGATGGCGCGAGGCTACAGCAAGATGCTGAGCGACGCCAAAGAGAGGGACGGCGACGGGCGCACGCTGACTCTGCCGACGGTCGCGTTCGATGGTCGCGAGGAAACCAAGTACATCCTGAACACCGAAGGCGGGATGCTGGACATCAGCGGTTCCACGCCTGTATTGAATTCGCCTACACCAGAGAAGTACATCACGAAGATCATGCGCGTTACCTACACCGCGACTGATCCAGGGTGCCCGCTGTGGCGGCGATCGCTGGAGCAGTGGTTGAGGACTGAGCAGGACGGACCTCCCAATCAGGAACTCATCACCTACATGCAGGCTCTGTGTGGGTACCTGCTGACTGGCGACGTATCGGCGGAGAAGATGTGGATCTTTGCGGGGGAAGGTGCGAACGGTAAGAGTACGTTCTGCAACGTAGTCCGCCGAATCCTCGGCGACTACGCGATCCAGATCGATCCTGCCATCCTGATGGATCACGGACAGGACAAAGGCAGTCCTACCGCCATGAGTCGCAAGGCTGTGCTGCAGGGGGTCCGAGCGGCGTTCGCCAGCGAGACAGGCACGGGGGAGAAGCTTAGCAGCGCACTTGCCAAGCAATTAGCTTCGGATGAGCCAATCCAGGCTAAGCACATGTGTAAAAACCCTTTTTCGTTTCACCCTACCCACAAGTTGGTGATGCTGACGAATCAGGAGCCTGCCACCGACGATACGGGGCATGGTGCGATGCGCAGGTTGGTGATTATCCGCTGGCCCCACCGCGTCAGCGACACTGAGAGGGTCGATGGCCTCGCTGACAAACTCTTCAATGAGGAGGCGACGGGCATCCTGCATTGGATGCTGGAGGGCGTCAAACTCTGGCGTGCGGGCTATCTGAAGGATGACAAGGAACCTGACTGCATTAGGGTAAAGAGAGATAAGTACCGTAAGGATCACGATTGGTTCGGCAACTTCTTCGAGGACTGCCTAGTCAAGGCTCCGACGGGGTTCATCAGCGGGTCGATGGTCAACGCTTTATTTCACGCTTGGTTCTTCAGCAAGGAAGGCAGCGCTCCGCGGTCCGCAGGTGCAGCCCGAAAGGAACTCCGTAAGGCTGGTTACAATGAGAGCAAGAAGTATGAGCCTGTAGGTGGACAGAAGAAGCAAGTCTGCGGCTTCGAGGGGCTGAAGCCGAATGAGAGCAGCGAGCATTACCTGAAAGCTTTGGAGGCTTGCGCGAGGATGAGAGGGGAGTAAAGAGAGGGGGTAGCCTGACCGACTAACCAATCGGACTAGCCGAGAACCTTCATGGGGAGTGCCGCGCGAGATCGGCACGCCTCACTGATTCCTTCTCTTGTCAGCGCTGAGGAAGTCTCAGCAGAGCGCGAGTGAGACAGATAGAAAGCGAGAAGTAACACGCTTCATACGTTCCCCGTTGCTGAGTCGTGATTGACTCCCGAGCGCCGCGGGGGGCCATTGTCCCGTGACCCGAAGTCGCGCCGCGGAGGATGCGATCGATCGGCGAAAATAAGTCTTGCAAGCGTTCAGAGGTTGCGGTAGAGTCAAAGCATGGAAACAATCCTTCTCCTGTTTCTCTTGCTCGTCTTCCTGCCTGTGTGGGCAATACTGAGCATTGCCTACATTGTCATGTCCGCGCTGTCGGCGATGATCTCATTCGTGGGTCGATATGTACGGTGATAACCTACCTCCAGGCTGCACAATTCGCGACATCGAGCGTCAGTGTGGCGACGATGACGACATGTGCGACACTGATGATCGTCCGAGCATGGATCCTGACCTGTGGGATGACCGCTCCGAAGATGACACCAGCGATGTCAACGCTGCTGACGATGCCGCTACGGCGCTGGCAGTGCGTCTCATGCGAGAGATGATGGAACTGCCTGCGCTGCCGCCTAACTGACAAAAATTGTCACCGACGACAGCGACGGTGGTTGACAAGAAACGTCGTCAAGAATGACGAAATTTGTTTAGGAGTAATGCAACCGCTATGCCAAGATTAGCACTAAGTCACTTCCGAAGTGGTTAGACCACGTAAGTCCTTGAAATGACCAAGGAGAACGAAGATGACTCAGAACACCAGCAAGTACGTCAACACTTCCCGCCGCTGCACCTGCACCGTCTGCACCATGACTGATGCTGAGCGCGCCGAAGCGCAAGCAAAGTATGAGGCCGCTTGTGATGATGGTCGCTGGACCATCTCCTCATCCCGCAACGCCATTCCTGGTCGGACCAAAGAAGTCTTCTGGACCTTCGCCACCAAGGATGAGGCTGTAGGTTTCGCTATGGCCCGCGCTCGGCAGTTCTAGTCAGCGACGGCAACCCAAATATTTCTTCCTGCCTTGTTGATTTCGATTGCACTCCAGCGATCGATCGCTTAGTCTTGATTTATGAACAAGACGATTTGGAACACGAAGTCAAACTCCTCCCTCAGCGTCACCATCGTTGACGGCATCGTGACTCAGACCGACTTCCCCGCTGCGGCGGCGCTTGGGGGCAAGGCCGATGCCAAGCACCTGCGGGCTTGCGGTTGGAAGCCCATTTCCAGCGCTGTCGCTTCCTTTGTCGATGCTTTCGGGCGCGTCAATAGTGCCGATGGCAAGATTGCCCGTCGCTAATTCGATCTTTCGCCATTCCTGCTACCCCAACAGCGCATCCCTAGCCCGCACCACAGCCGCGAAGCGGCCCGCATCCGATGTAGGCAGATTCCTGTCGGGGTGCGTTTCCATGACCAGCCGCTGAAACGCTCGCTTGATCTCTTCCTTGCTCGCACCATAACGCACGCCTAAGACTTCGTAGGGTGTCTCGATACGCGGTGGCGGCGCAGAAGATGCGCCACCAGATGCGCGCTTCTCCCGTCTTTCTTCTGATTCCATAGCGATATCGGCGATGTGCAGGACATTCTGACTTCGCGTCAGCGCCACGTAGCGCAACTCGTTCGCCTGATCACCGTCGATCTTGTCCAGTCCGATGATGACAACATACGGCGATTCCGCGCCTTTGGCTCGATGAATCGTCGAGAAGTTGAGAGCGTCAGCGCCCAACTCATCGGTGTACATCTCTCCAAGCATCGCCACCATGTCAGCGACGGTTGCCCATTGATTGCGAGCCGTTATCGACACTGCAAGCGCAGCGATCGTGTCTGCACGGTCCTGCGCAGCGGCAGCGGCTTCTTTGTTGCCTGCGATCTTGTGGAGTCGAGCGCGTTGCCCAAGGTCCCGCATCACTGCGGTTACTGCAATCTGTAGCGACGTCTCTCCCTTTCCCGCATCCCTCAAAACACTTGCCAGAGCCCTGCCGTCAGCAGCGCCAATCATCCTGACCTTCCGCCCCCTGCGGAGCGCTAACGCGGCCTGGCGAGCCAATGGCGCGCGTCTACGGCACAGCAGGAGAGCGCCTGCGGGAAGGGTTGCGAGATTGACAGGTTGGAAGGCGTGGATCACTCCGCTGATAGCGTAGGGCGCAGGCTCGATTTGCCAACCTGTGTAGTCGAATGTGGCCTCTATCACCAGCTTCGGTAGCCTGTACGACACAGGCAGAGTCATACGTACAGCGTTAGCGCTTGTACGTAACTTCTCCATGGCGTCGCGATCTGCGCCACGCCAGTTAAAGATCGACTGTCTGAAATCGCCTACAGCTACCAACCTCGCACCACCATTCACGATTCGTTCGATCAGCCGTCGCTGCAATGGCTCCAAGTCCTGCGCTTCGTCAACCAGTATATACTTAGGCTTCGGCAACATGCCTCGCAAATCGTCCGTCAGCGTCGCGAGGTACAGCGCGTCGTGATCAACCTGACGACCCGTCTTGATGCTCAGCCGCAGAGCGTCCCTAGCCATCGTGAACAGGTCTTCGGGACGCAGAGCGGAGTCAATCTCGGCGGCCTCATAGGCTACAGACCATGACTCAGAAGTATCAGGAATCAGACCAGTCATGCCGGGGGTCCCCGCTGGCACGATGCCCAGCGTTCGCGCCCATGTGAGCAATCGGTGTACAGCACCCCACGATCGCCACCGCATGCGCAGACTGTTGTTGCCATCACACACATACTTACACAGCGCTGCTGACTTGTCTTCTCGGAACTCGCAGTTGGGAACCAGCCTGTGCCAGAGCGCTAAACCAACACTGTGCATGGTGCGAGACTTCGCCCATTCAGGGAGTAGCGTTGCAACCTCTGTCGCGGCGCGTCGAGTGTGCGCTACGAACAGCGTCGGCGCTTGACAGTCGTGAGCTATGGCGATCAGGGTGTGTGACTTGCCTGCACCCGGCACGGCATCGACGACAATGTTGTTGTCTCGGTAGGCTTCTAGGACCGCTTGCTGGTGGCTTGATAGCGGAGGTCGCTGAAGATTCATACAAGCATGGTATCACAACAGCGACGGGAAGTCAATCGACAATCGATCGCTAAGCGCTAACGCTTGGCGAGGATAGCGTCGGCAACAGCCGACAAACCGACGCTCACCTCGGACATGGCTTCATCGATGTTGCCCCAAGACGCGATCGGCTTGCCGTTGGGGGGCAGCATGACGAGGTGCCCGATGACGCTGCCCTTGACGAAGGTGGGGCGGCACATCACAGGCACATGCCGAGCATTGGGGAACCGACGCATCAACTCATCAATCTGCTGTCCGCACTCCGACAATGAACTCGACGAAACCATATAGACAAAGACATCAGTCTTGGAGTACAGCGACTCCCTGTAGGAAGAGACGTTGTGTCCCGGCGGGCACTCGGCATCCGTTGAGATGCTGACGCGCTTGCGCACATTGGTCGCCACGTACATGTGCTTGCGTAGTTTCTTGATGTAGTCAAGATCCTCACCAGAGCTTACGAAATGCATATGCACGGGACGGTTGACATCGGTCGGGTTGACGACCGGCAGCGGTGCAGGTGAAATCACTGGCAGATCGATCGGCTTAGGCTGCTCGGCAACCTGTGTTGCACTCTGCTGCCCCACCTGCCCCGCAACGCTCCAAAACTCAGGCTTCAGACGCTTAGCGACGGTCTTCTTATCATCCTCGCTAGCATTGCCAAAATCCTTCATCAACTTGCGCACGTTGGGCTTGAGTTCGCCGCTGCTGAGCATGTCCATCACCGTCTGCTGCCAGTCGAGATCGGCAAGGTTGATCGTGGCGACAACGCCCGGTAGGTGGTGGGCGATCCACGCCAGCCGCAGCATGCGATCGGAGTCATCGACGGGGTAGATCATCTCCGTCTGCGGGTCGGTACCATCTGATTCCAACTCGTGCCCCGTAAAGGGTTCGCAAGTCAGCGCAACCTTGGGCGCAGCAAGGATGGTTGCCAGAGGGACCAACTTAGCCCCGCGGTACTCGCTGCCGCTGTAGGTCTTGCCGTTGCTCCGCAAGTCTGAGACATGCTTCAGGAACTTCAGAGCGATGTCGCTGACGATCTTACCGTCGGCGAAGGGCAGGCAGCCGCCACTGCGGGCGAACATCTCTCTCACAGCGCCGTCGGCGGCCTTGGGGGAGTTGATCGCGTTGAGCAACTGTAGGTCCGTGAGCGCAGAGTAATCGATAGGTTTGGCCATGTGAATCCTTGGTTGAGGTTGCAGGAGAAGATTAGCAGAGGCCGAAGGGATTGTCAACAGAGTTAATAATTGTAAGAGTAGCCACCACTCACGTACACCTCCCCCTCATGCCAATTGTACTTGAATCCCTTGCGTTTCTCGCTGTCGATGTCCCACACATCCCGCTCGATGTCAGGACGAGGAGCATCAGGAAGTGCCATGATGAATGCAGCCTTGGCGGCAAGTGCAGTGCGGGCTCGCACATGCACTACCCACATGTATTCATACTGTGACACATGCACAACAAAACGCTTGAGAGGGAGTTTGTTTTCCATGAGAAGATGATGGCAGATTGGCGGATCGATGTCAAGCACTCAGTTTCAGATCGATCGCTTGCTTTCGAGTGCCGTCAATCGCGCCTCAACAGCAACGATACGTGTGTCAATTGCCAACATGTGAGCATTGGTGGCATTCTGTGACTTGCGCTCACGTCTCTCGAAATGCCCAGCGATCAGACTGACCACGCCTGTAATCAGCGCTGGCACAGCGGCTGCTAAGATGGAGTTCAAATTAGTACCCATCTCCGATCAGGTGGCGAAACTGAGCAAACGGCTGGTCATTACCGAAGTTGCCGCCCTGATTGTGACCAGGCATGACGACCGCCTGATGCTCGGTAGGAGACCAGTGACCTGACTTCACGAGTTCGCAGGCCCTAGAAACTTCGTCAGCCACCGATCGATCTTCGTGCTGGCGGAGGTAACTGATGCGAGCGCACCGCGCTGCTGACATGTGGGCGAGAAGAAAAGTATAACGAATTCCGTATTTACCCGTGCATTCAGTTTCGATGGCCCGCTCCCGATCGCCTTCCTTAATGTAAGGCAGATGCCAATCACCTTCGTCCATCTCCCTTGGTTTGCTGTCGTCATATGCCTCATGCATCAATCGTGCTGCCTTGCCGATCTTCGGATCGGCATCGCCATGGTCACGCAGACCGAAGAACCATTCCCACGCACGATCCGTGCCAGTGGCGACGATCGTGGTGAACATCCACGGTTCGAGGTAGCGATTGGCATCCTGCTTGCTAACACCACGGGCCACCTGTCGCTTAACATAGGCGATCATGTAGTCTCGGGCGGCTAGACAGTCCTTGGTTGCTTCGCGCGAGGCGTTCTCGTTCAGATGTCCCGCGGCAACCATCCCCTTGTTCGCCGCCGTCCACTCTGGGATGAATGGGTCGCTCTCGATAGCGGAGATGATGCGATCGCTGGGGATGGCTCGACTGCTGGCAGAGTTGCGGCTGAGACTTCTCGAAGTATTCATCTCTGCCACCACGCATTTAGGCAGGTTGAACTCGAAAGTTACAAGCCGCTTGCGCTTGTAACGGCTGTCAGCGATGACGCTTGCTTTGTACATGGTTCCATGATACCACACTCGTCAGCGATAGTCAAGGCGATCGTTAACGAAGTTGGCTAAGGAAGTTTTCTTACATGGGCAGCATCACTATGTAAGCCTGCTTTCATACCCTTCGCTTACCCCTCCCTGAACCGAGTCACAGCCTCAATCGCGACCCAATCAGGGGTTCCGCTCTCTGCCACGACGATCCACCACCGCGACTCTACTCGGCTGAGGTAACGTCCGTTGACGGCACCCCCATAGGATGCAGCAGCAACGGTTACGGGCGACGTTCCCACGCCCACCGCGCCATCGCCGCCCAGAGGGCACCACTGCCCGCCAGCGGCCCGTGTAGCAACAGGTAGAGGCTGCCAGAAGTAAGGGCGCAGCACGGCTGTTGCGGCGGCAATGCCAGCACAAATGTCGATGCCGTCAGCAGGACCTAGCTGATAGGTCTGCGCTGACGTAAGGGTTGTAGGACCACCTGTAGGAGGGTTGGTAGCGATGGGGGTGATCAGGGGCATGAGGGAAGGTAGCGTAAGCGGAGATTAGGGTTCAGCAAGTGTCGCCTCACCTACTCACCTCCTCTAATGCTTCTTCGCTGGCACGCCCTTCCCCCACGCCGTCTTTCGCTTGATTCGGGCGTCTTTCCGCGCCTCTTCTTCAATGAAACGCTCTGTGCCGTGCTTCTCCAGTTCGATGCGGAACTTGTGGAGTTTGACGGCGGTCTCGACGTTCTTGCAGAGAGCTGCGTGAGCCATGACGTTAGGCTGACCTTCAGCGTCGCTGAGACAGTTCACTAACTCCTCACGCGCGACTGATAGCACCTCGCCAGCGTTGCGCAGATCCTCTGGCAGCGACGCTTGCGGCAGCGTGTACTCAACGTCCTCCGTCAGCATCTCAAGACGCAGCAGATCGCCCAGCGCCAGGGCATCCATAGGAGGCTTAGCGCCCGGCTTCGGAGGCCAAAGGACAGCATGGATCTTCTCCAAATTTTGGCCAGATCGCTTCATTTCAACTGCGACCTTGGTGAGGTCAGGACCGATCATGTTTGACAGCATGAGGTAAGGTAGGGAGTATAGGCGAGGATGACTGCAACTGCTGCCGATCGATCTGGCCAAAACCACATTTTTGAGCCTGTTTTAGGGCCGAAATGCCGCCAAAAATGGTCAAATCGCCACTTTCAAGTGTACTTAACTTCTCAACACTTGGTATGCAATGCTGCCACAATGTTACACCTATGCATACAATGTGGCATACACATCTCACACCCCTACTTACAATGTACTCCATGGTATCCAATTGTACCCGTACCAAACTGTTCAATCGACCTGTACCAAACGGTACACCTACATGTGGTTTATGAAGAAAGATGAAGTTGGTGTACTCCTTTTGACTACAAAACTGGAATTTTATCCAGAAAATAACTACAAAATCCAAAAGTGAGTTGTTCATAGAAAACACTCTCAGCCTCAGTAAAAATCCAATATCCAATTTATTATCATTCTTTCCTATAAAAGAAGAATTAAAAATGGTTATAGATATATGATCTGTTTTCTGTATGATTTATAATATATTATTCTGGGAAAAAGCCACTTTTTTTGGATATTGGATTATTTGAGTCGCTGAGACGGTTTTCGGCTTAGCCTTGTTTTTGGATTATGTAGTTTAGGAATTGGAATTTCATACTAACTACATGCACTGTTGTTCAGTAGTTTGGTCCGACCAATTACATATAGCTCAGAATGAGCGCAGGAGGCTCTAGGAGGGGCGATGGATGCGATCCGCAGTCTCATACCAGAACAGGGTTACGATGGCCTTAGGAGCAAGCCTGCGCACGATTAGAGGGGTGTGGCAAGCAAGGCTGAAACGTGGATTGCAGGAAGGAGAAGAGAGGAAGTAAGATGTTCAGTGTATCCGAAAGTTCACAGTAGGATATGAAGGACCGTATGCTACATGTGTCAGATGTAGCATACGATCGCGATCGATCGGCGGAAGGCAGAGCGAAAACGGATTACCGTCGAGACAGCGACGGGGATATGATTAGTGAGGGGGTGAGGCCAGAGCGAGGCATGAGGGGCAGGGTAGGCGCGTTCTCGTCTGCCGTCTCGACAGCGACAGGCAAAGTGTCGGCAGAAGCGTTAGCCGTCGCTGTACCGTCGCAGAGCGAAATGAGATCGTCGAGACGATCGGCTTCCATCAGATAGATCTCGCCTCGCAATTCGTGACGAGAACCCTCCACATTGCATGGAGAGTTGATAGCGTCGTTCGCTTTCCGTCGGAACCTCGCCGCTGTATCCCGCAGGACCGTCAATGGATCAAGTCGGGCATCTGTCTTCTCCATTACGCGCACATCTCCAACCCACGGCGCTCAATCTCGGCGATGTACTCCGACCAGAAAGGCTGATCGCTGACGGGGCTATCGATTCGGTACGCCTGCGCAGCGACGATCAGCGCGTCGGCATCATCGATGCTCGCGATTTCCTCATGCTCGGCAGCGAGCTTGCCAGCCGAGCGGGAAGCCTGCTGACGGTCCGTCGTGTGACTCAGCGGCATCTCAGGGATGTCAGCGAGGTTGCTGATGGCGATCTCGTGCTTGCGGATATCGTAGGGGCGATTGTTGGTGGTCATGTTTGGTTGCTCCCGTTTGATGAATCAAGACTAACCCCAGCGCTTCCGACCTTCAAGAAAAATCGTCAACCAAGACCAATAAATCTCCAACACCGTCGCAGATCACTTGCCGATCGCTTCTCCGTTACCTTGCCTACATGCTCCGCCGATCGATCGCATTTGTAATGTTCCTTACAATCATTTCCTGCGGCAGGCCCACCCTTATAGCTGGCGAACCTCGCGCCGCTGCCATCGTCGGAAGCGCTCTCAACGTCAACCTGCCGCCTGCGCAGTGGGCGATGACGCTCTGCCCTGGGTACAGCAGGACCGCGGTGATTCGTGCTGGCGTCTGCTACGATGGACTAACTACATTGTCCGACATGTCTGTAGCGTGGCGAGGTAGTATCGGACAGAGTGCCTACAGCCATGAGGCAGCGCACTGGATGCTACTCGCTACGGGGCAGGACCCCGATGTCGATCACCGAGATGCAGGTCTGTGGGCGCTGACTAGGGAGTTAGCGGTGCGGTTGCAGGGGGAGGGGTTGTAATGAATGGTGAACAGATTGTCGCATAGTGACTAATGTCTCTCCTTCCTGCCGCTCCCAGGCGATGATGTGGGTTTAGGTCTTCTACTCTGCTCTAATTCATACAGTTGCTCGCCGATCTGCCACGCCGCTTCGGCGGTCATGCGAGCATCGACGTTACCTCTGTAGCCACTCTGGAGGTTCCTGCCAGCGACGTGCGCAGCGAGGATGGCAATGCGTTCGCGGCGTTTCTCCTCGGCGATCTCGTTGAATCCGTTGCACCAATTGCAGATGTCGGTATCATCGTGCTGCCACTTGTGGCCGTCGTTTCCTTCACGGCATTGAGCGCAGCGCCAGAGTCGCTCTGCTTTGAATTCATTGATTTCTCGCTTGGCACGATCGTTGCTTTGCTTCAACCATCGTACCAATCTTGTCCACCAATCCCTCACAGTTCAATCCACCGATCGCACCGACCTGCTAAGACATCAACCTTGAGGCCGATGATATCGGTGCCAGTCTTGACGCTTTCACCGTCTGTGGGGAATGATGCACCAACCCTTGTTCCGTTCGATAGTTCAATGTTGAAACTATCGTAGTCGGGAGTGACGTGGATCGCACGCACAGTGCCTCTATGGGCGCTGCATGGCGGATACATGTTGATGTTGCTGTGGATTACGACAGGTTGTCCGACCAATCGATTCCGCAGAGCATCGACAGAAGACAGGAACGCCGCTTCGTGAATCGGTTCGCCTCTGAAGTTTGTCTTGGCGCTCATGACTACACAATCTCATAGATGTGGTAAGTGTACACCACATCGATGTTCTTCTCATCATACAGATACTCGCACTGTGGGTTCTGCACTCCGATGTAAGGACCCCACTTGTGCCAGCGCCAACCACCCTCGGGATACTGTTCGCAGCGCTCCATCTTAACGAAAGGCAGCGACGGATTCCAGTGAGTCATCAGGTAGAGTCCGACGCCGAGATCGCCCTTGTTGTTGGCAATATCTGTAAGCATGACTACATCTTCCCCACGGCTCGACTAGCCTTCTTCAGGTTCTCAATCTGCACTTGCAGCGCCATGATCTCACTCTGGGCGAATTCCTTGTCCTTCGCCATCGCTTCCTTGTCCTTCCTTAGCGCCTCCTTATCCCGCATCAGATCGGTATTGTGCGCCCTCAGGGCAGCGGCGCATTCCTTCCAACCCTCCTCCACTGCCATGACGGCGGTGTTGATGGTGGTGAGCCTTACGTTACGCCCGCGGCAACCGTTGCCGCAGAAGCGAGCACGATCGGTGACGGACTTGAACGGCTTGCCGCAACCGGGAGCTTCGCAGATCTTTTCGACCGTGCGAGGCCGTGGCACGACGCCGGGAGCGCTGAACGTAAACTTGCTCTCCTGCCGCGGACGACCACGCGGCGTGAACTCCTGCTTGCAGGCAGCGCCGCAGAATGCGGTCAGCGTAGGCGACGTGAACTTACCATTGCACACCTTGCAGGTGCGCACAGGAAGGGCGACAATTGGATCTTGGGAGGATGGCTCTGCCCAAAGGTCTTCGGGGTTGCTCATGGTGACTCCGATTGATGTAAGGTGACTCTAGCCGATCGATCGGGGACAGTCAAGAGATAATCTAACCCTACATCACCTTACACTACCTACTAAACCGCAACTTCCCTCCTGGCCCCGCAACCGTTGCAGCGAACGCCCCGCCCTTCGACCATGGCCCAGAGATGCGTCCCAGCAGCGCAGCCATGCTTGGATCGTTGAAACTGTCCTGACCGCCGCTGGCGAACGTCATGCCTTCCTTGCGGACCCAATTGAGGTACTGAGACAGGGCGTCAATTTGATCGTCGTGCTTGCCCAAGGGAAACGATGTCACCTCTTCCTCGAAAGCGCCCAGCCATGGTGTAGGGCTATCGGTTTCTGGTACCCACACGCGACCACTCTCAATGAGAGGCGTGATGCGATCGAAGCGGACAACCTTGCTATCTCGCGGTTGGATGCCGATCAGTGGCACACGATTTGCAAGATCAGTGCTGCCCAAGTCTTGCAGCAGCGTCGCGCCGTTGTTCTGATCTTCGATGAGCACCGCGTTAGGGTGCCATGTGTCGATGCTCTCAATGACTTTAGGCAGCAGGCGCGGGTAAATGACGCGCTCTCGCCATACGTCCAGCACGGCATGGCCCCCATCAAACTCGCCCCACACCATGATCACCGTTGGGTCGTTCTCTGCCCCGCCCTTCTGCCCCGTGTCGATGCTGAGCACGATTCGACTAACGCCCGGCCTATGCTTGTAACGCTTGAACCACCCAAGTTTGCACTTGCCACCTTCGCCGGGAGTAGGGCGTTGCTGATACAGCGCCGAAAAGAAGCGCGATCCAAGGGTCTGCGCAAGTTGAGCGTAATAGAATGTGGCATACTCTTTAATGGGATCTTGGCCGTTCGGAGTGGTTTGAGGCTTCCACTTCCCATACTTGAGGAGATCATCCATCTCCTCACGCCACCACTCAGGGTCCAGAGGTTCGCCCTTCTTGCGTCCCCACGGGCCGTTGCTTGTGATCCAAAGTTCGTCATCCTCGGCGATGGCAGGGATGCTGATAACCTCCCAGCCATCGCGTTTGTGTTCGTCAAGAAGCCACCCCGCAAGATCGTCCGCCGCCCAACGTGTATGCATTACAACTACAGCACCGCCAGGCATGATACGTGTACGGAACGTAGCTGCATACCACTCACGTAGCGTGCGTCTGTAGGTTTCGCTCGCTACTTGTGAGGGATCGTTGTAAGCGTCGTCGATGATACCTACATGTGCGCCTCTTCCGCTGGCGACCGTACCTATGCCTAGAGCGAAGTATTCCCCCCCTTCCGAGGTACGGAACTGCGTTTTGCCCCCGTCGCCTTCCGCTAGCGTACATGTGGGGAATACACGGGCATGCTCGGCACTCGCGACGAGATTGCGAGTTTTGACGCCGAAGTCTCCTGCAAGGTCCGCAGTTACACTGAACGCCATCACCTTGCGTCCGGGGTGGTGTCCGAGATAGTAGGCGGGGAAGTGCTGGGAGACCAACCAGGATTTTCCTGAGCGGGGCGGGAGCGAAATTATTAGTCTTTTTGTTGCACCGCGAACAACTCTCATGAGGGCGTCAGCGATGACGCGGTGGTGCGGTGCAACACGAAAACCGGGAGTACAGTACACGCCATAGGCAAGGAAATCGTTCTGCGCTGCAATCTCACCCGGCCCTGGTGCTACCTCGTCCTCTGCTTGCCGCACCATACGACCCGCATCCTTGATCCCATGATGCCGCTTGAAGGCATCCGTCTCAGCAGTCTCGCGGGTAGCAACACCAGCGACGGCAATGCGAACGCTTGCGGCAATGCTTCGCGCTGCGGCAGAATCGATGGTCTCAGCGGTGGCAACATCGTGAGCCATGCGCCCCAATCCGATCGCATGCCAAAGAGGCAGCACCATCGGGTCGTCAGGGGGTTCTACTGCGGCTGCGTCGTAATCTACAGACTCGCGAATACGCCTCGCTTTCAGGACGTTCTCGACGTTGCCCGCAGGGGTACGTACACGTCCCCAAGCGTTGAGAATCGTTTGCAGCGAGCGAACACGCGGACACTCTGGCCACTGCGCTACGCCATGATGCAGCGCAAGAGTAAGTTCGTTGAACCAGATCGTCAGGTCAGCGCACGAGACAGGAGGGCTGTCCAGATCGATCGGCGGCGAACAGTCGGCGACGCGAGAGTTGCGGCGTTTGAGTGACATTATGACACGGTAGCGACCATGCTAGTCACCCCTCTTGGGAAGGTCCCTCAGCGAGCGCAGGACAGACTTAGGCTTAGATGTAACCAGAGGTGGCGCAGGCCAACCATGTAGCGCTCGCGACACTGGTGGAACGACCACAACGTTCTCGCAGTGCGCACATGTGTATCTATGTGGTTCGATAGCCGACAGCTCGACAGTCAGCGCTGCGGCTTGCTCAAGCGTGTAGGCAGTGTGGTTAGGTCCGCTCCAAGCGTGGCCATCATACTCGCTTGGCACGACCTGTCGCACAAGGCACAGGGCCCGTTCATCGTCGTCACTTGGGGTGTTTAGGATCTCAATGGCACGGCCATCAGTGCGAGTTAACTTGATGAAGATGCTTGGGATTACGGCAGGACCGCCAGAGTAGGTCAACTTGCCGGACCAATTCTTACCTGTTGAATTCAGGAGTTTGAGCAGCGCTCGCAGGAACGTGCGATACTCTGCTACATGAGCATCCCTGTCGGGGCCACCGAAGGATGCGGGGTATCGCTGGCACATGGGAACGTTGGTAGGCATGTTAGGATTGTAGCACGGGATTGCGGCAGAGTCAAGTGGCGCTGAGACGGCAAACACCTAAAACAACCTCGTGTGCTGCCTAGACGGTAGAGAGCGCAGCGATCGCAGCGGTGTAAGCGATGATGGCGCAGGTGCAGCGGAAGGAATGGCGACTGCCGCCGCCACGACCTCCGCATCCCTTCGCGGGAGGCTCCCCAAGGCCCGCAGCGCAGGCTTGACAGGTGGTAACACGTCTGGAACCTCAACGATGTTCTGAGGGGATTCTGGAGGGGAAATTGGGGAAGCGGCAGCGATGGTATCAACAGCGTCTTCTGTTGCGACAGCCTCCGCTACACACACCTCCGCTACACATGTTTCCGCTACACACACCTCAACAACCTTCACCTTACCCTTCCTTGCATGCGGCGCAACCTCCGCTAACTCCTGCCGCAATGAGTCCAGCACCCCCTCAAGCACGAATCGCCTAGCCTGCTTACTGCTCGGCACCCGCACCTTCATTGCCTCTGGATCGTCAGCAAGCATGTCCAATGCCCCTAGCGACTCAAACAGCACACGTCGCCCAAGCGCTGACACCTTCGATAGGCTTTCGCTTACCGCCACCTGTTGCCGCAGCGCTTCGCGGCG
>ERZ650304.321-NODE-321-length-27453-cov-6.412147_pt1 | contig 27453 bp, 29 predicted proteins | sample MGYA00376240_ERZ650304 | MGnify/ENA primary metagenome ERZ650304 (study PRJEB26733, sample SAMN07839271) | wastewater metagenome | biome: small river; feature: stream; material: water | place: USA: North Carolina | collected 2016-03-01 ... | reverse complement strand
CGGCTCCCGGCTGCACGCGGGCAGCGTGCAGCCGGATGCGGCGGGCGAAGTCGTTGAGGTTGTCAGCCATCTGGCTTCGGGGCGTCCTTGTTGACGTGCTTCAGGTAGGCATCGTCCAAGGCTCTTACCATGTAGGCGAGGCGAGCGAAGCCCTCGCCGGCGTACCCGTGGCGCTCCGCGTAGCGGTCGATCGCCGTCCATGGGATCGGCCCCACGCCGAGGCCGAGCTGCCGGGTGGAGGACAGCTCGAGGTAGGCCTCGTAGTAGGCCTCGAGTCCGAGGAGCAGCTCGGGCGCACCCGCAATGGCGTCCGGCAGGGGTACGCCCCGCCGGATCGACGCCTCGATGATGCGCTGCTCATACGGTCCCTGCGTCAGGGAGTACTCGAGGACCGCGACTAGTTTTTTGCGTCTTCCTCGAGCTCGCCGGCGATGAACAGGCTGACCTTGCCCGTCTGCTCCTGGAAGTCGAGGAAGATGTCCGGGAGGTTCTCGAAGAACTTGACCACGTTCTCGACGCTGAAGTCCATACGCGAGCCGTCCTTGTCGGGCATGAAGCCGTCGCCGTACTGCTTCGAGCCCCAGGCGAGCACCAGGCCGCGGGCCGCAGCCTCGCGCATCAGCTTGGTGACCATCTCGGGGCTGATCGTCTCGGTCTGGATCGCGCGACGGTAGGGGCGGGTGATCTCGGTGAGGACCTTCTTGTAGGTCTCGTTCGCCCCGCCGGCGCGCGCGGCGCGCAGCCAGAACAGGTCGGAGTAGTTGAGGACGATGCCCTCGGTCTCCTTCTTCGGAGAGGTGCCGAACATCTTGTAGATGTCAGGGACACCCGCGGTCTCGGTCTTGCTGGCCATGGCCTGTCTTTCCTTCTGGTGCTTGAGACGAAAACGCCGCCCCGTAGGGCGGCGCTTAGTGGGAGCGGCCTACCTTACTGAGCTGCGCTCGGGAGGTAGGTGTAGTACACGACGAGGAGGGTGTGGTCCAGCGTCTCATGGGCGGCCGCGTCGAGCGACAGCGGCAGGATGATCGGCTTGTCCTTCTCCACCTTGAGGCGCGCGTCGCCGAGGGTGATGAGCGGGACGTCGAACAGCCAGCCCAGGTTCTTCGCGACGAGCGCAAAGTCGAGGGACACGTCGTCATTGGCCCGGACGGCGTCCACGGCGGTGAGCGTCGAGAAGTAGGCCTCGACGGTACCGTTGACCATGAAGTCGCCCGGCGTCAGGTCGATGGAGCCGATCGTCCCGATCGCCTTGGCGGGAGTCACCCCGTTGTCGATCGTCAGTTTCAGGTCCTGCAGGTAGGTCGCGAGCGACCCGCCGGCGGTGTCGTCGAGCAGGCGCAGGCGCGTGAAGTCCGACGACGAGTTGAAGGCGAAGTTGCCCGACGGGAGGTCCGGCCGGCCGCCGGACTTGGCCGCCGTCTCGGTGTCGCCGTCCATGGCCACGAAGCTCAGGTCGATCGTGATCTTGTCAGCGGTCTTGATGTCGAGTGCGAGCACGTTCGGCATGGCGCCGAGCAGGTACTCGTAGTTGGCACTGGTGAGCTTGCGCTCCAGCTGGTAGGTGCGCGCGACGATGTCGGCGGCCTGCTCGTTCTTGATGACGTGGCCGAAGAAGACGCGGATGGTCTTGCCCGTGCCGGTGTCGGTGACGGGCGAGTTGGGCGAGCGGTCGAACACGATCGACTTGGCGGCGATCGTCTCGATGCGGTAGAAGCCGTTGTTGGCCGCCGTGGCGAACTTCTCGCCGGCCGCGTCGCCCGACGCGCGCGTGACGGCGAAGGCGAAGGTCAGCGCGGTCCCGGCGACGCCCGCGAGACCCGACAGCGCGTAGACGATCCGGCGGTTCCACGCCAGCGCGTTCGTCGCGACCGCCACCGCCTTGGCCGCCTCGGTGCGCACCTCGGCGACCTCGGCCCGGAACCGGCGTATCTGCTCCCACCCGTCGACCTCGGTGTCCGTGTCCGCGACCTCGCCGGCCGGCGTGAGCGCGATCGGGCCCGAGCGATGGCGCGCGGCCTCGGCCTCGTCGAGCGTGTCGGCGAGGTCGTCGATCGGGAAGCGGGGGCGCCGGCCGGTGGTCATGGCAGATAGGCCGACACGGCGCCGGCGCCGGCGGCCGTGCGGTGGATGCTGTCGGCGACGCGGATCGTCGATGTCGCGTCGTTGGCGGTCAGGTCGGTCGTGCAGTCGTTGAACACGCACCCGTGCAGCCACGCGGTGCCGGCGTCGCCGACGTACGCGCCGACGCTCTCGCCAGCGAAGCGACACCCGACGGCCCACACCGTCGTCCCGCCCACGTCGGCGAACCCGTGCGTCTTGTTGGCCGCGAACGTGCCACCGAGGCGGATGATGCTGACGGCGGTGTTGCCGGCGGTGAAGTGCGCCGAGGAGCCCTGATCGGTGCCTGCGCCGCTGTTGCTCGCGTGCGTGCAGCCCCACTCGAGCACGCGGATCGTCGAGCCGGCGCCGAGGGCCGTGTAGTCCACGCCGTCGCCAGCGTTGGCGGTGAACGTGCAGCCGATCAGGTAGACGGCGTGATCAGCCGCGGCGGCGTTGGAGTTCATCGCGAAGCCCTCCGTGTTGCCGCTCCTGAACGTGCAGTTGACCATGGCGATCGTCGCGGCCTGCTGCGCCCAGAACGCCGCCACGCCGTTGCCACCGCCGTCAAACGTGATGTTCTCGACGTAGATCGACAGGGCCGTGTTGAGCCACCCGTTGCGCACGCCGCTCGACGCCTGCGAGATGACCTGCCCCGGGGCGAGCGCCGCGAAGTCGGTGACGCCGATGACGTTGACGTTGGCGCCGAACGGGACGCCGCCGGACCACGAGTTCGCCTCGGGGTAGGTGCCGGCCTTGACGTAGATCGTCGTCGTGCCGGCCCAATCATTCAGCGCGGCGTTGATCGACTTCTTGGGCGCGGCCGACGAGGTGCCCGGGTTGGCGTCGCTGCCCGCCGCCACGTCGACATACAGCGTGCGGACGGTCGCCACGCGCAGCGACGCCGGGTTGAGCGTCGCCGTGAACACCCCCGGCGCGAGCTCGATCACGTCGAACGCCGGCGACCATCCGAACCCGGACGGCGGAGCGACGCGCCGCGGGTACACGGCTGTCGTCCACGGCGAGCCGGCGAACGTCGCCGACGCCATGGCGAACGACGGCCCGATGGCGCCGGTGGTCAGCATCAGGCCCGAACCCGGCGCGGGATGATGGCCTCGACGCGGATGGCGGTGGCGGTGCCGGCGATGGCGCCGAGCTGCACCTGGAGGCCGTCGGCGTGGTTGAGGTCGTAGGCGATCGTCTCGCGGTGGTAGATCACGTCGGCACCGTCCTCCGCGAACCCGGCGCCGTTGTTCAGCATCCCCTTGGTCGCGTCCGCGCCGACGCCGAGCGGACCGCCGACGGCCGACGCCTTGTCGGCGACGAGCAGCCGGCAGGCGCCGAGCGTCATCGTCCCCGAACCGGCGGTCTGCCGGATGACGATGTCGAACGCCGGCGGGAACGGGCCGACCTTGGCCACGTAGTCCGCGAGGTCGTAGAACGCGGTGACGCCGGGCGTCGCCGAGAAGGTTGCGCTCGCACGGGTGACCGTGTTGACGGTGGTCGCGGCGTCGATCAGGACGATGACGTCGACGTTGTTGTTGCTGCTGCCCTGGTAGCCGGTGGCCATGGTCATTCTCCTCTAGCGGACGCGATCGATCACCCAAGCGCCCACACGCGGAGCCACGAGCCGGCGCCCGCGCTGACCTCGGTGACGCCGTCCGACGACGCCAGGGTCACCGCGAAGGAGCCCTCCGCGTAGACGTCGGTGGTGAACGTCGCGCGGACCGTGACGGGCCACGATCCGGCGTCGGGCAGCATGACGGCCGGCGCGGCGAAGTCGTCGCCCACGTTACCCTCGGTGCGACCCGCGCCAGTCACGATCTCGGCGACGCCATCGACGCAGCCCTCGGGCCACGCGACGCCGACCACCACGCCGGCCGCGGTGAAGTCGGCGCTACGCACGAGGAGCGTGCCCTCGAGGTCGTAGGTCAGGGAGGTGCCGGCCGCTACCGCGAGGTCGGTCGACTGCGGCATGGCGCTCGCCGTGGCGAAGGGCGCATCGAGCAGCACGGCGATCACCGACGGGTTCATCAGGGTCATGGTCATGGGCGTTGCTCCATTTCGGGGTGGCTTCTGCGTTAGGTGTCGGACTCGACGTAGAGGCCCATCAGCGCGATGTCGACGGCGAGGGCGGTCGAACCGTTGTTGCGCCAGACGTGCGGCGACAACAGCGTCGCGCCCGCCGGCAGATTGCTGGACAGCGTGCCGCTCAGCTCGTCACCGGTGTTGAGGCGCCGGACGCGGTAGCCGACGGTCGAGCCGTTCGGCGCGCAGTAGAGCACCAACTCGTACACGTCCGTGCTGCGCGTGTTCGTCGGGAAGTTCGCGCCGAGACTGACCGTCGTCGCGAGGCCCGCGCCGTCGTTGTGCATGATGACGAGGTTCGTGCCGCCTGCGTCGCAACCCACGCCGATGATGTTGAGCAGCGTGGACGGGTCGACAGACGCGATGGCTCCCGCTGAACCGTAGAACCCGGCAAACATGCGCGCGTTCGCGACGGCCGCGGCGTCGGCGATGGCGAAGCGCGCGACGAACGTGAAGCCGCCGGCCCCGGCCGCGTCGCCGAGACAGTAGGACAACTGGTTGTGACGGAACTCGGCCGATGACCCCGCCGATGATGCCGACAGGCCGCTGATCCGACGGGACAGCGAGAAGTAGGACCCGCCGGCGATGGCGCGGGCCGTCGCCGTGCCGGCCGTCGTCAGCGTGCCGCCGTAGGCGCCGGGGGTGCCCGAGTTGTTGACCGCGGTCCACTCCATGCGCCGCGCCATGCCGAGGTGCGGCGCCAGCGCCGAGGCCGCGCCCGATGGTCCCTTGGCGGCCGGCATCGGGCGGCCGGCCAGGTCGGCGGCGTACAGGCTCACGCTGCCGCTCGCCGGCGTGGTCGGCGTGCTCGTGGCCAGGACGGGGTTGCCGCTGGCGTCGATCGACAGGTTCGCCGCCGCGCCGAACGCGCCGGCGTTGTTGTACTGCACGAGGCCCGACGATCCGCCGGGCGAGCCGCCGCTGATCGCGCCGACCGCCGTGGTCACGAAGGCGGTGGTAGCGAGCTGCGTGGTGTTCGTGCCCGCCGTCGCGGTGGGAGCTGCGGGCGTGCCGGTGAAGGTCGGCGATGCCAACGGGGCGCCGCCCATCGTCGCGAGCATCGCGGCCACGGTGGCGTCGTCGAGCACGGTCCGGGCCGCCGCGGTCAGCGACGCCTCGGCGAACGTGTCGACGCCCGTCGTGTACAGCAGCTTGTCGGCGGCGGTGCCGAGCGCGGCGATCGAGGTGAGCGCGGCGTCGAGCGGTTGCGCCTGGTCGGCGCGGGCGAGCGGGAAGCCGCCGGCCGTGGAGCCGTCGTGGACGACGAGCGTGTCCTTGGTCGTGTCGACCGTGACCTCGCCGACCGCGCCGGTGAAGGAGCTGTGATCGGTCGTCGATCCGCGGCGAAGCTGCGTCTGCGTGGCGGTCATACGGATCCCCAGTTGTTCGAGGTGCCGACGCTGTCGGTCACGAGGCCCCAGTCGGCAGACGTGCCCACGCTGTCGGTCACGAGGCGCCAGTCGAAGGACGGCGGGGCCACGTCGTCGGCGTCCTCGTAGAACGACACCGCGTAGACGGTGAGCAGGTTCGTCCCGTCGCCGGCGAACAGGACGTCGTACTTCTGCGCGGTGCCGACGGTGAGCGCGCCGGTGACGGTGACCCAATCGGGCGTCGACGACGTGATCGTGGCGGTCGCGGCGTCGGTGCCCGACGTGTCGCGCAGCTTGACGAGACCCGACCCGCCGCCGGCCATCGAGGCGTACACCGCGAACGTGATCGGCACGGTGACGGCGCTGACGGTGTTGCGGTACTGCGTGTTGAGCGTGAACCCCGGCGAGGCGGCAGTTGGCGTGCCGGTCGTGCTGTTGTCGATGAGGTTGATGAGCGTCGCCGATGTGCGGGTGCGGGCCGTGCCGCTGACGTGGCACCAGTCGGCGCGCAGGCCGCCGTTGACCCGGTGCATCGCGCCGATGCCCGCGAGTTGCCGACCGATGCGGCTGTCGAGGATGGGCGACCCCGCGGCCGGCTCGAAGGTGCTGTGGTAGTCCGTGCCGTCGGCGACGGTCGGGACCGCGTCCTCGTAGACCATCAGCGCGACGACACGGACGCCGTCGAAGAACTCGACCGCGCCGGTGTAGTACGAGGCGCCGTCAACCGCGATGTACTGGATCGACGAGATCCACTCGTCGGGCCCATCGCCGGCCGCGGTCGCCGACACGCCGCCGTGGAACGCGATCGTCGTCGTCGAGCCGCCGACCTTGGTGGCGCTGACCTCGATGTACGGGTCGACGGCAGTGCCGCTGTCGTCGCGGCCGAGCACGCACACCACCGCGAGCCGCCGCGCGCCGTAGCCCGTGCGGCAGTGCCACCGCCACGCGACGCCCGACGTCCCGCCGGCCTGCCCGAGCTTGCAGGTGCGGCGAAAGATGGGCTTGCGGGCGAAGGCGGTTGCGTGGTTGAGCGCGGCGGTCGTCGTCGCGTAGAAGGCCGCATCCGGGTACATCCCGTTGCGCGCGTGCTTCGCGACGTGGACGAGGCCCGGGACGTTGACCGACAGCAGGCTCATGGCGCCACCGCCGGGCCGGTGTGCTGCAAGCCGAAGCCGCGGAACTTGGCGCCGTCGGTGACCTCGACGTACAGCCACCCCCACCCGGCGAACGGGCCCTCGCCGAGCAGCAGGTGCTCGGTGTCGAGCGCGACGGCCGCCGGGGTCGCGTAGGTCGTCGAGGTCGCGGTGAACGTGGCGTCGGCGTACGGCAAGACGCGGGTCACGTCGGCGCGGTCGGCGTCCTGCGGGCGGAAGCGGGCGAGCGTGACGCGGACCGAGACCGACGCGCCCGAGGTCGAGCAGAGCGTCGGCGCGACGTACAGCTTGCGCGTCGTCGCCGACGTGGGCTTGCCGATGCCGACGAACACGGGCTCGGCCTGCACGAGCCGCCACGTCACGCCGCCGCCCGACGCGCCGAACGTCATCTCCTCGACGACCTCGGGCACCTGCGCCGCCCACTTGTAGCTCCGGCCGTTGTTCAGGCCGCGGGCGAGGTCGCGGGCGTGGCCGGTGTCGAGCGCGACGCCATCGCCGTACGCCACGGTCGGCGGGCGCGACGGTAGCTCGGTGGCGGCCGAGGCCGTGAACGTCGACGCCTGCCCCGCGCCGAAGTAGGCCAGGCCGTAGGGCGCGCGGGCGTTGGCGACCTGCCCGTCGGCGTCGTCGGCCTGGTAGGCGTTCGCGCGCTGCCCCGTGACCGCGTCGGTGTAGTTGTCCGAGTAGATGCGATAGAGCAGGCTGCTATCCCACCCGCCAAGGCCCGTGGTCAGCGTGATCGTGTTGCCGGCCTGCGAGGCGACCACGTCGTCCCACGTCAGCGGCGAGGCCGAGGCGTCCGGGTCGATCTGCGTGATGCGGACCTTGTCGCCGGTGACGAAGCGGGTGGCGTCGGCGACCTCGCTCGCCTCGCTGTGTTCGTGCGCCTTGCAGGTGAGCACCTTCGTCGCGACGACGTACCCGCCGTTGGTCGCGCCGTCATCGACCTGCGCCGTGGGGCAGTAGGGCGCGAGGGACAGGCGCGTGAACACCTGCACGTCGATCTCGCCGGTCGGTGCCTGCCCGTCGCCGCCGTAGTCGTAGCGGTGGCGCAGGATGAGCGCAGGCCGGTTCGTGATCCCGCGGGTGCCGGTCGCCGGGTCGCGCGCGAACGGGTCCGAGAACAGGCAGACCTCGCCGGGCGTCGCCGTCTCGAAGAGGGTGTAGGGGATCGGGATGTTCGTGACCGTCGCGGGGTACGCGAGCAGGGCAAGGCGGGCCGCGAACGGGGCGCGCAGCCCGGCCAGGTCCTCGCCCATGCCGCCGCCGATCGGGCCCAGCGCGTTACGGGCGCTCAGCGTGATCGGGCGGGCGCCGTGGTTGCCGACGCTGCCCGGGACGACGAAGGTCATCGTGTCGCGGAACCGGTCGCCCGCGGCGCTCGCGTTGTGCCGCACCTTGACGACGTTGCGCATGAGCTCGTCACTCTGCCGCGTCACGGCCCGCTGATCGTCGGTCGTGTCGATGGGCGCAGCGCGGTCGTCGCTGCCGATGCTCAGCGTGGCCGCGCTCGTCGGCGTCGCGTAGCCCTTGACCGTTAGCCGCCCCTGCCGCCACAGGAACTGCAAGCCGCGCAGGGCGAACGACACGCCGAAGATGTCGGCGAGACGGGTCGGCTTGTCGACGATGAGCGCGAGGGCGTCGTCGCTCTGCGGGGTCGCGGCGATCTCGGTGGCGAGCGTCGAGGTCAGCAGGTCGTACGGGATCGCGGCGCCGCACTGCGCGGGGAGCACGTCGTAGGCGGGCCAGTTGGCGCCGCCGCCCGTCGAGGCGAGCATCGCGAGGGCGAGCGTCTTGAACGGGGCGTCGAGCACGAGCATCTGCACGATCTCGACGTTGCCGTCCGCGTCGGCGGCGAGACCCGGCCACGCGGTCGACGGGTCAGCGCCGAGGTCGTCGTTGAGGAGTAGCGCCGGCGTGCCCTGAACCTGGAGCGTGCCGTCGGCGCTGGTACCGCTCGGCTCGGCGCACACCATGATCGCGTCGCCGATCCGGACGATGCCCTTCGCGACACCCGCCGCCATGAGCGCCAGGAACGCGGGGCGCATGTAGCTGTGCTGATCGACGAACGACCCTTGGACGTCCTTGATCTTGAGGTAGCCCGACGGGACGGCGGCGATCCGCAGCGGAGCCGAGGCCGACAACGCGCTGCCTTCCTCGGTGCCACCGACGCCGTCCGCGCCGATGCCGTGCGCGTCCCAGCCGAGGAAGTTGCGCACCGACGCGCGGTCCGCGTTGACTCGCCAACTGTGCGTCGCCACGCCCGACACCGTGGGGTCGACGTAGCCCAGCCGCGATCGTGGGGCGCCGTTCGCATCGGTGACGAGGTACGTGAACTTCTGTTGCAAGAGCAGGTCGCCGTCGTCGCGTGCCTTGGCCAGCCAGTCATTGATCGCGTCGGCGATCTGCTCGCCGGTGTACTGGCCGGCGTTGATCTGGTATGGCGCCGTCGCCCCGGCTGCGACCACGACGAGATCGTCGGCCTCGCCCTCGTCGACGTACGCGGTGCCGGCCGAGGTCCAGGCGCGGAAGTCGGTCGCCGCGAAGCGCACGCCCGCGTCGAGGTAGATGCCGTCTTGCAGCCGCGCCCGCCACTGCTCGCGCAGGACGACGGCGTTACGGACCGCCTCGACGATGCTCGTGCATTGCACGATCGTCCGGCCGTCGGCGTCGTCGATGATGTCCGCGATCTCGCCGGCGAACGCGAGGTGCGCCTCGGCCCGGGTGTCGAGCACGCCGCCGCGGTCGCGGTGGAGCCACACGCCGACGCGCCGGCCGCGCCACTCGAGCGGGGCGTCGGCCACGGCGGTCGAGGTCGTGGCGTCGGCGTCGAAGCCCTCGATCGACGAGGCGGCGCGGTGGGTGCGCGCGAACCCGCCGCCGCCGGAGATCTCGAACGGCGACCACTTGCCGCGAGTCAGGCCGGTGAACGTCTCGGTTCCGGTCGTGTTGGTCGTGTAGCCGATCGCCTCGCTGCCGATGTACAGCGTGCCCGAGGCGGCGAAGGCGTCCGAGGACCGGACGACGATGGACGTGCTCGTCGGCGTCACGTCGGCGGCGAGCTGCGACGTGACCTGGCCCTCGCGCTTGAACACGGCGAGGGCGAAGGTGTCGGCATTCGTGCCCGACGCGTCCATGACCGCGAAGGTCAGGGCCGGGGCGGGGCCGGCGAACGGCTCCCATGGCGACAGGGCCTGCTGATGCGCCCACTTCACCGCGAGGCCCGAGAGCGCGGCGGTGTAGTCCGTGCCGGCCCATGCCGTCACCGCTGCCGCCGCGTCGCCGTCGGTCAGGAGGTTCGGGTAGCCCTCGATTGCGATGACGATCCGCATCGTCACGCCGTCGAGCGTGGTCAGGTCGTCGAAGGTGCGGCCCATCAGACGGCCCACCCCTCGAAGGAGACGGCGTAGAGGCCCGCCCACGTCGCGTCAGCGCGGGCAAGCTCGGTCGTGCGCGGGACCGACGGGCGGTAGTCCGTGTACGTGCCCGGGACGGTCGTGTCCCAGATGACCCGCACGGTCCCGCCGGCGTGGAAGTAGGACAACGATCCGCGCAGGACCTCGCGACAGAACCGCTCCCACGACCGCGGGGCGCCGCTCTCTGCCGCCTGCCGCGCGCGGGCGGCGGTGACGTGCGACCACCTGAGGCCGGGCTGCCGGACGCGCGCCGGGCCGACCCACGTCTTGGTCACGCCGAGCGCGCTGATCGTCTGCGCGACGCCGCCCTCGGTGTGGCCGGGGTCCTGCGCGCCGTAGGTGCCGCTCGTCGGGCAGTCGGGCAGCCACAGCCCCTTGACCCCGACGTCGCTGGTGTAGCTGACCGCGCTGTCGAGGACGCCGGTCCAGCCGAGCGCCTCGCGCAGGTCGAGGTCTACCCAGGTGAGCTCGAACAGCGCCGACGTGGCGGTCGCGAGGGTCGCGCAGCCCGTGCCGCCCTCGCCGGCGTCGAGGCTGCCGGTGTAGGTCTCGGCCGACGCGGCGTTCATCGCGGCGACGACCGCGGCGAGCAGCGTGGTCGGCGAGTAGGTGCCGGCCGCGACGGTGACGTTGGGGTGGTTCCCGTCGTCATCGAGCAGGTCGAAGACCCAGCCGCCGGTCGGCACCGCCAGCGCCTGTGACTCGAGGCGGGCGAGGGTCACGGGTGCCCGACCTTGCCGCTTGACGCGGCGGCGAAACGGGCGAACGATCCCGGGCTATGCGCCACGTTGCCCTGCTCCTGCTTGCCCTGGCCGCCTGCGCCGACGACCCGGGGCCGCCGACCTACCCGGCCCTGATCGGGACGTGGGCGGTGGAGTGGACGTGCCAGCGCGCCCGCGGCGAGGTGTGCCGACCCTCGACGCCGATGACCGACTCGACCAGCGTCACGATCGGCACGCACTCGGAGATCTGGTGGAGCGGGGGCATCGAGCACGCGTCGACCCCTGACAGCTCGTGCGCCTTCGTGGACTACGACGAGCGCGAGCCGGGTCCGCTGCGTGGGCCCTACTACCTCTGCGCCCGGCCCGATGGCGGCGCGCAGATCCAGGGCGTGCGCGTCGGCGACGACTGCACCTGCCTCGCGTGGTTCACGCGCCTGTAGCCCCGCGACGCTCACGCGTACTCCACGCCGGCCGTCGGGGCCTCGTACATGCGGGTGCGGCGCTCGGCGTTGGCGAAGCGGGCCGCCTGCGACCGCGGCGTCTCGAACCCGAAAGAGTCGCCGATGATGTAGTTCCGGGTGATCGGGCCGCCCTCGGTGGCGCCGGCGGTGACCCCGGTCGGCGACGTGGCGCCTGCGCCGGCCGAGGCGCCGGCCGACCCGCCCCCGCCGAGCTGGTTGGCGACGACGCCCGCGATGGCCGCGCCCGCGCCGAACTTGGCCGCGGCGAGGGCGTGCGACCCGGCAGCAGCGAAGTTGCCCCGGGCGATCGCCGCGACGGCCTCGGCGCCCTCGCGCAACGCGAGCACGAGCATCCGCGACCCCTCGGCCGCGACCGACTGCGCGATCACCCGCTTCATCGCCGCGCCCGCCGACTCGCTGCCGTCGACGAGCGCCATGTAGCCGGCGGTGGCCGCGTCGGTGAAGGTGCCCCACGCCGTCGCGTAGCGATCGATCTCGCTGACGGGGCCGAGCATCCTCTCCATGAAGGAGGGGCCCTCCTTGAGCCGGACGCCCATCCGGCCCGTCCCCATCGCGCCGACCGCCGAGCCGGCCATGTAGCCGCGGGCCGTCGGCGCCGAACCGGCGAGGGCGTCGGATGCCTCGGTGCCGAGCGTGCCGAACGGCAACTCGGCGAGGCGCGCCTGGACCATCTGGTCGATCAGCGTGTCGACGGTCTCGATCGGGATCCACTGCGAGCCGTCGAGGACGATGGCGTTCAGCTCGAAGCCGCCGCCGGTGCGCGGCTTGTTGCCGACGCCGGCGGACCGCTCCTGCTCGGCCTTGCGCTTCTCGTAGTTGAACTGTTCGCGCCGACGCCGCGCCATCTCGCCCATGTTGGCGACGCGCTCGCGCTCGGCGTTCACGCTCGAGGTGGCCGCGCCCACCGCGGCGGCGCCGATGCCGGCGAGGCCGGTGCCGCGCTGCCACATCACGTCCTCGGTCCACGACGTTTCCTGCTCGGCGAGGTCCGCCGCCGCGCCCATCCATCCGCCCTTGCCCTTGAAGCGCGCGAGCTCGGCGCGGGACGCCTTGCTGCCGGCGATGGCGCCGACGATGTCCGCGACCACGCCCGCTGCGCCCGCCGCGATGCCGACGACGGTCGACAGCGCGCCGATCAGCGGCTCGAGCGCCACGACGATCTTACCGATCGACTCCTGGATCTGGTCCATGGAGTTGCGGAACTCGACGCCATGAGCGCGGACCGCCTCGGTCTCGCTGTTGGTCCCGTCGGCCGACTGCTTGCTGAGCGCCGTCAGCGCCTGCAGCGACGCCGCCCGCTTGTCGGTCTTGGCCAGGTTCTCGTCGTACGCGACGCCGAGATCCTTGAGCGTTCCGATCTCGCCCTTGCGGATGTCCTCGGAGAGCTTGGCCGTGATCTCGGCGAGCGGCCCCAGGCCGCGGCGTTCGAGCGTGACCGCGGCGCCGAGGACCGTCTCCAGCTCCTCGGACGTCAGCTTGAACTTGCCGTTCATGCCGACGGCCGCGATGCCCATCAGTTCCATGTCGGTCAGCAGGCCGTGCGAGGCCGAGCGCAACCGGTCCATGTCGGCGCCGGCCGAGGCCGCCGAGAGCCGCGACGCCTCCTCGTACTGCTTGAAGCCCTGGATCCCGAGCGCGACGGCGCCGGCCGCGATGCCGATGCCGAGCGTGATCTTCGAGGCGAGGCGTTCGTGCGCCTTGACCTGGTCCTCGAGGCCCTGGACCGCGGCCTGCGCGTTCTTCTTCTGCTCGCCCGACAAGTCGCGCAGGGCCGCCTTCGCCTGCTCGACGTTGGCCTTGTACTCCAGCGTGACCGTGGAGTTGACGTCCTTGCCGATCCCGAAGAGGCCCATCAGTCCGCCCCCCTCTTCGGCATCGCCTCGCGCATCACGTCGGCCTTGTGGATCTCGAGGGCCACGTCGAACCACGCGAGGGCGTCGAGCGCGACGGCGTGGGCCGGCTCACCGCCGAGGAAGTCGGTCAGCGTGCCGGCCTTCCACTGCGCGTGGCAGCCCGCGATCTCGAGCACGCACGGCAGCGCGGTCGTGTAGCCGGGACAGGTGGTCGTCTCCCACCCGCGATCGACCCACGTCGCCGGGGCCCACGGCCGGGCGTCGGCCATCGGCCGCTCCCATCCGCACCCCATGGCTTGACGCGCGCTGACGCTCACGGTTCGCTTGCACTCCTCGCAGCCCTCGCTGCCGACGACGGTTCGTTTCGAGCGCGCGTCTTGGTAGGCCGGGAAGACGCGCAGACCCTCGATCATTTTCCCAGCGGGGCGCCTCGCTGCCGGAGGATGGCGAGGCCGACGCGGAACACGACATCGCGCCCGCCCTCGGCGCTGCCGATCGCGTCGACGACCTCGACGGGCAGCGCGTCGCCGAGGGCCGGCTCGGCGTGCGGCGTGCGGGTCAGCTTCACCGGCAACGGGAGGTTGTCGATGTGCGTGACGGCGAGGCGGAAGGCGAGTTGCGCGATCTCGGGCTGACCGAGCGTGCGGATCACGCGCTGGAACGCGGCCCACGCCGAGATGCCGATCTGCCGGACGTGGAACACCGTCGGCGCCTTGCCCGGGACGAGCAACCCGTCCCACTGGCCGGTCTCGCAGGCGCGGTCGTAGGCAGCGCGCCACGCCTCGGCCGTGGTCGCGGCGGTCTCGGCGGCAGCGGCGAGGCGGGCCGCCCACGCCGTGTCGTCCTCGTCGGGGAGGCGCGACGGAGCGGGCGCGACCGCCGGCGGGACGAGGGCGTCGTCGGTCGCGTCGATGATCGTGTAGTCCCGGACGACCGAGAGCGGGGCGAGGGCGAGCATCAGGCCAGCCCCACCCGGAACATCGACCGCGTCAGGTCGTTGGTCGTGACGGTGTTCGACAGGCCGCGGAGGGTGAGGGTCACGCGGTTCAGGCCGTCGCTGTCGACCTGCGTCGGGCGGTTGCCCTCCCAGACGCACCGGGACAGGTAGAACGCGAGGGCCTGGCCGTCGACGGTCGAGAGGCCGAGCAGCAGGTGCTTCGCGGCGTTCGTGAGCCACGCGGTCCAGTAGGTCGGCGTGGCGCTCGCGCCGGCCGCGTCGACGACCATCGTCACGGTGACGGTGTCGGCGGTGCGGCTCGCGCCCGTGATGCACTGGTAGGGCGAGTTGCCGTCGATGCCCATGACCGGCTGCATGCCGAGCGTGTAGGCGATCGATAGCGACCGGATTCCGAGCGTGGCGCGGGTCGTCGTGCCATGGGTCTGGAAGAACGCCGACCCCTGCGCGACGGGCGACGGCGTGGCGGTCGAGACCGACTTGGCCGAGGGGAAGGTGGTCGACACCGGCTCGAACCACGAGACGCCGACGGTGATCTTGGCGGTCGGGATCATGCCCGGTCCCAAGTTCTCGAAGGCGATGGCCGTCGGGAAGCAGCCGTGCGCGACCCACTGCGTGTCGGCGGTGAGGATCTGGAACCGCTTGGACGTGACCGCGCACGAGGTCTCGGCGCTGTAGATGGTCTCCGGCGCGTAGACGACGGCGCCGTTGGCCGGGGCCGCGGCGAGGGCGGTGCGCAGGCTCAGCGCGGTCAGGGTGTGCGTGTTGACGATCGCCCACTGTCCGTCGGCGCCGCCGTCGCCCTTGGTGCCGATGCGAGCGAACGAGCCGGCGGCGAAGGTGGCCGAGGCGACGGTGTCGACCGAGGTGACCGTCGACGAGCCGCCGCTGACGGTGGTGCCGGCCGACGCGCTGACCGAGTTGGTCCCGATGGCCCACCCGAGCAGGTCGCCGAGGACTTCCGTCGCGACGCTGCCCGCGGTCGTGCCGCCGAAGCCGGCGAGGTAGACCGAGAAGGTGAACGACCCGCCCTGCTTGCCCGGGATGCCCGGGGTGCCGTCGTTCTTGAGCTGCACGACGCGGGCGGGGATGACCATCTCGTGGGACAGGCCGGTGATGTCGACGACCTCGAGCGTGGGGATGCGGACCGCCGACGACATGTCCGTCGAGGTCTCGCCCCACGCGCCCTCGTTCACGGACTCCAGGGACTGCAGCTTGGCTGAACAGGCGGTCATGCGTTGCTCCGGTAGTAGCGGGCGATCAGGCTGACGCGCCCGATCCAGATCGGGCCGAGGTCGATCGGCTCCTCGGCGGAGGTGGTCACGGTGACCGACCCGGCGCCGAGTTGCGCGGTCAGGTTGGCGCGGCCGTTCGTCCCGACCGCGTTGGCGATGACGCGCAGGTCCTCGGCGATCACGTCGTCGAGGGCGGCGAGCTGATCGCCGCCGCCGCGCCACGACGCGGGGTAGGCCACGTCGACATCGAGGCTGCGCTCGACGAGCTCGACGTCCGTGTTCGTCACGGTCGGCGGCGTGACGGGGCCGACCCACCGGACCGAGCAGCGGCGGAAGCACGCGCCCGGGTTGGCGGCGGCGAAGTCGCGGACGGGCGTCTCCTCGCGGTGCGCGATGAACCGGTCGCCCGCGGCGGTCGTGGGCGTGAGGCCGGCGATCACGGCGACGATGGCGTCGCGCACGGCGGTCGGCGTGGTCGTGGCGGTGGTCACCGGCGCAACAGCCTTTCGCCCGTCGCGACGACGGTCGTGGCCCCGCCGCCGCCCACCGCGTCGACGGCGAGGACGGCCGAGTCGACGAGGCCGTTCAACAGCGCCTCGTAGTCGAGCCGGGCGGTCTCGGCCTGCTCGGGCGTCGCCGAGCCGCGGCGCGCGTTGTCGGCGAGCGTCAGGTAGATCGTCCGGTTGATGATGAGCGCGGCCTGCACCTCGGCGTTGCGCAGCGCCTGATCGGCGATGCTGCGGCGGTAGAGGTCCAGCTTGACGAGGCGGGTGGCCTCGGCGATGACCTCGCGGCCCTGTGTCGCGCGGTCGTCGGGGCCGAGCAGGTCGAGCCACCCGCCGAACGCCTCGACCACGTCGATCGGGTTGACCGGGCAGACCGCGGCGTGGCGGACGAGGTCGAAGTTGGTCTCGTAGATCCGGCGCGTCGAGGGCGCGTCGGCGAGCGTCACGTCCCACGCCACCCGGTAGCGCGGGTTGGGGTTGAGGTTTGGCGAGAGGTTCGTCAGGTCGGCGGCCCACGCGTCGCGGACGGCAATCGTCCAGCGCAGGCACGAGATCGTGTCGCCGCTGGCGTAGTCGTTCAGGATCGGATGGCGCGCGGTGATCGTCGTCGTCTCGACGTTCACGACCTCGAACGTCTCCCACCGCGTCTCGGCGTCGGCCGCGATCACCCACCGCTGACCCGTGACGACGTTGGACGAGTTCGCGACGGTGATCGTGCGGCGGTTGGCCTGCCCGTAGCCGGCCGCGGCGGTGATCGAACGCGGGTTGGCGGCGACGGCTGCGCTGCCCTGCGTCGCGTCCTCGGCCGGCGCAGTGTCGTCGTTGACGAGCTCGCGGACCGTGACGGAGTTGACCGACTGGAGCGGCTCGGGCGCGTCGAGGACGAGCACCTGCGAGCCGATGCCGAACAGCAACTCTTGCGTCGCGGTGGTCACTTGGGGATCCGCCATGGACCGAGGCCGGGGATCCCGGTCGAGCGGTCGCAGATGTCCTCGATCAGCCGCATGAACTTCCGGCCGAAGTCGTCGGGCTTGAGGCCATGGAACGGGTTGGGCTGGTCGCCGGGGCGCTCGGGGCGCCACTTGCCGGTGTGGCGACCCTCGAGCGAGGCCATGACGAACGCCTGCAGCGCCACGATCTCGAGGGCGAGGCCGGGCGCGACACACGTCGAGCAGGCCACGCGGATGTCCGGGTGCTCAGTGCGGTCGGAGAGGATGCGGGCGATCCGCCCCTTGGCGAGCGACCACGTCGAGTCGGGCAGCGACGCGGCGTGGATCAGCCTGCTCCTGCGGACCGAGTAGCCCTCGGCCTCGTCGGGCACCGGCGCCGCGCCGTGCTGCATGAGCTCGGCGGCGAGGCGGCGCTCGCGCTCGGCGATCTGCGCGGCGTCGCGCTCGGGGTCGGGCGACACCGACCAGGCCGGTGGGGTCTCGCGAGCGACGGCGTCGGACAGCGCCAGATCGGACGCGATCAGCCGCTCGGCCGTGGGACGGTCGAGGCTGACGCCGGCGCGCTGTGCGATCAGCATCTCCTCGGCGACCATCCCCTCGCGCATGTCCGCGATGGAGGCGGGGGCGGCGAGGATGGGGACGCGGATGCGCGCCGTCTCGGCGGTCGACGCGTTCACTTCTTGCCCGCTTCCTTTCCGGCGGCCGGGGTGACCGGGGCGGGCTCGGGCGCCTGCTCCTTGGCGACGAAGTGGGCGACGAGCGCGGCGGTCGAGTCGGCGACCTTGCTCAGCGCCTCGATCTGGCCCTGCTGCGCCTCAAGCTGCTTGACGGCCTGATCGCGGAAGTTGGCGTTGCCCTCGGTGTTCTTGGCGGCCTGGAGCGCGAGGCGCGCGTTCAACTCGGCGAGGTAGTGCGGGCAGGGCGCGAGCGGCCGGCCCTCGTCGTCGGTGCCGACGTCGGCCTCGCTGCACGGCTTCACGTCGGCGGCGCGGTTCGCGGCGGCGACGAGCGACGACGCGCGCAGGCCGGTGTAGACCGCGCGGATCGGGCAGTCGCCGACGCGGATCCGGCCGAGGCGGTTGGCCTCGCGGATGACGGCGGCCATCTGCGCCTCGTTCACCTGGACCGACGCGGCCTCGGTGAGCGGGATGAACACGACGTTGCCCTCGCGCGTGAGGTACTGGAGCGCGCGGTTGCGCAGCGGCGTCGCGCGCAGTGCCTTGAGGTCGTTCCCGACGAAGCCGACCTGCGGGAGCCGCTCGTAGACGGGCTGGCCGTTCTCGTCGGCCGCCTTGACGTAGCGGTTGCGCGTGGCGTCCCACACCATCGCGCGACGCATGGGGCGCTTGAACTCGGACTTGACCCAGAGGGTTTCACTCATCGGGGACCTCGTGAAAGTGGTTGCCGGAAGCCGCCGGCGCGGTCTCAGACAGGCGCGGTCAGGCGCGCGACGGGATGAACCACGTGAACGTGTAGATCTTCGTGTTCACCGGGACCGTCGCGCACTCGAACGTGAAGCCGGTCGTTGTCGGCGCGACGGTGACACGCGGTTGGAGGTTGGTCGCCGCGCTGTTGTCGTTCGACATCGTCACGATCACGCCCGCGGGCGCGACGGAGAACGGCGTGGCGAACACGACGGCGACGGTAGCGGTCGCCTGCGCGAGCCCGCCGCCGGTGACGGCGGTGATCGCGATCGAGCCGAAGTGGTCGCTCGACCCGGTGGCGACCGCCTTGGTCGAATCACCCCAGCCGGCGCCGAGGGTGAACGCGCTCGCGGTGATCGCGGTCTGGCCGGCGGTGGTGATGTTGCCGCGGTTGCGGCCTTCCTTCGGCATGGTCAGATCGCCTGCTTGGCCGGGGCGGCCGACACGGGGGCGGGGGCGGCGAGGATGGCGAGCGCCGCGGCGAGGCGGGCCGCGCTCGCGGCCTCATCCTCGGCGGCGCGCGCGGCGGCGACCTCGGCCTCGTCCTGCGCCGCCTTGAGCGCGGCGAGGTCGGCGGAGGTCGCGACCGACCAGCCGGGCTTGAGCGCGGCGGCGTTGACGGTGGTGACCGGCGCGCCGTTGACCGTCTTGCTGGTGGCGAAGGCGCGCGGCGCCGGGATGATGCGCCCGTCGGGCGCCTTGATGTAGAGCTTGTCCATGGTGCGGCTCCTGCTCAGAAGTCGGTGATCAGCGCCTCGCCGGAACCGTCCTGGAGCTCGACGAAGCCGGCCCGGAGGCTGGCGACGAGGAGGTCCGAGCGGCCGAGCGGGATGCGGTCGGTCTCGAGGCGCGGCAGGCGGGCCCACGCCATGCCGAAGGTGGTCGCGCCGCTGCGGTCGTTGGCCGGGGTCGACGGGTAGATCGACGCGCCGACCACGTCCGCGCCGGCGTTGGCGGTCGGCGTCAGTCCGGTGACGAACACCGGCCGGTTGCGGAACACCATGGTCTGCATGGCCATCATGCCGTTGTCGTTGGTCGGGCCGTAGCCGAGCGCGCGATCGGCGGCGAGCGCGTAGACCGCGGCGGCGGCGTTGGTCGAGGTCAGCTCGGTGTCGAGGTCGTCGCCCTGCTGCGAGTCGAGGATGTAGACCTGCGCGTCGCCGCGGGCACCACGCCGGCGCGGCTTGGACTGCGCCGCGATCATGTTGGCGATGCTGATGTTCGTGCCGGACGAGCCGCTGACGTTCGACAGGCTCGCGAGCAGCGCGAGGAAGTCGACCTCCATGGCGAGGCCGAGGGCGTTCATCATGCCGCCGGTCAGGAGGCCGAAGAGGTCGATGCCGCTGATCGAGTCCTCCTTGAGCGTGTCGGTGACCTCCATGCCGATCGCGTACTCGCCGGTGGTCAGCGAGACGGTGCCGGTGGTGGACGCGGTGTTGCTGATGTCCGAGCCCTCGGTCGCGTCGTACTCGGTGTCGACGCCGGCGCCGCTGTCATCGGGGGTGCCGACGAAGCTGACGCCCTTGGGGATGCCGAGCGCCGAAGCGCCGCGACCGATGAGGTTGAACTCGCGACACAGGGCCCACAGGCCCGACTGCTCGGCGAGCGCGGCGATGAAGACCGGCTCGACGATGGTGGAGTTGACGATGTCGTTGTAGGCGGTGGTGGTGATCTCGTTGGCCATGGCGTGGCTCCTTCTTGGTTCAGCGGCGCGGCGGCGGCGTCACGCGCGTTCCGGCCAGCTCCTGCCTGACGAGCGCCGCGAACGCCTTGGGGCCGTTCTTGGCGATGTAGGCGCTCACGTCCGCGGGCTTCATCTGCGACGGCTTGGGGTCGTAGACGCCGGCGGACGCGGCCGGCGGCGAACCGCTCGGCGTGGGGATGGCGGGCATGGGCGGTGCCGATGCTGCGACGGGGGTAGCCGGCGGCGAACCGACGGCCGATGGGGTGGACGTGTTGCTCTTGGACCACCCGAACGCGGCGGCCTTCTCGCGCACCCACGCGGTCGTATCCGGCGGCCTCGCCTCGCCCCACTGGCCGAGCAGCATCTCGACGCCAGCCGGTGGGATGCCGTGCTCGGCCGCGGCGGCGTTGAACGCCTGGAAGCGGGCGAGGTCGGCGAAGGTGAGGCCCGGCGACGGCGCGGCGGGCGGCGGGTTGGACTGCGGTGCGGGCGACGAGGTTCCGGTCCTGCCTTCGAGGGCACGGCGAGTCGCGGCGGCGCCGGCGTTGTGCGCCTGCGTCCTGACCTCGGCGAGCATCGCGTCGACCTGCGCCTGCGTGTAGACAGGCGCGGGGGCGGATGCGGCCGGGGTCGGGGGCTGCGGGGCGGGCGCAGCCGGTGGCGGGGGCTGCGGGGCGGGCGCAGCCGGTGGCGGGCCGTTGTCGATGGGTGCGTCGTCAGACATCGTGGTTCCTCTCCTCAGTCCGACCGATACGGGCGTCGTCCCCGAGTCCCCGGCTTGCGCCGCCGGGAAGGCGAAACGTGGTCACGCGGCGACCTGCGTCGGCGCGAGGTCCTGGTGCGTGGGCGGGTCCATCGCGGACCCGTGCTGCGTATTGCCGTGCTCGTCGACCGGGTTGGCGTCGGGGCGCTTGCCGTCGACGGAGCCGCCCGACATCGCCATGAGCGTCCGCATCAACGCGACGCGCATCGTCTCGGTCGTGACGTTCTCGATCAGGCGCGCGAGGGCGGCGTCGTCGTCGGCAAGGTCGGGGTTCTCGCGGCGCAGGAACGCGAGGATGTTGTCGGCGCCGATCTGGCGGGCGGCGACGTGCTCCTCCATCCGCTGCTTGAACGGTGTGATCGCCTGGATCTCGCCGAAGTCCTGTGCCCACGCCTCGACGGTGAAGCCGAGTTGATCGGCGGCGTAGCGCCGCGCGACCGCGGCCATGACCTGCGCGAGCCGCTTCTCCCACCGCCGAAAGAAGCCAATCTGCTGCCGGCGCAGCATGTTGAGCGGTTCCATCATCAGCTCGCGCGCCTCGGCCGACTGCGTGCCCTGATGGGTGAGCTGCGCCATCGACAGGCCGTAGCCGTTGCCGGTGCGCTCGAGAACGTGGTCGCTCGTGCGGGTGTAGACGTTCGTGTCCGTCGACATGTCGACGGTGGTGGCGGTGACGCCCTCGGGGATGTGGGCGACCGTCTCGGTGTCGATCGACTGCCCCCGGGCCGCGCTCGACACGTCGCCTTGCAGGAAGGTCTGCCGCGTCGAGGACTTGGTCTCCTTCATCAACTGGATGTTCGCGATCCAGATCGAGATCGCCGCGGCGACCAAGTCCTCGCCCTCCTCGCCCGGCCAGAAGCCGGCGATGCCGATCGGGCTCAGCGACATCGGCACCCACCGGTTGACGCCGATGCCGTGGACCACGTCGGCGCCGATCGGCGCCATCCGCTCGTCGAGGTTGATCAGCTCGTGCGCCGACCAGAGCTGCCACGCGACGCGACGCGACGCGACGTAGTCCTTGCGCACGCGGTCATCGCATTTGATCAGCCAGGCGACGACGAGCGAGGTGTCGGTCGGGTGGACGATCGCGCGCACGACGGACGGCGTCACGAAGTCGAGCACCATCGAGGCCACGCCCTCGTCGTCGACGCGCACGCGCGGCCCGACGAGGATCACGCGGTGCAGGTTGACGAGGCGGTTGGCCTCCTTCATCTGCTCGTCCAGCATCAGCGACTCGCAGATCGCGCGGTAGCGGGCCTCGTTCTCGGCGTCGCCGCCGACGCGCCGCGGGGCCGGCTCGACGTAGACCGTGGAGAGGTCGCCGACGATGCGCTTGATGACGTTCGAGAACCGCGTGTGCTTGACCCACGGTCGGCGCAGCTTGCGGACCTCCTCGTCGCCGTACATCTCGTTGACCACGGCCTCCATGACCGCGACGCCGCCGTCGTGGTAGAGCGTGTCGCGGACGGCGTGGCGGTGGTTGCGCTGCTTCTCGCCCTCGGTGTCGTAGTGGTCGCGCAGGTACGCGGCGAGGTGCGGGTCGTCGAGCGGCGCCACGTCTTGGCCCGGCACGGTCGCGAGCACTTCGCGGATCGAGCGGGTCACGCGGCCACCTGCTGGTCGAGCGTCAGGCCGAGGCGCTTGGCCTCGACGGACCACAGCGCGTAGCCGAGCGCGGCGGGCCAGTGGCTGCGGTCGTTGGCGTCCTTCTTGTCGCGCTCGGCCTTGCCCGCTTCGTTGGTCTCCATCGTCTCGAACGCCTCGACGAGCCGCGGCGCGGCGGTGTCGCCCTTGGCGTCGAGCGCGACGAATAGGCGACGCAACTCCGGGCCGCCGGCCTTGGCGCACAGGAGCGTGTTGACCATGTCGATGCGGCTGTTCCGCTTGATCGTGATCGGCGTGTTGCCGCCGGGCTTGTAGGCGGCGGCGCGGGCGATGAGGTCGAGCGAGCGCCACATCGCGTAGACGTCCTCGCCGGGGTGGTCATCGCCGCTGACGGTGGCGGGGTCGATGCGGACGAGCGCGCGGGGCGACTCGAGCGATCGGCGCTTGCCGCTGCGGTCCAGCAACTCGACGCGGTGCGCGCGCATCCGCTCGAGGACGGCGTGGGCGTGGGCGTGGATCGTGGCCTCGGGCGAGGTAACCTCGTCGACGACGAACCACCGCGGCCACTCGTCGCGCTGATCGGCGAGGCGGTACGCCTTGAGGAACACGCTGACGTGCTGTCTGACGCCCGGGTCGTGGCCGACGAGCAGACCGATGCTCGGGCCCCACGGCCGCATGACCTCGGCCGTGATGTCGCGGGCGCCCGGTGGGATGGCGCGGAGGTTGAGCGGGCGGCCAAGGTCGTCGGCGCGGCGCCACGAGAAGTAGACCTGCTTCTCGGGGCCGACATCGAGCGCGAGCACGCGGCGGCGGTACTCGCGATCGGTCATCGTCGGCGACCGCTTGAGCCGGGCCCAGTGCTCGTCGTCGACGAAGGGCGAGGCAGTCCCGAGCATCCGCACGACCTGCCAGTCGGGCGACTTCTCGCAGAGGCCGCGAAAGTTGCGCCACTCGGTCGAGTCCTTCGCGGTCGACGTGCAGAGCCGCTTGTAGCGCCCGGCCCGCGCCGACCGGCCGCGCGACTCGATGTCGCCCTCGCGCTCGAAGTGGTCTTGGAGCTCGTCGGAGCCGCAGCCCTCCCACGAGTCTCCCTGGATCGGTGAGCCGCCGGCCTCGCTGCGCTGGACGGCCGAGACGAGTTGCACCGACGGGCCGGCGTGGAACGTGTAGGTTTGCGTCAGCGCGTGGAAGCGGAACCACCGCTCGGGCCAGAGGTTCGCGACCTCCTTCTTGACCTTGTTGAGCCGGTTCGTCGTCGGCGCGGTGAGGCCGAACTCGACGGGCTCGCCGACGTGCTCGAGCACGCGGAGGATCAGCCACATCGCGAGCGTGACGGTCTTGCCCGCGCCCTCGCTACCTTGGATCAGCTTCCAGAGCGGGCCGTCGTTGCGGTGAAGGATCAGCGGCTCCTGCGCCTCCGAACACAGCCACACGACTGGGCTGCGCGACGGGCCGACGAGGCGGGTCCCGCGGCGGTCGGTGGCGATCATGCCGCCGAGGTGGTGCGTGCGCAGGATCTGATCGGGGCGCGGCTGCTTGCCGATCTTCGTGCCGTCGGCGGGCTTGCGCACGACGTGCAGCACGATCCCCATGTCGACGCGGTCGACCCGCGCATCGGCGGCCCGGGCCTTGTCGAGCCGGCGCTCGGCGCTCGCGAGGCCGGTGCCTAGCAGCACGCACACCCCGACGACGAGGGCGAGGATTGCACGCTTCATCCCTGCGCCCGCGCCGGCTTGCGCCGCCGCCCGTTGTCACCGCCCGCGATCAGGTCGCGCTGCCGCTGCTCCTCGGCGACGGCGGCGGCGCGCTCACGCTGCGAGACGAGATCGAGCGCGCGTCCCGTGGCCTTGATCGCCACGTCCTGGAGCTTCGCCGCGATCGACATGAAGCGGCCGGCGGCGTCGATGACGGTCGTGTCGGGGCGTGAGGACTCACCGTCGGCGCGCATCGGCAACGGCTCGCCCGGCTCGGGCATGATGGACATCGCGAACGCCCACGCCTTGCGCGACCGGCGCTGCGCGGTCTCGCGCTGCTTGTGCAGCATCGCCTCGAGCGCGAGGCGACCCGGCAGGCCGAGCTTGCGGGCCTCGGCGCACACGCGCTCGGCCTCGGTCAGCGCCTCGGGGGCGTCGTCGAGCGTGGGGTCGGCGAGGCACGCGAGGCACTGCCCGAGGCCCTTGGCGAAGGTCTCGCCGTGGAGGTCACAGCGCATCGCCGTGTCGTCGTCGGGGACAGGATCCCACGTCACGCGTTGACGGTGCGTGACCGCCTCCGACGCGGTCAATGTTTATGACATTCACATATTTACGGGTGCGGCTCGTTCTCGTCGGAGAATGGCGGCATGGCCACCGAACAGGACCGGACGCCGCTGTTGCCGTTGACCCCGGCAAGCGGGACGCATCAAACCACCGTCGTCCTCAACGACTTCGGCGGCGTCGTGCTGTCGGAGCGCACGCGGACGTCGGCCAAGGGCGACGCGTCCGTGCGCTACACGCTCGACATCAAGGCGACGCCGATTCTCAACGACCTGAACGGCCTCGAGCTGGGGCGCGGGCCGAGCGCGGCGATCCGGGACATCATCGAGACGCAGGTGCTGAACATCGGGCAGCACGCCGCCGAGGCGACGCTCCTCAAACGCAAGACCGCGGCGAACGCGCTGCGCGCCGGCGCGACGTGGGCGCTCCGACGGTACAGCGGCGGCAAGACCGGCGTGACGCCACCGGGTCGCGGTGGCGCGAACGGGCAGGGAGACACGTTCGCCAACGACTCGGGCCGCCTCGCGCGCGGGTGGTTCGTGACGCAGAACCCGAAGGAGGGTTCGTGGACGATCAACTCGCCGGCGAACCGCCTCGACCCCAAGACGTGGGGCGGGCCGGGCTTCGAGGCGTTCGTCGCGCGGCTTGTCGACCTCGTGCCGGCGCTGCGCGACCCCGCGTCGCTGCTCGATGAGCCGGCGTTCGTGCGGGCCGTGGCGAACGCGCCGCCCGTGGTCACGCTCGCCGGGGCGGGCGGGCGGATCGCGTCGGCCTACGCGCGGGCCGCGTTGTCCGGGATTCGGACGGTCGTGCGGCTGGTGGGGTAGCGCGACCATCGGGCGCATCGCCCGCCCCGATGCCGGACCTTGCGATCCTTCCTCGGTGGTGACCCGTGGTCGCCGTCGCCGCTTCTACACTTGCGCACGGGGATGGGCGGCAGCGCGAGGTCGGCCGCGGCGGCTTCGAGTTTCGCTGTCGTCGACTACTGCGGGTGGTTGCCGTACGCCTTGGCCAGGGCCAAGACCGCGTCACGGTAGATGTGATCCTTGATCTTCTGCTCCGTGGGCAGGTCACCGTACGGCATCATCGCCGGGTGTTCCTTGGTCGCTTCGTTCTTGACCGGACCGTAGGTCCAGCCGGTGGCCTGCTTGTGGCGCAGCCAGTTCTCGTGCGACTGCTCGGGCGTGTTGCCCTCGAGGATCCCGAGGACGCCATCGCGGCAAGAAACCTTCTGCCAGTCGGGCGCCTCGTCCCACGGCTTCTGGGAGGCATCGCCGATGAAGATGCACCACGCGCGATTCATCTCGTGCGCGCCGCGAGCACAGAGTTCGATCAGGTCGTTTCCAGGTCGTTCGTTCATATCGTTCCTTGACGTGTTGGTGAGGGTGAAGTGGTTTGGTTTACAGTGGAACGGGATGCGCCTACTTCGCAATACACAGCCTGCCAATAGCGTATAGCTTTAGGTCCATATTCCACTCTAGCTTACCCATCTCTAGACCATCAGGGAGGCGATGAGCGGATCGGGCAGGCGCCCGACCTCCATACGACAGGCGCCGTCGGGCCCGTCGGGAATACGATAGACCGGGATGCGGACCCGGATCTCCACGGCGCCGCGATCGGGGTCGTTGCTCATCGCCCGTCCTCGTCGCCCGGGTCGTGGTCGATGATGGTGCGCGGGGCGGCGGCGAACGCGCGGGCCCGCGCGAACAGCCCCGGACGCTCGTGGTACCGCGCCGCCTGCGCGACGAGTTGGACCGCGAGCGCGTCGAGGTCGGCGAGGCTGCGAACGCCGAAGATGGCAGCCGCGGCGGTGTAGCTCATGCCGCCACCGTAGCACCGGCCGGTGACAGCAGGTCCGTCCGCACCCGCAGCGCCCGGGCGAACCGCGGCACCCCCGAGCCGTACCACCCGTCGTGCGCGACCTCGACGATCGCGCCCGGGGTCATGCCGGGCCGGGCCGGGACCTCGAACGGGGCGGGGCGCCTGGCCCATCCGCCGGCCGATGTGCCGCCGGCCCACGCGAGCAGGGCGACGCCGCCGGTGACGCGGAGGACCCGGGCGTCGATGGTGTCGATCAGCTTGCACTTGCGCTTGCTGACCCGGGCGCCGGCGGGGGCGTCGAGGCGGACCGCGACCAAGCCCTCGAGTCGACCGGCCTCAACCTCGCGCCACAGCTCGGACGCGGCGGCGTGGCCCCGGTGGAGCGGGATGATCGGCAGACAGCGCAGGTCGTGCGGGATGCGGCGGACCATGCGGCCGGTGGTCAGGTCACGGGCGCGGGGCTGCGGGGGCGCGGTGGCGCGCGTGAGGGCGACGACGCGGCGATGGCCGGGCTCATCGCGCCACGCGGCGACCCGGGCGGCCCCGTCGGCCTCGAGGATGGACTGCGCGCGGTGGAGCGCACCCCACCGCGCGAGGTAGGGCTCGGCGGCGATGGACGTGCCGTCAAGGGCGAGGCAGTCGAACAGGTGGAGGCGCCGGTAGCCCTGGCGTGCGTAGGCTGCCGCGCCGGCCTCGGTGTGGGCCTCGAGCTCGCCGACCAGCACCGAGGCGGGCGGGCCGGCGAGGATGCCGTGCAACTCGGCGCCCTCGGGCAACTCGCGGCCGGTGCGGGACACAACCGAGCAGATGCGGCCGGTGGCGTCGGTGCGGGCCACGGCGTAGCAGCCGTCGATCTTGGGCTGCGTCGCCCATCCGTCGGCGAGGGCGAGGGCGTCGGCGCGGGAGAGCGGAGCGGTGGGGCCGAGGTAGCGCACGGATGTAGGGTGGCGGGTTGTGCGGTCGGTGTCCAGCGCAGCGAAATTGTGGAGGCGAGGAGAAATCCTAAATGATTTCGGAAGTTTCGGCGTGACGAGAGGCCGGTGGCGAGATCGGAAGAGCGTCGTGTAGGGAAA
>ERZ650304.319-NODE-319-length-27531-cov-6.169202_pt1 | contig 27531 bp, 33 predicted proteins | sample MGYA00376240_ERZ650304 | MGnify/ENA primary metagenome ERZ650304 (study PRJEB26733, sample SAMN07839271) | wastewater metagenome | biome: small river; feature: stream; material: water | place: USA: North Carolina | collected 2016-03-01 ... | reverse complement strand
CTAGCAGATTTAAAGTCCCAGTGGCATTCACGGAGAAATCTACAAGCGGGAAGTCGGCAGCTTTATCATGAGACGGTTGAGCTGCACAATGAATGATTAAATCAAAATCGTTATCTTTAAATAATCGTTCAAGAGATTCAAAATCGCGAATATCAACAGAGTGATTCGTGAAATTCGAATAATTTGTTGACAAAACATTTTCCATCCATTTAGTAGACCCCAGTTTTCCAAAATAGTATTCACGAGCATTATTGTCAATGCCAATCACCGTGTGCCCAGATTCACAATAGAATTTAACTGCTTCTGATCCTATGAGCCCACATGATCCTGTAATTAAAACAATCATAGCATCACTCCACTCATGGCTTTTTTGATATTTTTGTCGTATAAACCTAACTCTTGTGCCTTCATGTGATTTTCGTGAATATATGGTAGCATGTTATTATATACGTTTTCATCTATCATTAATAAAATTTCGTGCAGTTCGTCCATGTCAGAGAATTGAAGAATGCCTTTGGGATTAAAGAGGTCGCCTATTGTATCAGTGCCCCAATAAATAGGCACTGTGTATAAAGCGAAGCAGTCACATATCTTCTCTGTGTAATACCAATCCTGCCTTGAGTTTTCTATACAAATATTAAACATGTAGTCTTTTAAACCTAAAAAGTTATTTGGAATAGGTCTCATAAATCCAAATAATTCAATTTTTGAAGAAAAAGCATCGATGACTTGATATCTTAATTTATTTCCTGGAAGGTCTCGCTTATGAGAGACAACCATTGACAGTAACTTTGTTTTTTCGTATCTGCCCCATAAATCAGTCGGTATAGCTGATCCACCGAAATAACACAATTGAGCATTTGGCAAAGTTTGACATACATCTTTGCAGAAAGAGAAAACATATTTGAAGTCTTCGTAATTTTTGTAGACAGCGTTATATGCATGTGGTTTTCTAAGTGGAGGTTCGATTAATAAAGCTACTTTGCATGGATGATCTTTGGGATAATTGTCTAAATAATCATCTGTAACAATCAATACATCAGACTGATCTATTGGCACTCTCTCTCCCAAAAAATCAAACCAGTCTGCTGGCATATTGGTGTCTAAAACTGCAAATCGCATTATTTAATTGTACAATTAAATAAATGAGAGCGGCTTTGTGTTTGTCAGGACAGCCAAGAGATTTGAGGGAAGGTATTCAATCAATCAAAGACAATATTATATCATGCAACGAATCATTAAATCTCGATATCTTTTGCCATTATTGGTTTGACGAACGCCTGATTGGACAACCTTTTGATTCAGCACAATCACTGCAAGATAAAAAATTAGGTGTTTGGGATACGAACACTATTGATATTATAGAATCATTGAATCCGAAAGATTCATATTATGAAACCCCAAAAGAGTTTAAAGAATACGAAGGCTTGACATTGACAGCCGACGCGATCCAACCTAGATTAAAAAGCCTTTTTTATTCAATGTTTATGTCTAACTTAATGAAGTCAAACATTGAATCAAATGAAAATTTCACATACGACGTAGTAATTAGAGCAAGATACGACCTTTTATTCTTTCAGCCAATTTATCTTCAAAATTATCTAACTTTAATTGAAGAAAATAATATTGTGGTATCCAAAGAATTCCAAAATATCAGAATGGGGGCATTTAATGGAGGGTTGACTATGACTGACCTTTTTGCAATCGGAAACTCAAAAAATATGGACATCTTTTGTTCGGTGAACAACAATTTCGAAGACCTATATCGCCAAATTCTAAGCAGCGGCGGAAAGCCGCTTGGTGAAAATTATTTAGGCCAAGCAGTCAGAGTGAACAATAACATTAAAGTAGCAATGTCTGATTCAATAATGTTTAATTTAGTTAGAAATGTCATATGAATATTGTTTTTCCAATGTGCGGATTAGGCACAAGAGTAAAAGAACGTTTTAACACGCCAAAGCCATTTATAGACATAAATGGTAAAACATTGATAGAAAGATGTATTGATGGAATGAAATTAAACGGGAATTATGTTTTCATTACGCGTAAATTCACTGAATTTGAAAATTGCGAAGAATTGTATTATCAAACAATAGAACTATTCTCTAAATACACATCATTAGAAAACATTATTGTGGTGGATCATCTAACATCTGGGGCTGTTAGCACACTTCTGCTGGCACAAGACATTATTGATACAGAAGAGCCATTGTTAATTTCAAATTGTGATCAAATATGGAATTTAGATACCGAAAAAATACTGAATTTGATGTCCGAGGACCATGTAGACGGATTTGTGTCAACATGGCAATTCCCAAATATAAGAATTAATGAAAAGTCACCATACTCTTTTGCAAAGTTAAATGACCTAGGATATGTGATTGAAATAAAAGAAAAATTTGCAATTTCTGAAAATTCAATGAATGGATTATTCTATTGGACGCATGGCTCTGATTTTATAACATGTGCGAAACAGTTAATTAATAGTGGAAATGACTTGTGTGGAGAATTTTATGTATCTGAGACTTATAATTATGCAATCAACTTAGGGAAAAACATCAAAATACATAAAATGACTAACGATGAATATATTTCTCTGGGAACTACGGAAGAGATTTTGCAATATTACAACAAGTCAGAAACTTTATCGTAGCATTTCCATTTTTTAGGACAAACCTCTATAAAACTTAATTGTCCATCAATCATTGCTTTTTTCCACATCGTCTCAATGTCATAATTGTCTTGAAACTCTAGTTTATCAAAGTTAATAATAGACACGCCAGATAATATGTAGTCTCCATTGGCCCCAAATTCCCAGCCATCTTCAGTTTTGAGGATTTTATGCGTAGCTGGAAGATCAGACTTCATCGGCGTGACTGCAAACACTGTATCTAGTTGTTTGTAATCATTAAAAAGCTTATTTAAATCCAAATCAATTAAAACATCTGCACATAAAACGAGCCAGACACCTTTGATTTTTTCTTTTATCATAGTTGGAATAAATTCTCCATTAGTGTTTGATTCGTTTATGATTAATATAGTTCCGGTGTCAACTTTGTCAAAAAATTTCAAAAAGGCCGATTTAGTTGACACCACTGTGGATTTAATATCATGGAAGTTTACAAAATTGAATTGATGTTGTATTAATGTAGTGTCATCAATCTTTATAAACGGTTTGGGCACATAATCAGTAATCGGCCTCAAGCGAACTCCGTTCCCAGCAGCTAAAATGATCGCACCATCAAACATGTTTTGATACCATATCGACCAACTCTTCATGGCTGAAGAGTTCTGCATTCAGTGTGCTATATGGTGATTCAATGTGATTGCCGACAGGTTTTCTTTCATTAATCTGAAGCCTTAAATACCCATCTTGCAATTCACTGGTGTAATCCATTTCACTTTCTGACACAAGAATCTCATAGTCTCTCTCGCCTGGTCGAACATCTTCTTTTTCATATTCGGTGCCATATACTTCACAAAAAGCTTTGAGAAGAGATTCTATCTTGCAAACCTTCATCTTTTTGCTAATAATTGATCCAGCGACTGTATCAATATTGCTTAAGGTGAAATCTATCAAATTAACCGCATCCGATACTGTAAAGAAAAATCTAGTCATATGAGGACCAGTCGTTAAAATTTTCTTCTTAGCCAAATACATGTCGTGCCACACTGGTAATACAGAACCTGTTGACCAAAGGACGTTGCCATATCGAACACAAGCAATTTTTAATTTATCATTTGTCGAAAGAGTGAACAATTTTTCCATTGTGGCTTTAGTCAATCCATAAATGTTTTTGATCGGCGGTGACGCTTTATCTGTCGAGACACCAATTAATGTTTTAGCTTCATATCTCATACATAAATCTAAAACATTTTTCGAACCTATGATATTATTATTGACGCACTCATCTGGGTACAATTCTGCCCAATCAACAAATTTGGTTGCAGCAGCGTGGATGACGACTGACGGCCTGTGTGTGTAAAATATTTTCTCCAACTCGAAGATATTGCTGACATCACATGGATGCACATGAATTTCGTTGTTCAATTTATTCTTTAATTGAAAAAGATTTTTTTGATTTCTTGATATAGCAATAACGTTGTAGGTGTCTTTATATTTTTGACAAAGATGCTCTCCTAAAAACCCACTAGCACCTGTAATTAACATTGTTTCTTTCATCTATTTGCTCCTGGCGTGACTGAATGTTCTCCTAAATGTATACAATAGCATTCATCGAGGCAAGCTGATTGATATCCATTTTGGAAATAAAATTCTCCAATTGACTCTTCGTTTCCAAAATATTCATATTTCCCTAACGCTTTATAATCTGCCAAACGCCGAAGCCCAGGGTTGAATGAAAATCCATGATATAATCCGTTGTAATTGTATTCATATAAATAATACGAATAATTGTCAATGGTAGTGTATCTTTTCTCAGATATTGGATGTTGGGCTCCTTTTGTGCCATCAAATCTCTTTCTTAGATTTACATTAACAATATTAGGTATTGTTTTAAGTATTGATAATGAAGCTTCCATAAATGGCCTGTCTTCAAAATATTTATAAAAAAGCCAATCGTCCTCTAAATGAAAAATGTATTCCGTACTAACTTCTGCATACGCTTTATCGATTGATCTTATTTGGCCAATGTTGTGTTCATTGACGATAATTTTTTGATTTGGCAGTTCCTTCAAAATCTGCTGAAATACAACTGGATTAGTTTTCGCTCCAGCATTGTCTATTAAAATAGTAGTGGACGGAACGATATCCGTGCAAACCAAAAATGAACTTACAGTCTGCTTGAGTAAATCCAATCTTCCACATGTGGTGATGACAAGAGTGATCTCGTCTGAAGTGACTTTTGGCATATTTAAATATTATACAATTTTTGTCGTATATATTGTATATGGAAACAGAAATAAACATAAATACACCCTGTCAAGAAGAGGTGGAGCGAAGTTTAATTGATCAAATATCAGAGAGATGGGTCATAATTGCCATCAATAATGATTTCACGCCATTCCAATTAGTATTCATGGTTCTTAAAAACATAGTGCCAATGAGTGAAAAAAAGGCATTTGATATTACATACAAAATACACAGAGATGGCCATGCTGCTGTCTACGCTGGACTTCGGTCTCATTGTGAGACAATTAAAAAAGAGTTGAAAGCTATTGGTGTGAATTCAATTATTGAATCTCAATCATGTTTTGATGTATAATTGTTAGTATGGAAGACGTAGCAACGACAGCAGTTCTTACTAAAGCTTTAGAGAAATGGATTGAAAAAAATATTAACTTAGTTAAGCAGGCCCAGAGTGTATCTCAAAAAATTATTGATATTGGGCTGATTGATCCAACGACGACACAGCCATTTACCATTCTGCCTACAGAGATGTTCGATAGTGACGGCGATTTATTGTGTAAACTATTTGTAAATTTAGACCATCCTATGTATGGATATTTTTCAATTGAATTCAGCGATGGTGCATATAATGTGTCCTGCTCGAACGTTTATTACACAGACAATTTGATATTTAACCTTGACGCATTAAACAAATGGTTGGACGAATTAGATTCAGAGATGGACAATCTCTATAAAATGCAATCAGCGGCGGACAATAAAGAATTGGTTTTTTGCGAAATGACAATCAATATGTTCACAAATAATTATCATGAAAGAATGAAATCGAAGCTTTCTGAAATTAAAAAATTAATCAACGATGAGCCTAGAACCGCAATTGTTGTACAAGGTGAATTTTCGCTGGCGTCTCAAGCTGTCTCTGAATACGATCAAGCTTTATTAATGCCATATGCTTGGGTGGTATTCAGAGATTTAAATGATTTGCCTGATTCTGGAGAAAACATAGATGATTACATTGATGAACAATTAACGGAAAATTTGTTCAATAAATTAAATGAATTTTTTAGATCAGAAGGGTACTTGGCTGCTCCTATTTATTTAGCACAAAGAATTTTACTTCAATCTGATTTATCGGTAAGTGGTTTTTCTAAGATTGAGTCAGAATGGAAAAATGCTATAATTGGAGAAACTGGTGAATTTGTTCTTTCGCCAATTGAAATTATTGACTTTAAAATAAGAGCAAAATAAATTCAAAAATTAATTGAATAAAAAAAGCTCCATTGGATTTCCAATGGAGCTTTTTTATGCTCAGCTTAGAAGCCTCTGTTGAATGAAGATGGGTATCTTGATTGCGACGGAAGGTTGTTAAGCGTAGAGAAGCCGATGTTGTTGAGAGTGTTGGCAAGACCAATTGTCTGAACAACGTTTGTCTGGTAAGAAGACACGGCTGGCGAATAGTTTTCTCGCAATTTAAAAATCCAATAAGCCATTCTATGTGCTCTGTTTTTAAGATACGTGAATTTAGCAAGCGAATCTTGAGCGATGAAGTCATACTCTCCTGTATTCAATACTGAATTTGGATTGTATCCAGGGTAAATCAGCGATGTTGTAGTCGTGATACCTGGGCTGTAGTTTGACAGTGCAAATCCAATGCTTGAACCAGTCAAGCCAGCGGCAGTTGCCGCCAGTGTAGTACCGAGTGCTACACTAAAAGTTGGACCAACTTCAAACGAATCTGTTACCAATGCGTAAACTGATCCTTTATTAACTGTACCCTGCTGTGCAAGGAAAACCTTCGGCTTTACGAACTGCCAATAATAAGTTAAATCATTTGCTCTAGAAAGTGAATATGGAGCGGCTGAAACCGTGTAAACACCATTAAGGGCTGCTGTAGAAAGACCGTAGAAAAGAATTCGAAGGCCTGTTGACAATCCAACACCGTCATAAGTGACAGTAGTTGAAATGCCACCAGCGTAAGATACACCTACTCCGAATGAGTTTGTGGCTACACCTACAACACCTAAAAGAACTGGATTTCCAAGGTCTGGCATCAGTGTCTGTGCCATATTTAATTCGTTGACCATCTGCTGACATGCAGCGACGGCGTCCATGACTGTGCCTTGATATGGAGCGGGCATACCCTTGGCTTCCATATACTGTCCACCAAATCTGGAAGACGTTGCAAACGCAACAAGGTCTTTTACGGCAAGTCGTCTAGTAACATCGTTATTAAACGTGTTATTAGTAGACATTCCATAATAATTACTTGGATAATGTGGCATAATTTTTTATTCTCCTTTTTATAAGGGCACACCTTTTCGGCCCTATGTCTATTTCAAATTCAATTCTATATCAACCTTCTTCTAAATGTTATAGGCAAGTCGGGGGCGATAAGTGGAACGATTGTTGAAACTCGAAGCGTTGCTGTAGCGGCAAAACCTACTTGACACTGTATCCAATATAATGCAGGGTTAGAAACAGTATTGTTTGTCGCCAGCGTTCCTAATCCAATTAGTGTCGTATTGTATTTTGTGAGCGGGTCGTTAGGCATATTGACTGGGCTCCAGTTGGCTGGAGGATTGAAAATAACTACGCCGTCAAACGCAAATTTATAAGTTCCTGGACCCTGAGCACCATTAAACACCTGAGTTGTTAAAAGCCCAACGTAGTTAGAGCCATTAAAATAAGAAAAAGTGACTATGCCTATATTTTGAGTGCAGTCGCTGCTGAATCCAACAAACCATCGAGTGGTTTTATATGGTGTTCCAAAGTAAAATATTGGCGATGTTGAGAAAACATTAAACCCAAAATCAACATTATCAACGTTATTTCTTGCGTGATAATAATTAGCCAGTGTGTTAGTCTGATCGACCATAGTCGAAGTCGCTAAAAGATAGCTTCCTACGCCTGACTGAGACAGCATTCGTGGCCGTTTGTCATTAGATGACTGATTCCTGTTTGTCAATAGCTGATTGAATGTAACTTCAGGACTGTAAACAACTGCCATTGTGAAATTTTTATTAAATGTACCAGCTAGTTTTGATAATTGAATGTAAAAATTACCAAGACCCTCGGAATCTTGAACAGACTGATTAACATTCACAATGACGGTCAATCCATTCTGAACAACGTTTTGAGGAGTGAACGTCCCGCTCGAAGGCGACATGACATTGGATGTTGATATCGTGGTAAATGTGATTGGATCAAATCCGTTAATGGGTTGTGGATATCCATTTCCTCGATCTAAAAACGAAAGCGAAAGCAATGAACCAAAAGCAGCCTCTGCAGTAGCAAGATAAAATACGACCTGATGAATAAATGCATTTACAGGAACATTCTCAACCGTAATAAGCATTGTAGTCGCCGTTGGTTGAAGTGTAGAATCATAAAATACTTCCTTGATGACTTTTGAATTTACATATGGCAATTGATTCATATTTTATTGTTCCATACTAGAACAATAAATCCTGCTTGATGCCTTGTAGGGATATATCAAAACAAGCCGCGAGGAAATGATTTAATTAAAATTCTTTTAGGCTGATAAAATTCAAATAAAACTTGAATACATCGATCTATTTCAACCTGTTTACCACAATAAAATAGATTAATCGCAGCATATGCATATTCGGGGTATGTGTGTGTCCCGATGGAAGATTCGGCTAATGTAATGCACAAGCTGACACCTTGAGGTTCAAATTTATGATAATGTTCGTTGACGACTGTCAAATTGGATTCTTTGGTTGCCTGACCGTAAACAGATTTAAGCATTTCTGTGTCTGACATATGCTCACACGAACATTCAAAAAATTCAACAATAATTTCTGTTCCAAGGGCTTCTGGAAAAAAAAGAGATGGAACGTCCTGGCATATATCTTTAAAGCTTTTCATGTTTTCAATTATAGTATACGAAATAACACAATTTTAATACTGAATTTATCTATATTTTCTTTGAATAATTGATTTCTTAATTTTAGGCCATTCAAGATCGTGATTTGGATTGGTTTGAGCCATCCCAGTTAGAATAGCATAATCTTGTATCTGATTCCAAGTTAAATTATTCTGTGCCCATTCTACAACTTCGACCGGATTCCTTAACATTGACTCTCTTGTTGACTCTTGTAGAGGAATGTTTTCATTGATGATCTTTAAATCAGTTAAATCAACTAATGAAACTGACCAAATCGATTCATCTGAAAATTTAAAAAACACATCTTGAAGCAACAATTCTTGAGCGGCAGCTTGATGGTTCAGAAAATCTTCCAACCAATCTTCCGATCCCATCTTGTACACAAAATTAGTGTTAATTTTCAAATAATCAGAACATAATTTTTTGTAATCCAAGAAAGTTTTTTTAAAATTCAAAGACTCTCCTAGCAGAATTGATCTTGAAGCTAGGAGATTTGCCATATGAGAAACTACCACATCTTTTTTTAAATAAGTAGTCTGCTTTCCGATTTTTACTTTCATTATATATTCTATATACGATTGCCGAGTATTAATACATTGGCTCAGACATGATTATTCTTTCAGCTTTTTCAATTATCGGTGCAATCAAAGTTTCTGTTGTTAAGATTAAACTTGCAATTGAAACCGCATTTGAAAGAGCCGACTTAGTGACCTTAGATGGGTCAACAACGCCTGATTCAATAAGGTCGCATATTTTATCGTACTTTGCATCAAAACCTATGGGGAATTTGCTATTAAGGATTTTATCAGATAATACATCTGGAGAAAATCCTCCGTTAATACAGATTTGTTTGAACGGTGCCTTCATAGCTGCCGACAAAATTCTAATTCCATATATTTCGTTTTCATCCTCAGCGTCCAAGGCTGTTTTACTTTCTATTTCTTCTGAAATTCTCAATAAACAACTGCCTCCTCCTGGAACAATGCCCTCTTCGATGGCTGCTCGGGTTGCATTCAGTGCGTCTTCATATCTATACTTTTTCTCTTTCAACTCTGTGTCAGTTGAAGCACCGATCTTAATTACACCGATCCCTCCGTTGAGTTTTCCAATACGTTCGTTGAGCTTCTCAATCTCATAAGATGACTCAGTAGTTTCAAGAATATTTCTTAGCAATTCCAACCTTTCTGATAAAACCTTCGGATCGCTAGACCCCTCTAGAATCGTAGTCTTGTCTTTGTTAGATACGATTCTTTTTGCTCTACCGATAAATGATTGATCGAATTTATCAAATGTATGGCCGGACTCTTTGTTGAACACTTTTCCTCCAACCATTGCACATATGTCTTTGATGTACTCTCGCTTTTGCTGGCCAAATCCAGGAGTTTTAACAGCAAACCATTGGAAGTTGCCTCGCTGCTTGTTGTGTACTAAACCAACTAAAGCATCTTGAGAAAATGATTCTGCTAAAATCAGCACAGGCTCTTTGCCGCATTTTTCTATTGCGGGGACAAGTTCGGAGAACGACAAAAGCTCTCCATCAATCATAATAATATTAACATCTTTATATTCAGTTAAGTTTTTAGAGTTATTTGTAATAAAGTACGGAGATACAATACCTTCATTGAACGAGAATCCATCAACCATTCTAAACGTTGTTTCTCTGTCTCTTGATTCTTCTAAAGTAATCACTCCGTCTGAACCCGTCATCTCGATGGCGTCGGCAACGATTTTTCCAACCTCTTGTTCGTTTCCAGAAATGGCGGCGATGAACTCAATAACTTGTCTATCAGACACAGGCTTTGAACATTCGTCTATCAACCCAAGAGTAGTCTCAAGGCCTTTTTCGAGTCCTCGTCGAATAGAGAGCGGGTTGTGACCAGATGTGACGTATTTAATTCCTTCCGTAACAATTGCTTGTGCAAGAACCGTGGCAGTTGTAGTTCCGTCGCCCGCAACATCGTTTGTCTTCATAGACACTTGTTTGCATAGCTGTGCTCCTAAATCTTCGTATGGGTCGTCTAAATCTATAGATTTAGCAACTGTCACGCCGTCTTTTGTGATAATAGGGTTTCCTGAAATGTTTTGATTAAAAATAACAACATTTCTTCCTCTTGGTCCTAATGTTACCTTTACTGCATCTGCTACTTTGTTTACTCCGGCCTCTAGTTTTTGTCGTGCTTCTGGTCCGTATATTAAATTCACTGGCATAATAAATTTGTACAATAAAAAAATGAATGTAGTTCAAAAATGGAGACTTGGAGAAACTTTAACACTAGACGAAGCGTCAATTGTTATTCAAGAATTGTTTCAAAATTCTAAGAAAAAGTATAACTTTAATTCAAATAAACCAATTGATATTTATATATATTCTTTGTTTAAATCTTTTAAAGAAAATAAAGAAAATAAATTCACAGTTACATTCTCTAACGAGTTTGAAGATGGGACAGTTTGTATTACATCTGAAAAAAATGAACGACTGCCAAACCATGTCATAACAACATTCATAGGCACTATCTTTATTTATGAATAATTATTTGTTTGATTTAAAGATAAAAGAATTAACACTTCTTTCTGTAGACCATCAAGTTATTGACGATATACTTGTTGTCTTAAACCCAAGGCCTACACTTATTGGCTGCAAATTGTGTTATTTAGCGAATCCTGAAAATAATCAAATCAATGGCATAAATTTGATTAACTATTATGAAGAATATAAAGAGAAATGCACTGTGCCATCTCATATAGCTTCTCAGTGTTGGCTTTGCCCAAAATGCGGATTTGTTTTTAACTCTTTCAAGGATATTGATATTCAGTGAGCTAAAGATATACTATACCCAGTGGGAGCAATTAAATGTCAGCTTACAAAACGATTCAATGTTCATTAAAAGATAAAAATATACTAATAGAAAGTTTAAAAAATATTGGTTGGGAGCCGGTGTGCTATAAAGCATCGAAGCCACTCCAGGGATTTGAAGGTGACTCAAGACCTCAAAGAGCGGAGATAGTAGTTCCAAAAAGCCAAATATCAACAAGTTCAAATGACTTGGGGTTTTCTTACGACAGCCAAAATAAAGAATACCTAATGTTATGTTCATTGTATGATTTACACACTGGAGTTGGCGACAAAGTCCAACAATCATATGCAACCACAGCGATTAAAAAAGCTCTTGAGAAAAACAAATTCAATATTAAAACAGAAACCAAAGACAAAAAAATTATCATTAAGGCTGAAAAAATTATATGAGCAAAAAAGTTGAACTTATTATTGAGATAGATAGCGATGGGAAAATTACTGTCACGCCAAAAGGGACAGTAGGCAAAGAGTGTCTTGAATTGATGTCTTTTCTTGACAAAATAGAAAGCTTTAATGTAATTGAAACAATTAATAACGAAGACATGAATCGACGAGGAAAAGATATCCTTAAGAATAAAATTATAGACAAAAATAATTGATTAGCTATTAATTATTCCGTGTATTCTAAGTTCTTCCGCAAGTGTGGCCAAATAATTGATCACTTCCGCTAAAGTCGCACCATCAGCTATAGATTTAGATGGAGAAGCTGTAGACGCAGACCATCCAGATGAGCCCGCGACTGCCGTTCCAAATCCCCATTGCCCTGTTGGACCAACTTTCATATAACTTGTCCCAATTGATGAATTGATTTCTAATAAATTGGCGGTTTGCGAAGTCGCCCCATCTATGATTAAACCTTTGTTTCCCGCAGACAGAGTATTAATGTGTACTCTAGCAAGTGGTGTGTAAACCCCAACCCCTAAATCTGTGCGTTGTGAATTGACATTCGCACCCCAGCATCCAGCATTATCTGTTGTTACAACAACTTCTCTTCCTATCGCAATTTGATAACTTCCATTTGGCAGCCCTCCAGAATAAAAACCAAAATACGTATTAAAAGCACCTGCGGAACAAGCACTTCCCGCATAATACCCAATCCCTATATTATAAGAGCCCGACACACGTGCGGCATCTGCACCTACAAGAGCTGCAGAGCCCACCGCAACGTTTCCAGACCCAGTTGTGGCATATCTGGCGGCACTGTACCCTACAGCCACCAAATCGCCGCCTGAAGATAGAATTGATCCCGCTAAATAGCCAACTGCAGTATTTTGAGATGAAGTTGCCAAATTCAACGCATTATTTCCAAAAGCTGCATTACTGTCGCCAGTCACATTAGAAGCTAACGAGTTGGCACCGAAGGCACAATTAACGACGCCACCTTGAATTGAACCCATAGCATTGTATCCAAATGCATTATTGGAGGCACCAGTAGTGACTGCTGCAAGAGCGTTATATCCCACCGCCGTATTGTTATTACCTGTTACCGGTGTTGATATTGATCCAACAAGGGCGTTGCAACCAACGGCAACAGACTGACTTGCGGATGACATATATTGTCCAGCAAAGTTTCCAATTGCAACATTTGACGCTCCCGAAATATTGTTCGCAAATGCCGTGTTGCCAACAACGGTATTACTTGATAAATTCTGAGAACCAAGCCCAACGGTTACACTGTTGATCAGTGCATTAGCTGATGCGTTTATTGCACCCAAATAAGAATTTCCTGACACAATAAGCTGCGATTGAGTTCCGACTGAAGTTATTCCAGTGTAGATTCCTGAAAGCCTAGCAGAAGTAACAATGCCTTGTGTCAAGTTAGTTGCGTTTAACTGAGTAATTGCTGTTCCAAAGCCGAAAAATCCACGGGCTGTTGTTAATCCAGTAACGTTTAATTGTGTCAATGTTCCAACTGCAGTAATGCTGGCGTACGAGCCGGAAACTCTAGCCGTTGGAACGGTTCCTTGTGATAAGTTAGTGGCGTTAAGCTGAGTGATGCCGGTGCCAAATCCAAAATATCCGCGAGAGGTTGTTAATCCGGTTACGCTTAATTGAGATAACGATCCTACGGATGTTATTCCAGTGTAATTGCCCGAAAGCCGAGCGGATGTAACAATACCTTGGGATAAATTGTTGGCATTAAGCTCGGCAATTGATGTTCCGAATCCAAAATATCCAAAAGATGTTGTTAATCCAATGATGTTTAATTGTGACAATGATCCAACGGCAGTTATTCCAGTGTAATCACCAGATATTCTATTCGGTGATACTGTACCTTGGGATAAATTGTCTGCATTAAGTTCATTTATAAATGTACCGAAGCCGAAATAAGAAATGCTGGTTGTTATCCCATCAATGTTTACATCTGAATTAATGTTAATTATTATACCGTTGTCGGAAATATTTGAATTTGTCACCGATGAAGGGCTTAAGAATTTTGCAACTGAGTTTGCCAATCCAAGTCCGGTAATTACACCAACAGCGGTAATAGAAGTCCAAACGGCATTAATGCCATTTGATGATAGCAATTGGTTTAAGGTGCCAGGGGAATTATTGATATCATTAATTGATGAAAGTTTGACTGAATTTAAGTAAGAGTTTCCAGATACACTCAATTGAGATTGAGTGCCCACAGATGTGATCCCAATGTAGTCCCCAGATATTCTAGCTGAAGAAATCGTTCCTTGGGATAGATTGGCTGCATTAAGCTGAATTATAGCTGTGCCAAAGCCAAAATATCCAAGAGATGTGGTTAATCCAACGACATTTAATTGAGATAGCGAACCTACAGATGTAATTCCACTGTAATCTCCTGATATTCTGGAAAATGGAACTGTGCCCTGAGATAGATTTGAAGCATTCAACTGTGTTATAGCTGTACCAAATCCAAAATATCCAAGAGAAGTTGTCAATCCAACAACATTTAATTGAGAGAGTGATCCAACAGATGTTATACCATTGTAATCTCCAGATATTCTTGCAGTTGGAACCGCCCCTTGGGATAAATTGGTCGCATTAAGCTGAGTAACAAAAGTGCCAAAGCCAAAATATCCAAGAGAGGTTGTTAATCCAACAACATTTAATTGAGAGAGTGAACCAACAGATGTAATTCCAGTGTAATCTCCAGATATTCTTGCAGTTGGAACAGTCCCTTGCGATAAGTTTGTGGCGTTTAACTGAGTAACAAAAGTACCAAAGCCAAAATATCCAAGAGACGTTGTAAGACCGACAACGTTTAATTGTGATAGTGAGCCAACAGATGTAATCCCAGTGTAATCTCCAGATATTCTGGCTGAAGAAACTGTTCCTTGTGCTAAACTATTAGCATTAAGCTGGGTGATAAAAGTTCCAAAACCAAAATAAGAAACACTCGTTGTTATTCCATTAATGTTAGTGTTCGAATTGATATTAACGATTGAACCGTCATCAGAAATGTTTGAATTTGTGACCGATGTTGAACTTGAGAATTTTGGAACTGAATTGGCTAACCCTATACCAGTAATTACACCAACAGCAGTAATAGAAGTCCAAAAAACATTTACTCCATTGGATGACAACAGTTGGTTTAAGAGACCAGGCGAGTTATTGCTGTCATTCAAAGTTGAAAGCTTTACTGAATTTAAGTAAGATGGCCCCAATACGCTAATTTGCGATTGGGTTCCTAAAGATGTTATTCCGATGTAATCGCCTGAGACTCTTGACGATGGAACCGTGCCTTGAGATAAATTTGAGGCATTTAATTGAGTAACAAAAGTACCAAAGCCAAAATATCCAAGAGATGTTGTCAATCCTAATACATTTAATTGAGAGAGTGAACCTACAGATGTAATTCCGCTGTATGTGCCTGAAATTCTGGCTGAAGAAACTGTTCCTTGAGATAAATTTGAAGCGTCGAGTTGATTAATAAATGTTCCGAATCCAAAATAACCCAAAGACGTAGTTAATCCAAAAACGCTTAACTGAGACAATGATCCAATCGACGTAATGCCGCTGTAATTTCCAGAAACTCTATTCGTAGGAACTGTTCCTTGTGATAAATTAGAAGCGTTTAGTTGAGTGATTGATGTTCCAAATCCAGAAAAACTAATTGCTGATACATTTAAAAATTCAGCATCGCCCACTAGAAAGAAAAATTTATTTGCTTCAAATTCTAGGCTTTTATATTCAGTACCCCAATTAGCCGCCGAAATTCTACCAGCACCTAATGACGACAAACCAGATGTTCCAGAATAATCAAGATGTAATGCGGGGATGTTTACCGCAAGTCGCCCATCGGTTGAAGAAATCAATGCCGATCCTGATAAATGAAGTTTAGTAATTGGAGCAATTGTTCCTATGCCTAATTTTGAGCTTTTATAAACAAAGGATGGGTCACCAGAGATGCTTTTTGGGCCATTCCATAAAGTTACTTGGTCAATCAATCCTAATCCAGTAACAATTCCAGTATTAGCCGGGGTTGTCCATGCTACTCCAAGGCCGACAGAAGAGAGAATTTGATTTGGAGAGCCAGATGAGCCGTAGATGTCAAACAAAGAACTTGATAAACTAATCGAACTATTCGATGTAACACCAGAAACATATAAATTTTTTGTATAAATTTGACCAGAAACTGGATATATTTTTATTGATGGAAAAGTTGTAATTCCTGTAAAATCTCCAACATAATCTGGAAATGGTCCAGAAAAATACTGTTGACCTAAAACAGTCCCCATTCCTCCAAATAATAATACAGGCTCTTCATCTAACACCCAATTATATATTGTTGATCTTAAATCATATACATTTCTTTCAAACGCATACGTGCCGACCCCAACCCCAGACCATTTAAAATCAATTTGAGAAATAGAGGTAGTAAAGCCACTTCTGCCAGGTGTAATAATGATATTTTTATTTGTTTGAATAGGCATAACTAAAATATTCCATCATTTATAACTTTAATTTCACCAGCTAGAGCTAAATTAACAAGAGTTGGATCATCTAATATTTGAAACTTGTATTTATATAGCCCAACTTTAGTCAACACATAGTTAATATAATAAATTCCAGCTTCTTGCTGCTGGACGGCGGGAATGCTTGTGTAAATCCCGACACCATTATCGTAAGTGTGTGTGGCTACATCAATATCATTAGAAATTATTTTATTGTCTGGAGTTTGTATATACCATTTTACAGAAGACAACGTTGATATACCAACTAAATTATTATCTTCATCCAATATTTCAAATGAAATTTTAGCGTTAGTATTTCGATAAAATAAATTAGCCACATACTATCATTTCTTGTGAGAGTGTCAAATTCCTGCTTAGCGATTCGATGGTGTGACAGAAGTCCGGCCTCGGTAAGTTGATTGATTCGGAGTATTAATGAGTGCCTTTTGTGACTCTACGTAGCTGATCATTTTTCCGTTATCCATCACAATCGCTTCTACCTTCGTAACTCCGTGCTTCATTTCATATGGGACTTGATTACTTGAATTTATTGTACTATCTGAATTTACATAACTAATAATTTTTCCATTAGAAATTACAATAGCTTTGACTTTTGTTACACCTCTACGCGGCTTGTAATATATAATTACTGAAGAGACTAAAGGGGAATCTGCAAAAGTCGATTCTCCAAATGTATAATTACCAAACATGTTCCTCCAAGGTGAATGGAATATCATTTCTTGAAGCAATGATCAAATAATTCAATTGAACTTTTTTAACGCTTGGGAAGAGCAAAGATACAAACAATACTCCATTTTCAATTTTAGATTTATGAGGTATAAAAGAGTCGCTTGATACATAACACGAACAGTTGTCTGACATTACGTTAAAATATTCTGGTAAGTTTATTGAAACTTTATAATGAGTGAAGGCAGTACCGCGAGTGTATATCCCGAATTCAGGCCCCTCAAGACTTCCATGAATCAAATATTTATTGCTATCTATTGGGTGTTTGATTTTAAATGATTTAGCGGTTGCCTGGAAAATTCCGTTTAAATACAAAAATGGAGATGGAGTATTTTCATATTTCAAATCTGGAAATGCTTGATAATTTTCAGAAGACGAATTGTACGTCATTACTGAATCATTAATGGTTGTGCCTAGAGAGGATGAATTCAATACTGGGTCTACTAATTGATACTGATCTCCTACCCATTTAAGAAGTTTATTTGTAGCATCAGATGGTCGAGCCGACACAAGCACCGAAATGTCTGAAGGATTAGTGATTATGCAATCAGCTAAACCACCAGAAAATGAAATAAGATCGGTGTTAAAACTTGAGTTTGATAAAACAGTATTTCTGTTTATAATTCCATAAGTTGTTCCAGAATCAACAGAGCTTGTAAAAGTGCCAATGCCAATTTCAAATAAATTCCCTGAAATAATTAAATATGGAAACGAATCGTCATTGACGTTTGACTGGCTAAATGTAATATAAGAATCAACAGCTACAGTCAACTCAACTGGACCAGTTCCATTTGGGTACGCCTGCTGACGGACTCTATCTTTGTACACAAGTGCCATTCTATAAAATTCTTTCATTAGATAGCTGACACCTATCAGGTGATTTAGTTTACAAACTATAAATACATATTGTGTTTGAAGACATCAAAAATTATTCGAATGTTACAAAAGGTCTAAAAAGAAGCTGTGCATTATGCAACGATGGCCAGCCGCTGAAAACATACACAACTTGTGATAGTTGCAGAAGAAATTTTTGTTTAAAACATCGACCTCCATTTGTTCAACAATGGATTTGCCCGCTGTGCGAAGAAAGTTTTAAGAATTTTGTGCAACCACTCAAGGAATCAAATGTTAAAGAGTTTTTCAAAAAACTAAGTTAATTACTTTACAAACCAAGAGATTGTAATAATCTTAAACCCAGCCAAAATACCAAACACTGTAATCATTCCAAGAAGTGCCATCCAATAATATTTCACTTTATCAAAAAAAATCTTAAAATTTTGTATATCATCCGTTTGAGTCCTAAGCTCTTTAAGTATGTTTGAGGTTAAATTTTTGTATTCAGTTGACATCTTTTCAAATTCAGTGATATGACTTGAGTTAGAATCAAGAATTTGATCGGCTGTTACTTTTGAAGATGCACTCATTGCCTGAGCGGATATCTCGGCGATCCGCATTAATTCATTTATTTTTATATCTAGAGCGGACGCTTTTTCAAGTAATATGTCAACATCTTTTGTCATTAAACTGTGATTCGATCCACCTTCTGTCGATAATTTACTCAAAATCAAAAGGATGTCTTGATTTTTTGCTGCAACAACCCGAATGTCTTCTTTTAAAACATGTGCTAAATCTATAATGCGTTCTCGTGTATCTGCAGTATGCTCAATGATTTTCACTAAAGCATTAGACATCTCGACGTATGCTGCAGTTTGAGCAGATATACGATCAGACAAAATATTTACTGTAAGCTCTCTTCCTTCCATATATTTACAAATTTGTCGCGGGCTGTAATTGCTGTGAAGTGATTTTTAATTTCTCGGAAGACTCTTTAAGTCTTTCAATTTCTTCATCTTTGATGATGCATAATTTTGTATCTTCTTCGATGTTTCTTTCTTCAATAAAATACCCTTTTATTTTTAAAATAGCACGAACCGTTTTTGATTCAAATTGTTTAGCTTTGTATTTTTCATTAGACAAAACAAATTTGCCTTTATATATAATAAAGGCTGGATCGATAATATCGTTTAGAATATTTTGAAATTTCATCGATAAATCATTGTTCATTTTTCTCTCCAAATATCCTATTGTAGTATTCTATAAATGATTGCTCTGATTCCTCGTCGCTCATACAAATGTAAATTGATTTTAAATTTGCAAACTCGTGACTCTTGGTTAAGACTAGAATGGAAGATAGCTGTGCCATTGAAACTAAAGATATATCGTATGTTCCATTGTCACATGGAAGAATTACTATAGATTCCAACCCCATTTGATCAGACATAATCACTGCTTTTTTCATACAGCTAATTACGTCAGCTTCATTGACAAGTCTTGACTCGCCCGCAACAACTGCATTGATGATGACTTTCTGTTTGATTTTCCAATTGTCTGCGACAGTCAATGGATAACAGTAACCCATTTTTACGCCCTTTTTGAGTTGTTTTTTGCATTCTTTCTGTGCTTCGCCTCTCGTCATCGAATGCAATACTTTATCATCTATGAAAAGTAAATTGTTAGTTGGATATATTAAACCGTCAGCTTGCACTAAATATGGATTGGATACCTGTTTGATGATAATTTTGATTTTATCAGATTGGCTCTTCTTTTGCTTCACTCGCTCTCTAATGAAAAACGAACAATGATCTATTTTCGATCCACAATCGTGATTGTTTTTGAAATCAGGTAAATTAGCTTGCTCTTTTAAAATACAGGTTTGATTGTAAAACGGACAAGTGATGTTCGGCATGATAACATTATACAGGAGTCTTTATTTGCTGTGCAATGTTCTTCGATTGACTTGCTGGAGCGAACCTATTAAATGCCTCAAAACACTTTTGGCATGGCTGGTTAGTCTGACTGGTGCCATCTTCGGCTGACATCACTTGTCCCATCCAAATATCCAAAGCTTTTTGAGGCTCGTTTGGATATTGTGCTAAAAGGTCTGCCTTATCCTGAATCATTCCTAAGCCAGTAGCCGATTGGAAACATAAAATACAGTCAGGATTTGTTTTTATAAATTGATTCAATGTGTCAATTACTGTTTTTTGTATTAATAATTTTCCACCAGGCATATCATCGGGCGAAAAAATTCTTGCTTCAACTAGTAAATGCCCAAGTTTGGTTAAGGTGCCAGTGAGTGCGTCCGCTGTCTTATGCATCCCAATAGATTCATAATATTCAATTTCTTGCAGAACGTTTTGTATTTTTGATGGATTCATTTTTCTAGATTAGCTAATTTCAAAACTGATCCAAACGTATTCAGTAAATTTTGACGTGCAATTGCTGTTGCTTTTTGAAGCTGTTCTTCGGACATAACAGTGTCCTTTTTGATGTTTAAATTCGAAAGAGAATTAGATAGATTGGCGAAAACGTTATTTGGATTGATTTTAGAAATTGACAATACAGCTAACTCTGGTCCTGACAAGTCCCTGGTTGTCAGTCTATCGCCTGACCCAACAACAACAGGAGCGGACGGTTGAAATGCATTTTGTGCTTTTCGAGTTTCTTTAAGATAAACCATTGCGGCATACACAGCTTGTAAATCTTTTTCTTCCATCCTATAAAAATATTAAAGAAGCAAAGCCTACAACCCTTTAGTTGTAGGCAGAAGTTGAAATAGAATTTGATGGCATTGCTATAATGCTTTTTAGATTCTTTTCGTATGCACTTGGATTAGCGATACACTCTTTAGTGATTGTGACAACGCCTGTAGTAGATGGTTTTTTATTGACCGTAAGCAAGTCAAAGCTGGCGTCTCGCACACAGAATTTGGCATATGAATCTAATGCTCGTGTGCCCGAGGCAGACTGATACGCCTTTTCAACAAGCTCAAGAACAGCCTCGTCCGTGAATTTCAATTCTAAACCAGCATTCTTAAATATATTTGATAATTTCAAAATTGGTGATGCTTGAGAATGCAGTAAAACTTTCTCTAGTTCTTCTTTCGAAAGTGGTTTAAGTGGAACAATAGTGGGGATTCGGCCAGCAAGCTCAGACATCATACCGTATTCAATTAACGCATCAACCATTTGATCTCTTGTCGCTTGTGAAAAGATTTCATATGACTTCAAGGCTTTATCCATTTCGTAATTGATCGTATTTTCAGATTGTCTGAATCCGACTGACCTGCTTTTCACTCCAACTTTATCTGCCACGATGTCTGAAAGACCATTAAAGGCACCACCGAAGAAGAACAGAATTTTATCTGTATTCACGGCTAAGAATGTTCCAGGAGGTTCTCCAAAAATTTGCCCAGGAACTTTCACAGCTTTTCCTTCGATTAATTTCAGAAGTGTAGACTGAGTTGCACTAATGAATGATTCATGTTTGCTTCCGTTTTTCGCTGACGAACAAATTTTATCTACCTCGTCTACAAAAACGATTCCTTTTTCAGCCAATTCTTTGTCTAAATCGGTTTCAATCAAAAGATCATAAATCACAGATTCGGCGTCTTGTCCTTGGAAGCCAGTTGGCGAATAGCTTGTAGCGTCGCCAGCAGCGTAAGGCAAATTTAATACATCCGCTATCGTTTCGACTGTCAGTGTTTTTCCTACCCCAGATGGACCAAGGAGAAGCACATGATGCTTGCCCGTCTGAACATCGTCCCCAGAAGCTTCTGATGATATTAAGTGGTTTATCACAGACACTGAAACAGCCTTCTTCGCTAAATCTTGTCCAATTACAACTTGGTCAAGACGGTCATATAATTCTCTCGGGGTTTCAGCGGTCTTGACAACATTCACCTGCTGATTTTGAGGCTTAGACTGCTGCCTTAAATCACTCATAGGGCTGATCTGAGAGAATGCCACACTTAAATCTTTTTTGTTTACTGGGTCAGGCAAATCCCGAATATATGATAGTGTCTTGCTGTTTATTTCGATTTGACCAAGAGCGACACCCATTTTGAACGAATCAACGTGATTGTCGCAGAAATAGAATATATCATCGTTAAAATAAAATGCAAATGCACTCGTTGGATCAACCTCAGTGTTGCATATAACGCAAGATGGGCTGTTAGTCTTTTTTTTCATATTTTTTTTCTCAACCATGGTCAATGTTATTATACGAAAACAAAACAGTCAAAACATTTTAGATGTGAATCAGAACAGGCAACCGAGGGTTCAATATTCAATAACATTACAGTCATATGAATTTTGAGGAAAAACTAATAAGATATATCGCTTCAAAATTAATCCAAAGAAAGTATTTTCTTACTAGGGGCGAATTTCCAGAACCAAAAAGGCTGGAGAAGTTGATCAATCAGGTGTTGTTCAATTTAGAAGAAAAATACCAAGAATTGTATTTAGTGAGAACAAAATCCGAAGAGGGCATCATCACCCCCGCTATAAAATCAATAGTTGATAATTTAAATATAAAGAGATGAACAAATTGCAAATCATTTTAAATGAATTACCAGCAAAAGAGCGGAAAAATTTTATCTCCTCGTGTTATACAAAAGTGCATGGATGGTATGGAGTTCCAAGAGTTGTAATTAACAGCAACGACACAATCACAGACTCTGTTATAAATGATTATTTATCTAAATCGATACATCATTTTGAATCAATAGACAAAAAATATCATCCGATTATTGACGAGAAAGAAGCTGAATCCATAGTAAATGATGGAGAATTCAGAGTCATTATTGATAAAGCAAGAATGTTTTTTTTCGAAGATGATGACTTGTATGAAGAAATGCCATTATTCATTAAATCACATTATCATTTTTCAATTAGAAAAAAGGAAAAAGATTGTTTAACTAATATAAACGAAAAACACTTGGCTAACAGAGGATGTTCTGTGGCAGATTGTATTCTTGAAAAATACAATCAATTGTGGATAGAAAAGTGGAATAATGGTAATATATATAAAAATTACAATGACACGTTAGAGATATCTAATTTAATTACAGGTGGTAAATGATTTCCGAGGGTGCCGATGAAAGTTATTCAATGTTTGATAAATATAAAATCGGAAAATCTGTCTGACTTTCATTTTAAGTCCCTTGGAGACAAAAAAAACATAAAGATCACTGAATGCAGCACTATTTCAATAGGAGACATTATTATAGTAGAAAGATTTTTTGGCAAAATCAAAAAGATTTACATATACGATAATAAATCTTTGTCTCAAGTTTATGGGAACACTGAAGAATCTATTGGTACTATTGCAATAAAAAGTAGAATTTTTTCATTATCCAAAGAAACGCACAACTACACACGAGCTATGTTGAATGAACTTTCAATTGCTGAATTAGAATCTGAATACTTAGAACTAAAAAAAACTATTAAAATGATCAAAGTATTATGCATTACCGGAAATTCAAAAAAAATACCATCATGCATATCCAATTCAAATTGCAGCAAAATCATTAAAGTGAAATTAATCAATTTCGTAAAAAAAAGCACATTAATTCCAGATTTAAACAAAAAAACCAATATCACATTAGATTTTTTCAATCTTACTGCTCAATTCAACGAATATCATTCGTTGAATTGAGAAATCAATGTACAAATTAAAATATGATTAAAGAGTTTGTGGCAGACAATGAATTGTATCTTGATAATTTATCCATATCAATTGATGAAATACCCATCATTAATGATTGCATAGATAAAAGTGAATTCTGCAAGCTGGTTGAGAAAAAATTTAGATCATTGGTTAGGGAGAGGCATCCAGATTACGGCGGAAGCACAGAGGAGTTTAAATTTCTTTTGAAGAGCAAGCAGGTGCTTGTTGGAGAATCAATGAAGGGCGGGGAGTTTGCGTTTTCCGTAGATTACAAGAAATTCCAAAGCTACGTCAAAGATTCAAACGCTGGTATTATTGGCGATCAAATCTTTGATTTAATTTCTTCTTGGAGCGATGAATTAAAAATCAAGCCTGTCTTAAGACCGAAAACTAAAGAAGATGAATATGAATGGGTCTTTAATATATTGGATACTGATTTAAAAATCAGCATTAATGTTCAAAATTTAACACAGGAGTTAGCAGAGCTTTCTAACTCAATTCACAATGAGCATTCTCTTCCTGTATTAGTCTGCATTTTTGTTCCAAGTAAAAAATTGAAAATACAGACTCAAGAGTATGATCACTCAAAAGTCTTGACATTTAATGATTTGATATTAATAGAATCGTCTAATTCAAAAGCAATTTTTGATTACTTGTCTACAATAGAAAATATCAAATCAGATATTAATGCAATAAAAAACAATAATTTTTGCAGCAATGTGTCGAATGAAGTGAAATACAAAAATGTTAAAGATGCCCGCAGGGATGATAGAAAAATCTTGACTATTTTAGAAAGATTTAAGCTTTTTGACCCGCAGAATATCGAAGGGGCTGGGGATTTTATCGATGAGCTTTAAAAGGATGAATCTATGACGATGTGCAAAATATAAGAGAAGGTTAACTGTATGGCAAAAAAGATTTTCGTACTTGACACTTGTGTTCTACTCCATGATCCAGAATGTATTTTTAAATTCAAGGATAATGATGTGTACATTCCATTAGCATGTATTGACGATTTGGATGAACAAAAAGTCAAAAAAGAAAATGTTGGTTGGGCGGCTAGAGAAGTGTTTCGTATTCTTGACAGATACGACATGAATCAACTGACTAAAGGCATTGTAATTAACGAAGAGAAAGGCAGGTTGTTTATCTATAACAACGATGGTCCGACAATGAAGGGCGAAAAGCCGTTTATCGTCAGAGTCAATTCTGACAACGCAATTATTCAATCAGCGTTAGAACTAAAAGCGGCGAATGAAAAGAAGAAAGTTGTAATCGTGTCTAAAGATGCTGGGCTGAGAATCAGGGCTGTTGCCTGGAATTGCTCGGCTGAAAATTACAAGAGTGATTTATTGGATGAACATAATATCTATCAAGGATACAGAAATGTTGCTATAGACAATAATGACGATTGGACTTATCTTTCAAAAAGAAAAGAGTGCGATGTTAAATTGCTGAAATGCAAAGATCAACTGGAGAATCTCAACCCAAATGAATTTATTTGTTTTGCATGGGGCGACCGTTCAATCTTAGCTTGGAATAAAAATAACGCCATCTCATTTTTCCCAGAAGGCAAATCAGAATCCCAAAAATATATGGGAATTGAAGGTAAAAATATCGAACAAAAATTTGCTATTGCAGCTCTCACAGACGACACTATACCATTGGTGTGCTTAAGTGGCCCTGCAGGGTCTGGAAAGAGTCTCCTGTCGATTGCTGTGGGCTTATCTAAGGTATACACCGGAGTATATGATAAAGTTGTTGTAATGAAGCCTATGATCCCCGTAGGTGGCAAAGACATCGGATTCCTGCCTGGTGACAAGCGTGAAAAAGTATCAGCTTGGCTTGGACCGTTTAAAGATAACATTTCTCAACTGCACATTTACGATGGCAGCAAAAAGATGTCAGTATCTTTTGAAGAAATGCTTGACGAAGGATTGGTTGAAGCAGAAGCTATGGCGTTCATTCAAGGAAGGTCAATACCAAATGCTTTTATTATCCTTGACGAAGCTGAAAACTGTAGTCCAAAAGAAGCCAGAATGGTTATTGAACGCTGCGGTGCGGGATCAAAGGTAGTTTTGCTTGGAGACCTGTCGCAGATTGAGAACCCGTATCTGGATAAACACAGTTGCGGATTAGCACATGCGATTAACGGTGGTAAAACAGAAGTCGAAGCGGCTTCCATGGCAATGTCTAAAGTCGAAAGATCATCGCTGGCTGCTGCGGCTTCTAAAATATTTAAAGTTAGAAGGTAATGATTAATCATTTTGGAAATATTCCGCTCCCGCAAGATACAAGAATGTATAAGGCCATTGATGGGCAAATATCTGAACCCAGGTATTTCATTGATGGCCTTATAGGGGATTGCGAATATCCAAATTATAGTAATTTTACAAATGATTCTTATTTGTTTCAGTTTTATAACCAAAACATTTCCGAAGTCTTTGTTAGATTCTTAGACCAAAGCACTAATTCCATTGCTGGACAAAATTCGTATTTTGACATCAATGGATTTGATTATGGATTTGAATATCGATTTATAAATAAATCAGCACCGACTGTATGCTTCCTGCCATTAATTAAATCTACCGATAAAGGGTCAAACATTGATATTTCGACAGGAAACATTAACATAAGCAATTTAAGTTTTGAAAATGTTGAGATTAATGACTATATATTGTTAACCAATCAGACAATTTCATCAGAAAATGTATTGTATAGAATTACGGCAAAGACGGGTGCAATAATCACAATTTATTCAGACGTAGACATTAATGGTGTTTTAACTCAAAACCAAAACACTATTTTCACAAGAGCAAAAGTCCAAAATGATAATGGCACATACTATTATGGACTATACAACACAGTCAACTTTAGCTGGGCCTCACAAGAGAAAGGACTTGAACTTACAAAATGCAACTACGGGGTGACATTAAGTTCTGAAATCACAAGCGACAGAATAGATTTATCTTATTTTTCTGTTTTTGATATTATCCCTCAAGTCGGTGAACATGTCGCAATTAATATATCAATCGGAGGGCGAACTTCTGGAGTGTATGTCATAACCAAAGTTGCAAGCGGATTTGTGTCGATTTCACCAATTTACCCTCCTTACGTTTTTATTCATCAATTCGTGAAAATTGATTTAGATTTCAATACATCCAGCAATGCGGTTTGGTTTGTTGATCCAAATTATTTGGGGGGAACAACTTACATCTATACTGCGAAAGAATTTGCGTTCAAAACATATGACCCAAGCAGTATTTTGTCTAGCCCATTAAATTGGGCTCAGCAAGTGGGCGGAAAAAATGATGAAATAATTGGATTTACGTTATATAATGACTTACAAAACAATAATTTTATAAGTCATTCTGACATATTTTCTTTTACTATCAAGACACCCAACTGGGTTGACGATGGTGCTAGTGTCAAAGGGATATCATTAAACGCCTACTATGAAACTAACATGATCCCTGTCAAAGAAGAAGTGGTGGTTGAATAATGTCTTACGGGGTAATACTTAAAAATTCTGACAATGGTGTTTCGTTTCTTGACGATACAATCGTTTTCAATACAGGTCCTAGAGGTGGATTTTGCACTTCAGATCGATTCATATTCGAGACTATTAACTTTACTGCCGAAAGAATATATTTGTCGTTCGAACAGTTCGGAAACGTTGTGTCGTCATTAAGTACATCAAGTTTTTCAAATATCAACT
>ERZ650304.318-NODE-318-length-27625-cov-22.741966_pt1 | contig 27625 bp, 30 predicted proteins | sample MGYA00376240_ERZ650304 | MGnify/ENA primary metagenome ERZ650304 (study PRJEB26733, sample SAMN07839271) | wastewater metagenome | biome: small river; feature: stream; material: water | place: USA: North Carolina | collected 2016-03-01 ... | reverse complement strand
CGTGTGCGCCGGGCTGGGGACCTCTCCGGCCGTCTGGTGTACCTCGGTGAGCCGACGGTCAACGAGTTGGCCGAAGCGCCGACCGTGGTCCCGCCGCTCGACGAGCAGGGCCACTTCGCGACCGTCGACCGGGTCACCGAAGACGCGCTCGTGTGGCGCGTCACCCGCGGCCCCGCCGGGGAGACGATCCACGAGACCTCGATCGTCGGCCAGTACCAGGGCGACGGCCCCGCCGCGCCCCTCAACGCGATCAACGTGAAGATCGTCGAGACCCCCCAGTCCGCCGCCGGGCTCGGTGGGACCGCCGGTGTGACGTGGTCCGTCGACGCCGCGAACCCGATCGTCACCCGCAAGGGCCAGTGGGACGCCCGCTACGTCGCCGGTGGCACCGTCGACCCGTACGCGTGGAACGACCCGCTCGAAGCGCCGTCGTGGACCGCCGAAGGGTCCGCGTCGGGCATGTTCTTCGATGGGACGCTCCTCGAACAGGCCAAGGCCGACGCGGTGTGGGAGATCAACAACCTGCCCGCCGTGAAGACGTTCCGGCCGCTCAACATGGACCACACCGTCGACGGCCCCGCCGCCGCCGCCCGTGCGGTCGACACCGACCCCGGGCAGGGCGACTTGTTCGAGCCGGTCGTCAACGAACTGGCGCTCTCCACCCCGGCCCGCAGCTACACGACCGGCGACTTCGCCGGGTACCAGCAGTGGATCGCCGACCGCAACGGTGAGCGCGCCGACCGGTTCGCCACCATGGACGACGCGACGCTCATCGACATCGTCGCGCAGGCCACCGAGGATCTCGACGCCGGAGGCACGCCCCGCGACGGCATCCCCACGTCCGCGAACCCGACGACGGGCGACACCGTCATGATGTCGCCCCGCGACGCCATGGCCGACCTCGCCGCCGAGCGGTGGGCGGCCGCCGCCGAACTTCGCCGCCGCGGCACCCTCCCCGACGAGTACCAGGGCTACGGCAAGCCGCGGCCCGTCATCAACGAACTGGCCGAGCAGCCGATGTCCGCCCAGATCGCCGGGCTCGACCTCACCGGGCTCACCGGCGACCAGTTGGCAGTGGCGTACGACGGGCTGTCCCGCGAAGCCGCCGCCGCCAACCTCGCCGTCCCGTCCACCGACGCGCCCGGCTACGACGAGGCCGCTCGTGCCGTCGACGTGGCCCAGGCAGCCCGGCGTGCCGTGTCCGCCGAGATCACCGCCCGCGGGTACATCACGCACCCGGCCAGCGACGGCCGGACCCTCGTTGGCCCCCCCGAGATGTTCACGCCGATCGACGAGAACTACGCCAGCCTGTCGCCGTACGACAAGGTCAAGGCCGCCGACCCCGCCTCGATGTCGGTCGACGAGTTGGAACGAGCCGTCAACATCGTCGAGTCGTACTCGAAGTCCGCCGGTGGCGTCATGCGCGCCAACCGGTTGGGCACCGACGAGCACAAGGCCGCGGCCGCCGAGTGGGACGACGCCCAGGCGCAGGCCGACCGCCTCGAAGCCGAGGTGGAGCGCCGCGGCTACGTGTACCAGCCGACCACGTCCGGCACGTTCGACCTCGTGAAGGCCAGCGACAAGCCGCTCACGGTCCTCAACCCGCCGATCCCCGTCCTGCCCGACGTGAACGCCCCGACGCCGAACAAGCTCCGCGGGCTCCCCCGGTGGACGAGCGCCAAGCGCACCCCCGACGACCGTGGCCGCTCGACGCCGCTCACCGACGCCGAGAAGGCGCTCGAAACCTCGTGGGACTTCAACGTCGGCAACTCCGAAGACGACGCCCGCCTCATCCGTGTCCGCCACGCCGGAGGCAACGCCGACCGCGCCGACGTGACCAACGCCCTGTTCAAGGCCCCGACGCCCCTCAACCCCGACGTGCTCGCCGTGTACGGCCAGGAGGGCAAGGACCGGGTCGGCAACGGCGGGTTCACGCACAACCAGAACTTCAAGCTCGTGGCCACCGTCTCGCTCAAGGGCAGCGACGCCCGCCTCATCTCCGGCAACGTCCAGATCCCCGTGCCGGGTGGCCCCGACCGCGACCCCGAGACCGTGGCCAAGTGGGCCGCGCAGGTCATCGGTGACCTCGACGCCGCCATCGACCGGACGACCGTCACCGGCGAGACCTCACCGCTCGCAGCGATCGGCGAGACGCTCAAGGCCCCGACGCCCCACGGTGTCGTCCTCATCCGCGGGTCGATGTTCCAGCCGTTCTTCGATGCCCGCTCGATCGACCAGGCGCTCACCATGGCCGACTCCCGCCTCGGTGTCCGCGGCGCGGAGGGCTACGGCGCCACGCCCGGCCAGACGAAGTACGAGGGCCGCACCCGGTTCTCTCGTGTCGTCCCCGCCGAGTACGGCACCCCCGAGACGAAGGTGCTCGTGCTCGACGAGACCAGCGCGGCCCGCTGGCACAAGGCGTACGACGGTGTCCTCGCCGACACCGCCCGCTTCAAGGACGAGCGCAAGCAGTGGATCGCGGCCCGCAAGGCCGCCCGGCAGGCGCAGCAGCAGGTGCTCCCCACGACGAACGACCTCGTGGAGATGCCGCCGCTCGACCGGGCGCGTGCCCAGTCGCCGACGCTCCTCGTGACGAAGGACAACTACCTGTCCCGTCTCGGTGTCGAGAAGGGCCAGGCGGTCGCGGTCCGGTACCGCGACGACGACGCCGGTGAGATCGACGTGCTCGACGGCCAGCAGGTCCGCACCCAGGACGTGAAGTGGGACCGGTTCGCCGACACCGCCCCCGCCGGAGCCCCGCGGGTCGACGTGCCCGAGGTGACCGGCAACGCCGCGGTCCGCAGCAAGGCAGAAGCCGCTCAGGCGACCGCGAACAGGGTCCAGGCGGCCGGAGCGACCGGCGCCCCTGTGGAGGTGGCCGACAGCTACCTGACCCGCTACGGCGCCCCGAAGGGCTCGATCGTGACGGTCTCGTACTTCGATGACCGCAAGGCGGTCCTCAACGTCGACGGCCGCCAGGTGAAGGCCGGGTGGGACCGGTTCACCCAGCGTGTCCCCGTCCCCGACGACCGTGGCGGGTGGACGCTCGAAGAGCCCGCCGTCGAACCCCAGGTCAACGAGTTGATCGACCGGGGCGCGGACGACCAGTTCCGGTCGACGGTGCTCCGCCAGATCGGCTCGATGAACGTCCTCGCGATCTCCGGCGGCCGCGTCGAGATGATCCACGAGACCAGCGACCAGTACGCCGACGGGGTGGAGCGCACCGAGCCCATCGGTGTCCGCCTCCCCGTCGCCGCCGGGTACCGCGTCGACGTGGTGCTCGACCGGGCCAGCGACACGTACACCGTGAACCGCGTGTTCGCCCGGGGCGGCAAGGACTTCCCCAAGGGCACGATGACCGGGATCTACGCCGAGCAGGTCGGCGACGTGGCCTACTCCGCGTCGATCTACACCGAGCCGTTCGGCACCCCCCAGGCCGGGTCGGACGAGGCGCAGATGTCGCTCCTCGACCTCGCGCCGACCGAGGTGCGGGTCATCGCGCAGGCGACCCCCGAGTACACGTCGGCCGGGTGGTACCCGACCGACGCCGTCGGCGGGTTCCGTTCCCCCGACGGCGGAGTCCGTGTCCGCCGCGACCGCACCGGCGCCGGTGAGATGCACTGGCACGCCCACGACACCCGCGGCGACGGCATCTATGTTCGCGGCGACAGCTACGTCGGCACGAGCCCCGAAGCCGTCATGGACTGGGTGAAGGGCAGGGACCTCATCCTGTCGACGACCCCGGTCGACACCACGAAGACGATCCCCGACCGCCGCCTCGCCGAACTGGCCGCCGACCGCGAGGTCACCATCGCAGGCACCCGGAGCCTCCCGTCCGCCACGAAGCCGTACGGCATCGTCGCGACGATGCCCGGCGGCCGCACCGAGACCCTCGGCTCCTACCGGACCCCCCAGGAGGCCCGTGGCGCCGAGCAGGACATCCGCCGCCGCCTCGCCACGCTCCCCGACGACGTGGTCGACCAGGCGCTCGCCAAGGCCCCCACGCGGTCCACCGCGGCCGACGTGAAGGCCAGCGCGGTCCGCCCCGACGACTGGGTCGTAGCGATCCAGGGTGAGGCGCTCCCCAACGGCGGGTACCGCCTCGACGGGGTCGGCGCCGAGCCGAACGGCATCGTCCGTCTCGTGCCGCCCCCCGGCAACGGCGACATGGTCGAGATCCCCAGCGTCGCGACCGTGTCGATCCTCCGCCCGTCGCGGCTCCCCGACCTCGGTGACGACCCGAAGTACACCGACGCCGTGTCCCCCGACCGGCTCGCGTACATGGGCGCCGACCAGTTGGCAGCGGTCCGACGGGTCGCGGCTACCCAGGCCAGCGTCACCCCGATCGGTTCACCGGCCAACGCACAAGCCGTCAACATGGTTGCCACGATCGACGCGACGGTCGCAGTGCACAACGAGATGGCCGCCCGCCCCATGCGCGACTTCAAGGTCGAGATGACGACCGCCACCGGCGGCCGGTTCGTCGACACCGTGAAGGCCCGCACCCCGCACGAGGCCATGCAGCGCGCCAACCGTGCGAACGGCCACTACACCGGCGGCCGGTGGTACGCCGTGTCCGCCGCGCCCGACGCCGAGCCGATCGTCAACGAGGTGACCGACAACGAGGTGGTCGCCATGGCCCGCGACCACTACAACGAGGTCCAGGGTCGCCGCGACGCTCTCCGCCTCGCAGCGTCCGCCGCCGGGATCGACCCGAACACCGCGGCAGGCGTGAAGGAAGCCGAGCAGGAGATGGACCGGGCTCGCACCGCGCTCTACGCGGCGCAAGGGCTCGACGCCATCGGCGCCCCGATCCGCAACGAGATGGCACCGGCGCCGCTCCCCGACTACCTCGGCACCCCGAACGAGCCGACCGCCGCCCCGCGCCGCGCCGTCGCCCCCGGCATGGGATCGGCCGACGGCAAGGACGTGGTCGAGACCTCGATCCGCCTCGGCGCCGGAGACCTCCCCCCGCAGTCCGGCACCGCGCCGATCCCCGAGGGCACGATCCGGCTCTACCACTACCCGCAGGGCGACCCCGACCTCGCTCGCACGCTCCGCAACGGTGTCCTCGCCGGAGACGAGCGGCCCGTGTGGGCGCAGACCCGGCCGCCGGTCGCCGACGTGGTCCCCTACGTCGAGTTCTGGGTGCCGTCCCGCTCGATCGGTCTCGGAGGCCCCGGGTACGGCCACGTCGTGCTCATCGACCCGGTCCCGCCGGGCAACATCGTGAGCTACAACACGCCGACCGTCGACGCGCTCCGCCACCTCCGCTCCCTCGATTGGGACTACGCCCGCCTCGCCGGGCTCCGCGACCGCTACCCCGTCGGCTCCCCCGAACGGAACGCGCTCGATGTCCGCCTCGCCGAACTGGGTGTCCCCGACACCGCCGAGTTCCGGCCGTTCGACATGGTCCGCCGGGCCAAGCAGACGCCGTCGCGGCAGATGCTCGCCGCGCTCGCCGCGTCGGGTGTCCCCAACGGCGACGGCCGGGTCCTGTCGCCCGCCGAGATCGAGAAGATGACGCCGTCGGAGTTGGTGTCGCTCGACAAGGCGATGTCGCGGTGGCTGGCGTCGCACCCCTACGGCGACTACTCGGGCGCCGACCCGCTCGACACGTCCGTCGCGCTCGACACGCCCACCGAGCCCGAGCCCGCCGAGCCGACGCCGATCCGACCCCGCCCGGCCGACAACGGCGGCACCCTCGGGTTCATCCCGATGTCGCCGCTCGACGCGCCCGGCGACTACGAAGCCGTCGCGGCCGGGCTCGACCTCGTGGACGTGGAACTGTGGGACCCGACCGCCGACATCGTCGACGTGCCCATGGTCGACACGGTCGTCGACGTGCCGCTCACCCCGACCGTCGTCGCGGCGATGTCGCTCACCGGCCCCCAGCACGACCAGCGCGTCGCAGCGTCCCGCGCCGCCGCCGAGCGCCGCCGGGCACGAGGCAAGAGCCGTGCGCTCGCCAAGGCGGCCGAGCGGCGCCCCGCCACCGGCACGCCGAAGGCGCCGAAGGAGACCGCCCAGCAGTTCTTCGACGCCGTCAACCACGCGTTCGACACCAACCAGGCCGTCACCGGGGTCGACCCCGACAAGTTCGACGAGATGATCACCGGGATGGGCGAGTCCGGCTACCAGACCGAGTACCTGTCCGACGGCCACATGAGGGTCACCGACCCGCGCAACCCGCGCCGTTCGTTCACGCTGACCCGCAAGGGTGCGAGACCATGAGCGATGGCACGGCAGGATGGAAGACTCACCACCCGGAAGGACCCCGATGAGCGACACCGAACCCACCCCCGACGAGGCGCCCGCTCCGGCGCCCGACACGACGTTGACCGGCGACGGCCCCGCGGTCGTGTCGGCGACCGAGGAGTTCGTCGCGGCGCTCCCCGACGGCACCGCTGCGTTCATCGTGCGCGATGACACCGGCCAGATGGTCGCGACGACCGACCCTGGCGACCGCAAGGTGCTGTTCACCGCGGAAGGCGCGCTCGCCATGTCCAAGCTCGGAGGCAAGGCATGAGCGACTTCAACGACGCCGACATCCTCGACGAGGCCCGCGCTTCGCTCCCCACCTACATCGTCGCGGATTCCCCCGACGGCGATGTCCTGTCGCATGAGGGCGGCTACCCCGGCGACGACACGAAGGTGTGGTTGGCCAAGGGCGGCAGCGACGACGACACGACGACGATGGGAGACCTGTACGCCGAGTACGGCGACGACCTCATCGCCTATGCCGAGCCCGAAGAGGCCGGGGTCACCGCGTCGCTCGCCGCTACCGAGGCCGGGTCGGCACGAACGCTCGACGACGACGGCTTCCCCGCTGGCCCCCCGGTGGATGTCGCCGAAGTGCTGACCGTGATCGCCGACCGCGCCGGACTTCCGCCCGAGGCCCTCGGGGTCGACAAGCTGGCGCCGATCGTCGACGAGGGCAACGGCATGGCGTCCACGTCACTGCCCGGCTCGCCGCTCGCCGACTCGTACCGTGACGCGTCGCTCGCCGACCTCACGCCCGAGGAGCAGGCCGCGTTCGGGCAGGTGAAGGCCGACCGGCAGGTGGCCGAACTGGTTGCCGCCGCAGTGCACGACCCGACCGACGAGAACATGGAAGCCGCGGTCGCCGCGCTCGAAGGCGCAGCGGACGAGTGGCTCACCGCCAAGCAGGACAACGGCGAGCCCGTCACCGCGTCGATGGTCATGGAAGAACTGATCGGCGACGCCAACGGGCTCTCGACGCTCAAGGGATGGGACCTCACCCCGACCGAACCGTCGACGCCCGGGTACGCCGCGCCGCCGCCCGGGTTCCCGACCGCCGAGTCGACGATCGCCCGGTTCGAGCAGGGGCTCATCAGCAGCGAGCAGCGCGACCAGTTGCTCGCGCCGCTCATCCCGATCGACACGGCCCGGCCCCGCATCGGTGAGGCCACCGGCGAACCGATGACCGAGGTCTCCTCGCTCCCCGGTCTCGATGTCAGCGTCACCGTCGAGCCCGGCATCACCGCCGCGATGGGCCACGAGGCCATCGACCGCCTCGAAGGGTTCCTCACCCTCGCGGAAGACAAGCTCGGGATCACCGCCGCGATGCACGGCCCCGGCATCATCTCCCGCCAGACCGCCCGCATGGCCGTCGGCGAGAACGCCGAAGCGCAGGCCGAAGTCGTCGCGGCGTTCGAGGCGAACTACGTGCAGGACCAGAACGAGTTCGTCACCACGGTGCTCGGACCGCCCCCGGCGCCGAACGCCGACCACGACGAGGCCGCGTACGAGGCCCTCGCCCGCGAGGCCCGCCTCTGGCACGCCCGCCACACCGCATCCACCGTTCGTCCCCCCGCCTGAAAGGCAGCGCCGTGATCGACGCCCTCCTCGACCGCTACTACACCGACGACGTGACCACGTTCGTCGACGCCGTCGTCTCGAACGTCCCCGCCGACGTGGCCGACACCGCGGCCGCGGAGGCGCGCCGGTACCACGCTCTCCGCGTCGCCGAAGGCATCACCGCCGGGTACGAGCCGTACCGTCTCGGGAAGGGCAAGATCGGTGGCGGCCGGTTCGCGAAGAAGGGCGACATCGGCATCGACATCCTCCGCGACCTGTTGCGCGGCAAGGGCACGGCGCGCACCGCGATGCACGCCGATTTCTCGAAGCGGCACCGGGCCGACAACGACTGGGGTCGCGGTGACCTCACGCCGAACAACATCAACCGGTGGGCGACCGAGTCGTTCGGCCCGCGCCCGCCCGGCGGCGAAGACGCCAACGCGTGGGACGCCGGACGGCGCGAACTGTCGTCGTTCCTCGCGGCGCTCCCGCGCCGCTCCCGGGTCCCCGAGAAGCCGAAGGCCGACACGACGCCCGGCGACGGCATGGTCGACTGGGGTGCCCCCAAGGACGCCGCTCACCGGCTCCCCAACGCCGACGAGGCCGCGGCCGCCGTCGACGACGTGACGCCGAACGTCGACATCGAAGGGTCCCTGCCCGGCACCCAGGCCCGCGTGAACAAGCCCGAGGGCTCCCGCGTGTACATCAAGGGCGCGGGCGGCAAGTGGGAGATGGAAGACCCCGACGCCGAAGACACCGACGTGATCCTCGACAAGCTCCCCGACGGAGCCGAGGTCATCCACACGCCCGACACGCCGAAGACCCCGGCCGCGCCGAAGGCGCCCGTCCCCGCCGACGAGATGGTCGACTGGGGTGACCGCAAGCCCGGCGCGCACGACTTGCAGGGCGGCCCCGACCTCGACGGCATCGGCGCGACCGTCCCGTCGAACATCGTCGACACCATCGAGTCCGGCAACGGCACGAAGGAGAGCCCGTTCGTCACGTCGAACGTGGAGGCCGCGGCGTTCCTGTTGGGCCACGACCAGCACGTCCAGTTGCAGTCCGCCGATCAGGTCGCGACGCTCCTCGACCAGTTGCAGCAGCGCGTGAAGCTCCTCAAGGACACCGGAGCGAAGACCCCCGACTTCGACTTGTGCAAGGTCACCGTCCCGGGCACGAACCTGTTCTGCGCCGAGAGCAAGGGCATCCCGCGGATCAAGATGCCGCAGTTGGGCGGCAAGCCGCTCCCCGGCTCCCCGGCCGACTCGCTCCCGAAGAACCCGAAGAACGGCGAGGTCGACCTGTCCGAGGCGTTCATCAAGCACCTCGAAGGTCTCGGCATCGCGGTCACGTCCCGCGACGTGGACGCGTCGCACCTCAAGGCGTCGCAGATCGAACTGAACGGCACGAAGATCGTCGGGATGATGGGCGCCCTCCGCGACGGCACCCTCCCGCCGGGCGCCATCTTTGTGTCCCGCGACAACTACGTGGTCGACGGCCACCACCGTTGGGCCGCGAACGTCGGCGCCGAGTACGTCGACGGCGAACCGATGATGATGCCGACGCACACCATCGACGCCGACATCATCGACGTGTTGGCGCTCGCCAACGAGTTCGCTCTGTCGCAGGGCATCCCGCAGGCCGGGGTCGGCGACATGCAGACCGGTGGCGGCGCCACGTCGGAGATGGGAGGGGTCGCGTACCCGCCGGACTTCCCGCCCGACCTCGTGCCGAACATCACCGGCGGCGACGGCACCGCGAAGAACCCGTTCAAGACCGCGGACCCGACGACCGCCGCGCACCTCCTCCACGGCGACCAGCACGTCCAGTTGGACGCCCACCCCGGGCAGGTGACCGTCGTCCTCGACGAGGTCCGCGAGATGGCCAAGGCGATCAAGGAGGGCGGCGAGAAGCCGCCGCCGTTCGACCTGTGCAAGCTCACGGTGCCGGGCACGTCGCTGTTCTGTGTCGAGTCCAAGGGCATCCCGCGGGTGAAGATGCCGCAGTTGTCGGGCACCCCGATCCCCGGGTCCCCGGCCGACTCGATGGAGAAGGACGGCGAGGGTCGCGTCAACCTCACGTCGGAGTTCCCCGCGTGGCTCGCCGAGCGTGGCATCGACGTGACGCCCGGCCGCCGCAAGGTGACCGAGATGAAGGCCACCCAGTCCGAACTGGACGGCGGCAAGGTCGGCGGCATCATGCAGGGCTGGCGCGATGTCGCCGCCCGCGGCATCACCCGCGACCCCAACGCGCCGGAGGGTGTGAACCAGTTCATCACGAACGACGGCGAGGTCATCGACGGTGTCCAGGCCGACCGGCTCGCCGGGCTCACCGACTCGATCTTCGTCGACCGTGACGGCTACGTCGTCGACGGCCACCACCGGTGGGCCGGTGCCATGGGCGCCGACATCGAGCACGAGGGTGACCTCGACATCGAGATGGACACGTTGGAGATCAGCGACAACGTCGACATCGTCGAGGTCATCGCGCTGGCCAACGCGTTCGCGTTGGAGAAGGGCATCCCGCAGGCAGCGGTCGGCCAGGAGACCGGCGACGCCATCAAGGCGCCCGACGCTCCGCCCGCGCCGGACGCCCCCGCCGTGCCCGACGCCGCGGCCGCCCCCGGCGCGCCCGTGACGAACGAGTTGGCCGAACCCCCCGCCGCGCCGAACGCTCCCGCCGTCGTCTCGAACGACCCGGCCGCGGTCGACGCCGCTCGTGCCGCCGACGCCGCCGCCTACCCCGAGACGCCGACCCACCAGATCGCCACCGGCGAGACGAAGACGTTCACGACGGCCGACCAGTTCCCCCTCGGCAGGTTCGGCATCGAGCCCGGCACCGAGGTCCAGGCCCGCTACAAGGACGACGACTACGGCATCGTCACCGTCAAGAAGTCCGACGGCACCACCCAGGACGTGAAGGTCCCGTGGGCTCGCCTCAACCTCCCCGCCACTGCCGAAGACACGTCGGGCGCGAACGGCATCCAGTTCACCGCGACCCCCGCGTCGTCCGCCGCGATCAGCGACGCCGACCGGACGCTCGCCGCGGCGTACAACCCGCGGTCGGCGACCCTCGGTGAACTGTCGTCGACGAACCTCCTCACCCGGTTGGCGATCGCCGACGCCATGGAGAAGAACCCGCCGGACTCCGGCACCGCTGCGTTCCTCCGCAAGGTGCAGGCCGAGTCGCAGGCCGCGCTCAAGGCGCAGGGCATCACCCACGTCACGCTCTACCGTGGCGTCGCCGGACAGCAGGACTCCCCGTTCCCCCACGACACCACCGGGCTCTCCTCGTGGACGACGAACCCCGACATCGCAGCCGAGTACGCCAAGGGCGCGAACGGCACGCTGTTCAAGGCGAACGTCCCCGTCGAGCAGATCCTCTCGTGGGACGTGTTGGGCGCGCTCCGCTCCGCCGGTGCCGACCAGCCCGGGTCGGAGATCCTCGTGGCCCGCGACCAGTCGACCGCTCAGCGCATCGGGTCGGGCACGTTCCCGTTCGTCGCGAACGCCCCCTCCGCGATGGTCGGCCAGCAGGCCCAGTTCGATCCGTGGGACGTGTTCCACCCGAAGGCCGACGCTCCCGCCGGTGCGATGGTGCCGGGCGCGTCGGGTGACGTGCCCCCCGCGCCCGCCGTCGACGCACCGAACCCCGACGCGCCGGTGACGAACGAACTGTTCAACCGGCCGCCGTCGGCCGACGAGGTGTCGGCGAAGGCCGCGTGGGACGCCGGGAAGCCCGACATGGCAGCCGACGACGCCAAGTACCGGCGCGACCTCGACAACATGGCCGCCGAGCGCGGCATCGACGGCGCCGGGATGTCGAACGCCGAGTTGGCCACCGCGCTCACGAAGGCGAAGGCGGCCGACGAGAAGGCCGCGTCGGCGCCCGCCGACGGCGCCCCGAAGAAGGGGCTCGGTGGGCTGTTCGGCAAGCTCCGCAAGGGTGGCGGCGCAGCGGCGCCGCCGACCGACGGCGCCACGTCGAAGCCTCGGGCGCAGCAGACCGCGACGGACCTCCTCGGGTCCGACACGTCGCCGGAGCACATCCGCGAGATCCTCAAGTCGGGGGACCTCACGGAGGCGCAACGCGAGGAGTTGAAGAAGCTCCTCCCCACGGACGCGGTCACCGCGGCGCTCGCCGTCGCGGAGGCCACCGCCGCCCGCCGCCGGATGACGGCGGCCGAAGAGGCCCGGGCCATCGCAGCGTCGATCGCCCGCGACCGGGTAGGCTGACGGTATGACCGACACCGGAACCGCCATCACGGACACGCCGCCCACGGCTACTCCGCCCACCGCCGCACCACCTCCCGAGACGCCGCCCACGGGTGACACCGCGGGGCTCTACAACATCGGGGAGACCCTCGACGGCCGTGTCGTCGTGTCCCGCACCGCCGAGACCGTGTGGGACGCCCCCGAGACCATGTGCTGGCTCGAAGGCGAGACCGAGGCCCAGGCCCGCCCGTGGTCCACGATCCAGGCCGAGAACGACGGCAAGCTCATCATCGCGGCCGAGCCGACGCCGCTCCCGCGGCCCGGCGAGATCGCCGAGCAGGTCATCAAGGATCTCGGGTGGGACCCCGAGACGACCGCCGCGATGGCGCAGGCCCGCATGAAGGCCGACCCCGAGCGCTACCCGACCCCGGAGAGCGCCACCTACACGGACCCTGTCGCAGCCGCTCCGGCTCCCGCAGCGCCCGCCGCCCCTGTCGCACCGGCCGTTCCCCCGGTCCAGTGAGCGGGCGCCCCACGGGGCGCAGGTGGCTGATCGAGATGGGTGGCCGCATGTTCGGTCGCGCCGCCCGCCGCGAAGCCGCCGAGCGCGAAGCCGAAGCCGCCGGGCACACCGTGCTCCGCGTCGGTCCCCAGCCGGAGATGTCCGGCGCCCCCGGGACACGAGGCGACGCCGCGTGGAACCCCGGCCGGATGACCGCCATCTGTGACCCGGCCGACATCCTGCGCGGCACCTACCCCGACCGGAGCGTCGTCGTCGGGTTCGACCTCGCCGACCAGGCCGAACGCAACACCGTGGTCGTCACCGTTGAGGAGGACGGCCGGTGGACCCAAGCCGAGGTCGACCGGCGCCGCGCCGAGATGCCTAACATGACCGAGTTCATCCGCCAGCAGATGGCCGAGAACGCGGCGTGGATGGTGCCCCTGCCGATGCTCATGCCGAACCGCATGGCTGACGCCGACCGCGAAGCCATCGCCCAGGCGAGCGCCCGCCGCGTCAACCAGATGCTCAGCGACTACGGGTGGATGACCGGCGAGACCGGCGACCGGTACACCGCGGGCGACGCCCCCGACATCAACCCCGGCCGCGAGTGGTGGGAGCAAGCCCGGGCGCGCATCGCCGACGGAGCGACCCCCGACCAGATCCGCAGGGAGTTGCGCGCCGAGCAGCACCGCCTCCTCGCGACGGCCTACGTCTACGAGCCGCCCCTCCCCGGCGACGACGGGGACACCCCGGTACGGACGCGGAGGGTCGGCGAGCACCGCCGCGCCGCCGCGGCCGCTCTCGGGTGGGCGGCCGACGAGCCGACCCCGGAGGAAGGCGAGGCGACCCTCCGCGCCGCCATCGACCAGTGGCGCGCCCGTGCGTACCCCGCGGCCGTCGAGGCGTTCCTCGACGACTTCAACCAGGCCCACGTTGGCGGCGACCCCGCGCAGTGCCCCGGGTGCCAGCAGATGCTCACCGCGATGGGCGGCCGAGCGCTCGTTGCCGGGCGAGTCGTCACGTCGTCGTCGCGGTGGACCCAAGGCCACGGCCACCCCGGCGGTGCGTTCGCCGACGGCTACTCCGGCGACGCGCACGCGATGACGTTCGCCGACGACGACGAACCGCTCGACCCCGAGTCGTTGGAGTTCGAGGCCCGCATGAAGACCCTCGACGACGAGATCGGCGCGGCCGCTGCCCGCATGCTGGCCGACTCGTGACGTTCCGCCGACTCACCGACGACGACTTCTGGCCGCCGCGGCTCACCGCAAGCTCGCTCGCCGAATGGTTCGACCACGCCCACGTCGACGAGGGGATGCTCCGCTGGCTCGGGTTCGAGTACCCCGACGGGTGGGACCGCGACACCGACCCCGGCCCGCCGATCTTCCCCGGCATCACGAGGATGCCCGGCCCCGACGGCGAAGACCAGACCGTCGCCAGCGTCTACATGCCGCGCCGCCCCCTACCCGACGAGGATCTTGCGTTCCTCACCCTCGTAGCCGACATCATCCGAGCAGGAGCCCAATGACGTTCACCGGAATCCCGACCCCCGATCACCTCCTCGAACCGGGCCGCCCCCTCGTGGGGATCGCGTCGCCGTTCACGAACCCCGACCCGATCACGAACATCCGGTACGGTGCCCGGTTCGCCACGGCGCTCTGGACCCGATCCGAGGGCGCTCTCGTCCCGGTCCTGCCGAACGCGAACCTCGTGTGGGACATGATCGCCCCGCTCCCCTACGAGGCGTGGCTGGCCGTCACGATGGCCGTCATCGAGCGGTGCGACATGCTCGTGCGCCTCCCCGGCGAGTCGTCGGGCGCCGACCTCGAAGTGCGCCGGGCGCTCGACCTCAACATCCCGGTGCTCACGTACCGCGACGACCTCACGACCGAGCAGGTCATCGACCACGCCCACGTCACCGTCGACGTGCTCCTCCGCTTGTGGGACGAGCGCGAGCCCGGGGTCCACGTCACGGTGCCCGACGTGATCGGCATGGCCGACATCGGCGCCGCCGCCTACGCCGAACTGGGCGACCTGTGACGTGAGCAGCCCCATGTGGGACGTGCCCGAGCACTTCCCGATCGACGTGAACGCGAACGGCGAAGGCCCCGCAGAACCCCACGAGAGGGTCCGCACGGTGTGCTGGTGCCCCCTCGGGGATCGGTGCCCGGTGATCCCACCAACCCCCGCGTACGGGTGGGCAGGCGCCACCGTAGGCTCTCCTCCCATGACCGACACCACCGAAGACGCCATCTGTGAGTCCGTCGAGGTCGAGGAGATCCGCCCCGACGAGCCCGACACCTCGCTCCCCCTCACCGACCACTGGCTCAACACGTACCGCGAGGCCCTCTCGGTCTCCGTGGTCCGCGTCGACGACGACGGCCCCGTCCACAACGGCATCACGCTCCACGAGGTGCTCGACGACCTCCCCGGCGGTCCGCACCACCCCAGCGAACTGACCGTGGCGCTCCTCGGCGAGGTAGCCCGCCTCCGCGACGTGAGCGACGCCCTCGTGGAACTGGCGTACCAGCGCGAGGAGCAGTACCTCCGCAGCTACATGCACGGCCAGGTCGGACGCGGCGACATCCACGACGGCGCCAAGGTCCGCATCGCCGACGGCCAGGACCCCGACCGCGTGTACAACGTCGTCGACACCGTCCGTGCCAACGGCGCCCGCTTCGCGTCGCTCGAAGAGTTGGAGGGCGCTCTCGTGCTCGCCTCCCGCCTGATCGTCGTCGGCTGATGCGGAGGCTCGCCGTCGGCATCTATGTTCTCGGCGCCGCCGTGACCGGCGTCGCGTGCGCGACCGAACGCAAGCTCGGTGGGCTCGCCGGAGCGGACGACCTCGCCGACTGGGGTGTCGTCATCGGCGTCGCCGCGGTGTGGCCGCTCCTGTGGGGCGCCGTCGCCGTCGTCACCGTCAACGACGTGTACAACGACCGGCGTCTCCCGTCGGTCTGATCACCCGCCACGCCGCGAGCGTGTGCTAGGAAGTGGACATGCCCGCACCCCGTCAGTGTCCGACGTGCGGATCGCCCGATCCGACCATCGTCCCCCTCATCGACCAACCGGCCGACACCGTCGCATGCACCGATCCGTGGCACAACAACCCCGAGGTCGTCATCGACCACGGCGTCCGTTCCCACGCCGCCGCCCGCGAGGCCAAGTGGGTCGCCGACGGAGGCCCCGAGTTCGTCGACGAACGACAGGTCCGCAAGGCGGCCGCCATCGAGCGCAACGGGTGGGACCCCGACGACGCCGCCAACCTCGACATCAGCGACCCCGCGACGTGGGCATGGGACTCTCCGCTCCACGAGTTGCTGTTCTACGCCGCGATGGGTGACCTCACCCCTCTCGCCGACGCCCTCCACGAGGCCCGCACCCCCGAGCCCACCGAGGCAGGCCCCGAGCCCGAGCGTCCCGTCGCGTCGCACCAGGGCGACCGTCTCCGCGACGGGCTCCGCGAGATCATCGACCGGTACTCCGTCGACGCTGCCGCGCTCCGCGACCGGACCGCGGCAGGCATCCTCCACGACGCCATCCACCTTCTCGACGAGACCTACGGCATCGACTCCCGGCCCGAGCCGACCCCCGAGCCGCTCCCGTCGTGGTGCGACCCCGACGCGTACTACGAAGCCGTCGTGCTCGACGACCGGGTGTGGGTGCAGGTCAACCTCGCGAAGTGCGACCGGGGCGCCAACGGTTGGGTCGCCCGGTTCGAGGAGACTCCCGTCGTCCGTGTCGGCCTGTCCGGCGCCGTCCGCACGTCGCCGGGCCACACGTTCGAGGAAGACATCGCCGAGAAGGCAACGAACCTCCTCCGCTCCGCGCTCGCCTCCACGTTCGAGGGGGAGGCCACCCTCATCCACCGGTTCCCGCCGTTGGCCGACACGGTGGTGCTCGAAACGATCCTCGCGACGATCTTCCTTCACGGCCGGTGGGAGGATCTCACCCGGCACATGTCCGTGGCCGAGCGCGAGCGGTTCGCCGACGCCGTCGAGGCGTGGTCGGCGCGTCTCAACCTCGACACGCTCGACGCCGAGCCGATGCGACTCGATCGGTACTGGCGATGAAGCGCCGGATCGACTGGGTCATGGTCGCCGCGATCGTGGTGGCCGTCGGCATCTGGGTCGCGGCCGGAGCGCACTGGTGATCGGGTGGGAGGACCACGAGGAGTTCTGGCGTCTCTTCGCGGACTGGTGGAACCACCTCGACGGAGGCTGGCAGGCCCTCCTCATCTTCTGGGTGGTCATCGCGGTGCTCGCCATGCTCAAGAACAACGACTCCGACGTGGCCGCCCTCAAGCGTCGCATCGACAAGCTCGAAGCCGAAGTGAAGAAACTCAAGGGAGGCCGACCATGACCGACGAGATCCCCGACCGGCTCACCGCTCTCGTCGAGGACTACGAGACCCTGTCCCGCGCCGTCCAACGCCACTGCGCCGCGAACATCGCCGCCCCGCGCCCGTCCGACAAGGAACTGTGGGCCGCGGTCCCGAGCGACGATGTCGACGACTACCCGAACTGGCCCGAGTACCTCCCGTCGATCACCGACGCCGACCGGGCCGAGATCGCCCGAGCGATCCGCGAGGAAGCCGTCGCGATGGGACCATGCGCTCGGGAGCGCCGTCTACGGGTCCTGGCGTACCGCCTCACGGGCTCCGAGGACCCCGAGTTCCCCATCCGCCCACCGACCCAACCGGACGCCGTGAGCAACCTCTCCGGGCTCCCCGACACGCACTGGGCGGTCGTCGGCGGCCGGTTCATCGTCGTCGAGCACACCTGGCGGTCGATCCTCGACATCACCCGCGACCTCGAAGACGAGACCCGCTACGAGGCCATCGCCGAACCGGTCGACGGGTGGATCGCCCGCGCCGAGATCGACGGCGGCCGGTCGGTCCTGTACCGCCGGGTCAACGACGGCGAGATGCGATGGTACGAGGTCGGGTTCGTCGACGAGCCCACCGACATCGACCAGATCATCCGCGACGCCGAAGCCGAGGTCACCTCGTGCGGCAGCGGGTGCTACCGGTGCGCCGGAGACGTGCGCCGCGCCGCCGAGATCCTCGCCGGGTTCTCCGCCGACACGCTCATGATGACCGGCGGCCGCATGTTCGTCTGCCCCCAGTGCGGGAACAAGCGGTGCCCGAAGGCCACGTTCCACGGCAACGAGTGCACCGGCTCGAACGAGTCGGGCCAGCCCGGGAGCCGCTACCAGTGAGCAACTCCGACGACCCCGCGAACCTCGGCGCGGCCGAACGCAACTACCGGGACGCCGCGCCCGAGTGGCGGCGCAAGGCGGCCGGGTGGCTCCGCGAGAACTGGGGTCCCATCGCCATCGCCGTCGTCATCGGCGCGCTCCTGATCGTCGACTCCGTCGTCGGCGAGATCAACCTGGGGTGCGGCATCCACATCGACGGCCGACCGACCGAGCAGGCGCCGTGAAGCGCCGCTGGCGCGACTGGGTCGACGGGTGGCGTGCCGTCGGCGCGATGCTCCGCGAGTCCGTCGCCAAGTTCCCGCCGATCGCCCGCCGGGCGTCGTTCCAGGCGTCCGCGCTCGCCGGGCTCGCCGTCGTGCTCATCACCGCGCTCACGACGTGGCGCGCCGGGTTCAACCCCGGGATGCTCTCGATGGGCGCCGTGCTCGTCTGGTCGGTCCTGTGGTGCCGTCTCCTCGTCCGCACCGGCGACGCGCCGTTGCGCTCGTACTTCAAGGGCAACGCCATCAAGGAGATGCTCACCGAGTTCGACCGCATCACCGCCAAGATCAACGAGCCCGAGCCGTGCACCGGTATCGCCGCCGGGTGGTGCCCGAACTGCGGGACGTGCACCTGCCCCGAGGACCCCGACACCCACGAGGTCGACATCCGCGACGGCCACTGCGACCCCGACTGCCCGCTGCACTCGATGGCGTCACCGCACCCGCTCCCGTGCCTCGACCCCGAGCAGTGCGACCACGTCTTCCACGGCCCCGGCATCGAGTGATGGTCGACCGGGCGCGCCTCGACGAGGCATGGCACGGCGACGCGTGCATCCCGGGCACCCCGGTCCACGAGTATTGGCTCATCGGCCATCATCGACGGTGTGGCGGAGTACCCCGCACCCCCGAGCAAGAGCAGCACTACATCGACGCCGAGAACGCGGCGCACGGCCGCCGCCACCACGACCCCGAAGGAGAGCCATGGAGCCGACCCGAGTAGCCGACGAACCCACCGTCCAGACGCAGAACGACCGCGGGGAGTGGGTCGAGTCGATCCCGCTCCCGTTCTACCTCGGCTCGGTGCTCCCCACGCGGCGCACGACCGGGTCGAAGGCGAAGTGCCGGTGCCAGTGCGGCCGCAAGTTCCCCGACGAGGAGACCTACCGCGGCCACTACGCGCTCGTGCACATCCTCGGGCTCTCGTGACCGGCGGCCGTCGCCTCCGCGGCCACCCGTACTTCCGCAAGTACGTCACCGCCGACCTCGTAGGCACCGTGTTCGTGTGCGTCGGGTGGTTGCTCCTGGGGTTCGGGTGGGCGGCAGTCGGCGCTGGCGGCGCCTACCTGGCGTTCATGCTCGCCCACACCTACCGGTTGTGCCGCAACTGGCGCGACCGCACCGGCAACTGGGCGGGGACCCGTGACTGAGACCGCCACCCTGTTCGCCGACCCGCCGCCCCGGTTCACCGCGGCGGAGATCGCCACCGCCGTCCGGCGGAAGTACCGGTGCGAGACCGCCGGGACCGGCATGGACGTACCCGAGTGGGCCGCGTTGGAGGAGTTCACGCTCGCGCCCGGGATCGCCGGGTACAAGGGGCCGGACGTGGGGTCGGCGCGCATCGACCTGTTCCTCGTGCGGTGCTGGCAGTCCCAACCGAAGGGCCACGAGCGGCACGCCGTCGAGATCAAGGTGACGAAGGCGGACCTCCGCAAGGAGTTGGCCGACCCGTACAAGCGCGCCCCGTTCGAGGCCGCGGCGCACCGGTTCTGGTTCGCCGTCCCCGCCGGGCTCTGCGACGGCATCGAGGTCCCCGAGAACATCGGGATCTACGAGGTGACCGGCAACGGGGTCCGCACCGCCCGCGGCGCCGCCCGGAACGACACGCCCATCGAGATCCCCGAGCGCACGTTCGTCGAGGCGTTCCGTCGGGCGTCCCGCGCCGAGGCCCGGGTCCGTGGCGCCGACACCGACGACCTCCCCGCCCGCCTCGTGGAAGCCGACCGCAACGTCGAGCGGATGCGCGGCCAGTTGCGCCGCGCCGAGAAAGCCCGGGACCTGCACCGTGACCGCTGGAAGGTGCTCGTGGGGCTCCTCGCCGCCGCCGAGGGTCAGGTGCCCTGTGCCCGCTGCAAGGGGCCGCTGGCGCCCAGGAGGGGCCGTCTCGGGTCCGTCGGGTGGAAGCACGTCGGTGACCCCGGCCCCGAGTGCTCCGGTATCGTCACCTACCCGTTCCCCGACTACGAGGCGTACCTGACCGACGTGCTCGGGCTCGCCCCCGAGGAGTCCGAATGATCCGCGAGATCGTCACCGGCGTCGACGACGCCACCTACGGCTACCGGCTCGACGTTCGATGCTTCGAGGAGCATCGCGGCCACCTCACCGACGGCCCCAAGGATCTGGCCGCCGCCGTCAGCGCGATCGCGTCGCTCCGTGAGCGTTGCAAGCCGAAGTCGGTCGCCGTCGTCGCTCACTTCTCGCTCGTCCACGCCGTCGGCAGCAAGGAGTGGCGCTCCGCGATCGCCGCGTTCCCCGGGGTGCGATGGACCCACGAGTGGCCACGCGTCCCCGTGCTGTTCCGCATCAACTACACGCTCGACCGCACCGACCTCCTCCGCGCTGGCGGCCGCCCACCGGCCCGCAACTGGGCATCGGGGTACGCCGCGGGCGCGGCGCGCGCTCGTGACGCCCGAGGACGGTTCGAGTGAGGACCGGGCCGCCCGGGTGCGTGACCGTCGAGACGCTCGGGTCGTTCTTCTGGATCGACGACACCCTGAGCCGCTACACCCGCCTCCCGAAGCACGAGGCGCCCCGAGAGCGACCGGAGTGGTCCGACGAGCGTGCAGGCGTGTTGCAGGACGCCGTGTGGCACCCCATGGTCGCCTGGCGTATCGGGACCGTGCCCGCCGACCAGGCGAAGTTCGAGGCGATGCGCGACATCATCGAGGGCGACCCGGAGCGGTACTGGATGGTCGCGCTGCGGCCGCCGCCGTCCGACACCCTGATCATCGAGTGCGGCCACGTCGACGGCGAAGACCGCGTGATCATCGCACCCCAAGCGAGGAGACTGGACTGATGCCTTGGGACACGACACGACGACCGGCGAGGAACGAGTGCTGCCCGCGGCAGTTGCCCACGACGCTGAACCCGCTCGACGAAGCATCCGCCGCAACCCACCCCTCGTGGCCCGACCTGATCATCGTGATCCCCGGCGCCATCTGGGTCTGCCCGACCTGTCGCACCAAGTGGCGTCTCGTGGCCCGAGGCGAGACGATCCCCGCTGCCGCCGGGATCACCACCGCTCCCAGCGCGATCCGCGGCGCCGACGGCAGCGTCTACGAACTGGTCGGTCGCACCCGGATGTCATCGTGACCGGGCCGTACATCGTGTGCTTCGAGTGCGGCCACCGGTGGACCCGTCTCCGCCTCCGCGCCGCCTACATCCGCGGGTACGCCCAGACCAGCCTCCGCCTCCACCGCGACCGCAGCATCGGGTTCTCGAACGACTTCGAGGCGTCGTACCTCTCGTCGATCTGGGGACTGATCCGGTGCGTCACCTGGCGCACCAGCCGCATCGCCTTCTGCCCGGAGTGCCTCCATGACTTCTGATACAATCGGCGCCCGTGCCCCGTCGCATCCCCCTCGAACCCGGTGAGAAGCGCGGCCGCCTCACGGTGATCGCCGAGGTCGATCTTCGTCGGCTGCCGAGCGGTCAGACCGTCCGGCGCGTCCGGTGTCGCTGCGACTGCGGAGCCGAGATCGAGACTGACCTACGGAAGTGGCGCGACGGCCACACGACAAGCTGCGGGTGCCGTGCCGCCGAGGTGGCCCGCGAAGTGCACACCACCCACGGGCAGGCCGGGCGAGGCCGGGAGACGGCCCTCTGGCATGCGTGGAGAGCGATGCGAGACCGGTGCTCGACCGGGTACGCCGACCGGTACCCGACCTACGCCGGGGTGAAGTGCGATGAGCGGTGGTCGACGTTCGAGGGGTTCCGCGACAACCAGCCCGCCGGACGCAAGTTCAAGCAGGGGCTGGTGCTCGCCCGCACCGGCGATGTCGGCGACTACTCGCCGGAGAACTGCCGCTGGGCCACGAAGGCGGAGAACGCCATCGAGTCGATCGACGGCCGCCGTGGCGGAGCGGGTCGGTTCGCCACGAGGTGACCGCCGGTCATCTATGTTCCGCGTGACCGTCAGGGGTCGCCGGTACAATCCCGGCGATGTCGTCCGTCTCGCCCACCTGTCGCGCTGCGATCTATGAGCGCGACCGTCACACCTGCCAGGCGGTCGCGCTCCTCGGTGAGGTGTGCACCGGGGAACTGACCGTGCACCACCTCGTGCCGTCCGAGGACGGCGGAGGCAACGAGCACTCGAACCTCCTCACCGTGTGCCGCGGCCACCACGACACCATCCACTACATGGTGGCCCGCCCCCGCGGTGTGTCCAGCGCCGAGCATGCCCGCCGGGCCAGCCGCCACCTCGCCGAGATGCGACGCATCGGGCTCCTACGCGAAGGCCCCGGCAAGGAGCAGGCCCGCGTCGCTCACTCCCCGCTGATCCCGAAGGTCCCGCCCCCGACCGGGTCGACGACCATCGCGACGTACCGCTCGAAGACGCTCGCCGACGTGTACAAGATCCGCACGCCGAAGTCCCCGGTCCGATCGCGGCGCCGCCGCCCCGAGCCCGAGCCGATGGAGTGGACCGATCCGGGGACCGGGCAGACGTACGTGCTGACCCCGCGCGGCGCCCGACCCGTCGACGACGACGAGGGGGTCGCCCTCGCGGGATGACCGGGGCCTATGATCCGGTGAACGTTCTCCACGAAAGGCCCATGATCCCATGACCGATCACCTCATCCGCTACGGCGTCGTGCTCCGCGACTCCAACCTCGACGCCGACGCCCCGGGCCTCGTGTTCGACTGCGTGTCCGGCGCCGGTGCCGCTGGCGTCTACGCGTTCGTCGAGCGCAACATCGAGCCCGGCACCATCATCGGCGCCATCGAGTCGGTGCCCGACTCGTTCGACCAGACGATCAAGCTCTACGAGGTCATGGCCGACGGCCCCCTCAACCTCCTCGACGAGCAGCCCGTCGTCGGCGACACCGTCACGTCGGTGTGCCCGCCGTCCGACATCGTGTTCCAGGCCGGGATGAACGCCGTGTTCGTCGATGACGACGGCCACGTCGCGACCATCAGCATCGGGCTCCTCCTGGCGCTGTTCCCGCTGTTCGCCCAGGACTGGCTGTCCCAGGTCCCCGGCATGCTCACCCAGGCGCTCGGCGCGCTCGACGTGCCCGCCCAGGTCCAGCAGGCCCTCGCGTCCGCCGGGGTCGGCGACGGCGGTGTCCGCACCGTCGCCTACACCGTGTTCCCCACCCCGGAGAACCTCGCCGGGACGAGCCTCACCGCTTGGATTCCCGACGGGACCGGCGGCGGTCTCGTCGAGCGGACCCTGACGCCCGGCGACACCGTGGCGTGCATCACCGGGTTCCGCGATGACGTGCCCTACGGCTGCATCGCCGAACTGCGCGTCGTCACCGCGCTCCCCGAGGACGGCGCCGACCCGATCTCGTGGCCGCTCGCCGACCGCCAGATCCGCCAGGGCGACCTGTTCATCACGACCGGCGCCGACCTGCCGTCGGACAACGTGGGTCTCATCGCGATCGCCCCGTTCGACGGCGTGATGATGGCCGCCCAGGCCAACGTCATCACCCGGATCATCGACGAGTTGGCGGCCCGCGTCGGCACCCTCGAAGCGGTGGAGGTCGGCGAGATCCCCGGCGGTGCGACCGCGCCGTCGCACGCCACCCCGATGGAGAACTGGACGTGGGACGGCACCGACAACGTGCTCGTGTCGGCCGACACCTCGAACCAGCCCATCACCATCAGCGTGCCCCCGGCCGAGGACATCCCCGACGTGGACGCGACCGACGACACGCCGATGGTGCCCGGCCGCAAGGTCATCAACCACACGCTCATCGTCCAGAACCGCAACGGCGGCAACGACGTGACCATCGCGATCAACGCGGCGGAGGACCACCAGGGCGACATCATCGTGCCGCCCGGCCACGTCGCGACGATCCGCGCGATCTACGGGTCGTACGTGCTCGTGACGTGGCTCTGATCCGCTAGGGTCAGCACCGCGAATCCGGTTGGAACCAGCGACCCCCGGCCATGTGCCGGGGGTCGTTCGCGTCCGTGGGACGGCCGGGCCGTACCCTCTCGGCATGGGCATCATTCCGCACTTCCGTGAGTCCGGCGCTCCGCGCATCATCGGCGCGACCGCCGGGGCTCAGATCGACACCGAGGCGCACTTCTTGGAGTTCGCCGCGGTCCCCGCGAACATCGTGTCGGCCGGGGCACTCGTGCTCGTGCAGTACCCCGACTCGGTGAAGCTCTACCGGCGCACCCGCGTCGAGATCCCCGCCGACGAAGGCACCGAGCCGACCGGCCCGTACTTCAAGCTCTACCGCGAGGTCGTGTCGCCGACGAACAGCGTCAACCTCGGGTCGATCGTCAGCGTCGGCGCGTTCTTCGACGTGAACACCGGCGTCCCCGAGTCGCCGTGGATTCGCGTCGTCGGCATCACCGCGTTCGGCCAGGACGGCCCCGTGTTCGGCCTCGTGGAGATGCCCTAACCCCCGCACCGGGGTGGTGAGACGGCAGGCTCCTATGCTCTGCGCCCATGGCGATTGAACGAATCCGTGATTCAGGGGCTCCTCGCATCTTCGGGGCGGCCGTCGCCGTCGAGAAGCCCGACGAGGCCGCGCTGTTCGACAGCTTCGGCATCCTCGTTGGCCTCTTCGGCCAGGGCACCCAGTTGATCGGCGTGTACGAGGACGGGTCGGCCGTGCTCTACGTCCGCACCTCCGTGGCCGTACCCGAGGACGAAGACGACCGGCCGACCGGCCCGTACTTCCGTCGCCTCCGCGAGATCGTGTCCGCGTCGAACGGCAAGTACCTCGCGTCGTTCGTGACGGCCGCCATGTTCATCCCCGACGGCGACGCCCCGACGTTGAACCCGTGGACCCGCATCGTCGGCATCACCGCCGTCGACGAGGACACCCAGACCCCGACGTTCGGGCTCAAGGAACTGACCTGACCGTCGCCCGAGCAAATCGCTCGACGATGTCAGGGGTCTCGTGTACCGTGACCCTCGTGACCGACACGATGAGACTCCGATGGTTCAGGCGGCCAGCCGACCCGCGTCCCATGTCGGTCGCGCTCGGCTAGCCGCACCTCAGCAGGCCCCGCCGCTCGCGACCACCCTCCTCGGGGTGTAGCGCAGCCTGGCAGCGCGTCCGGTTCGGGACCGGAAGGTCGGGAGTTCAAATCTCCCCACCCCGACCACCATCAAGGTGAGCCACGCGGGACGTGGCGCAGTTGGTAGCGCACCGGTCTGGGGGACCGGGGGTCGCCGGTTCGAGTCCGGCCGTCCCGACCACGTCGTCGTAGCTCAGCCGGACAGAGCACCCGCCTCCTACTGGGAGGAATGGCAGACCATCGTGCGCCCGGACTCCCCCGACAACTTCAACTCCATCGTCATCGTCGGCACCTACGTGTACGAGGGCCAGGAGCCCGACTACTCGTGGGTGCGCGCCGTCGGCATCGCCGAGCCCGGCATCACCCCGACGTTCGGTCTCGTCGAGTTGTCGCTCACCTCTTCCTGATCGGAACCCATCATGCCTCTCTTCTCCCGCCAGCGCGATGTCAGCGCCAAGGTCATCGCCGCCGCCGCCGGTGGCCACCTCCCCAGCGAGGACGTGTTCCTCGCGTACCAGCGCGTCAGCGCAGCGAACCTCGGGCCGGGCACGAAGATCCTCGTGGTCTACCCCGACGGCCGTGGCGTGCTCTACACGCGCAACAGCGAGGCCGTCCCCGACGACGACGAGACGCCGGACCCCAAGCGCGGCTACTACCTCCTGCCCGGCAAGGAGATCGTGTCCGAGGACAACGGGTCGAACCTGGGGTCGATCGTCAGCGTCGCCATCATGGCCGTCGACGACGAGCAGGTGCACCCGTGGGTCCGCGTGGTCGGCGTGGTCGACTACGACCCGTCCGAGGCGCCGAAGTTCGGGCTCGTCGAGATCGCCTGATCGGTGCCGGTGGAGGGACTCGAACCCTCACGCCACAGTGGACACCGGGACTTGAATCCGGCGCGTCTGCCAATTCCGCCACACCGGCAGGTGTGTTCGATGGGGTGACCGAGCGGGCTTGAACCGCCAACCTCTGGTACCACAAACCAGCGCTCTGCCAATTGAGCTACGGCCACAGTGCCCGGGGCGGGACTCGAACCCGCACGTCTCTCGACACCGGCCCCTCAGACCGGCGCGTCTGCCAATTCCGCCACCCGGGCTGGGTGAACATTGATGGTGCCGGGAGAGGGACTCGAACCCTCACGCCTTGCGGCGCCCGGCCCTGAACCGGGTGCGTCTGCCAATTCCGCCATCCCGGCAGGGATGTTGTTGTCGGTGGTCGTCGGTAGAGTGCCGATCGTGAACTCTCGCAAGCACGGCGACCTCGGGTTGGTCGAGGCCATCCGCTACTTCACCGTCAGCGGCTACACCGTGTGCCTCCCCCTGTCCGACTCGCAACGGTTCGACCTCGTGGTCGTGAAGGACGGGTGCTGCCAGCGGGTCGAGGTGAAGCACTCAAGCCGCCGGGAGCGCAACGCCTACCGGGTCGAACTGCGGACCAAGGGCGGCAACAAGAGCGGTGAGACCGTGACCAAGTTCTCGGGGTTCGATGCGGACCTCCTGTTCGTCCTGACCCCGGATGGGTCGTGGGTGATTCCGACGGATGAGATGCACGGACGGTCGATCCTGTGCCTGGGTGAGTCCCGCTACCCCGAGTGGCGTGTCGCCTGACCGGTGGGCGAGGGAGGAGTCGAACCCCACGTCCCGAAGGCATCTGGTTTACAGCCAGAGTGCGCTTTGCCGTCGCGCTGCCTCGCCCAAGGTTGAGCGCAGACAGGGGACCGGGGGGTCGCTCGCTGTCAGCGATGTAGCAGCGAGGCGCGATAGGCGCGCAGCAATCGAGGACCAGCGGCGCCGGGGGTGGCGATGGGGGTGGTCGACTCGTTCACGAGGAGCACCGTACGTCGGATCGCGGTGGTGTGTCCACCGTAATTCTCGCGAAAGGGGGTTGACCGGTGTAATACGGGTGTTGACGTTGGTCGGCGTTCGCGGTAATACTGCACGGATGGCGAACGACCCGGAACGACGCAAGGCCAAGCGGGAGGCGAAACGCAACCGCCTCTACGCCCTCCTCGGCGGCGAGTGCGTCATCTGCGGGACCAAGCCGACGGCCGACGCCGCACTCCACTTCCACCACAAGGACCCGAGCACCAAGGAGTTCAACGTCGCCCGCTGCCTGTCCTACTCGATGCCGCGGCTCGTGGCCGAGGCCATGAAGTGCGAGTTGCTCTGCGAGGAGTGCCACAAGGCGCACCACCGCCCGCGCCCCGGCGATCCGACGCCCGCCGATCTTCGGGCCGCGGCGGCCTTGAGGCTTCCCCGCCCGAAGCGCCCCGCCCCGCCGCGCCGCGCCGAAGACCCCGGTCAACGTCGCCGCTCGATCACCCGCACCACGACGACCCCCTTTGGCGACGGCGGAGGCTCGCTCTCGATCACCGTGTCCGGCGTCGGCCACGACCTCGTCGGCGACGCCCTCCTCGCCTCCGCCGGACCGGACGCCACCACCTGGGACGAGGCCGAGATGTACGGCGGCCGCTCCTACTCCGTCTCGAACGTCACCGTCGGCGAAGCCCTCGGCCCCACCTACACCCAGGTGTCCGTGAAGCTCCCCGACGACCCCCTCGGCAACGCGCTCGCCGCGGCGCTCGCCGACGGCGTCGGCCCGTCCATCTCCGCGATCGCACGCGAGTGGATG